>Ga0214923_10008598_pt1 | contig 10822 bp, 7 predicted proteins | sample LL1510_MetaG_FD_177993 | JGI IMG/M metagenome (GOLD analysis project Ga0214923, IMG submission 177993) | Freshwater microbial communities from Lake Lanier, Atlanta, Georgia, United States - LL-1510 | ecosystem: Environmental > Aquatic > Freshwater > Lake | place: USA: Georgia | collected 2015-10-15
AGTCGTAGCCGAGTTGCGGGGCGGTGAGCATCGGTTCATACGCGATGCCGGCGGTGCGGGCCATTTCGGAGCAGGTGCCACCGCGATCGACGATCACGGAGATGAAAATCGGCGTTGCGCCGAACTCGCGCACGGCTGCGACGGCTTCAAAAATCGACGTGCCACGGGTGACGGTGTCTTCGACGATTGCCACCTTGTCGCCCGGTAGCAGTGCGCCGGCGATTCGGCCGGTGATGCCGTGATCTTTTGCTTCTTTGCGCACACTGAAACTGCGCAGGCTGCGCCCGCGTGTCGCCGCCACGGCGGCGATTCCGAAGGCAACAGGGTCGGCACCCATCGTGAGCCCACCAATGGCAACCACGTCGGCAGGCAACAGCGACAGCGCAACATCGGCCACGAGCACGATGCCGTCTGGTCGACACGCAGTTTGTTTGGTGTCGAGAAACCAGGTGCTCGCCTTACCAGACTTCAGCGTGAAGTTGCCTGTCTTGAGTGAATGAGTGAGCACATGTTGGCGCAGCGCAGAGCGCGCTGGGTCAAGTGGCGGCAGACCCATGCTGCTCGGCATGTTCGTTATGCGCCGAGGTCATCGAGTGCATCGACTGCACGATCGGCATGACGCAAAACTCGCTGCACATCAAAGAGTTGCGCTAGGCGTGCTGCATCGATCACTGCGGTGACCTCGGTCGATTCAGCAAGCACGTCGTGCAGAGTGCGGCTCGACTCGTGCGCACGACAAGACGCATCTTGCACCAGGCGATACGCGGCATCGCGCCCAAGACCCGCTTCGACGAGTGCCAGAAGCACCGACTGCGAGAACAGCGCTCCGCGGGTCAACTCGAGGTTGGTGCGCATTCGGCTGCCATCGACTTCCCAGTTCGCCACCAGACGGGTGAGCCGCTTGGTCATGTAATAGGTGAGTTGGGCGGTGTCAGGCAAAATGATGCGCTCGACCGACGAGTGTGAAATGTCGCGTTCATGCCACAGGGCAACGTTCTGCAACCCGGCCTGCAGATTGCCGCGCACGACGCGAGCCAAGCCTGAAAGCGTCTCAGCAGAAATCGGGTTGCGCTTGTGTGGCATGGCAGAACTGCCTTTTTGTCCTGCCGCAAACCCTTCGCGCACCTCTGACACTTCGGTGCGCTGCAGATGTCGCAACTCGACGGCAATCATCTCGATGGTGCTGGCGATGCTTGCGCAAGCCGCAAGGAACTCTGCGTGTCGGTCACGGCTGATCACCTGGGTGGCTGGCACAGCCCGCAAATTGAGCGCCTTCGCAACTTCAGCTTCAACGCGCGGATCAATGTTGCTGTAGGTGCCAACCGCACCCGACAGTTTGCACACTGCGATGGTGTAGCGCGCGGCCTTCATGCGTCGGCGATCTCGATCGATCTGTAGCGCCCACAATGCGACCTTGGCGCCGAATGTGGTCGGCTCGGCGTGAATGCCGTGCGTACGGCCGACCATCACCGTTGCCCGATGGGTTCGCGCTTCACGAACGAGCACATCGAACAATCCACCGAGGGCCGAGTCAATCAACTCAGCAGTATCACGCAACATTGCACACCACGCAGTGTCGACGACGTCGCTGCTCGTGAGACCGTGGTGCAACCAGGCTGCCTCTGGCAAGCCGATGTGTTCTTGGGCGACGTCAACGAACGCAGCAACATCGTGGTTGGTCACCGCTTCACGCTGGGCCACTGCTCGCACGAACGATTCATCGACCTGTGGAGCACGGGCGCGACACGCGACTGCAGCAGCCTGTGGCACGACCCCACATCGGGCTTGCGCGTCGAGTGCATGCAGTTCGATGTCGAGATATCGAGCAAAGCGGGCCGTGTCACTGAAGAGTGCCGACATTTCCGGTGTGGAATACCGCTCGATCATCGCGTCACCTCACGCACCACGCAGTCGTCACGTTCCGGACCAACACCGATGAGGCTCACCGGCACGCCGGTCGTGCGTTCAACGAGTTCGATCAACGCGCGAGCTTGGGTTGGTAAGTCAGACTCTTTGCGGCACGCGCGCAGCGGCTGGCGCCAACCCGAAAGATCTTCATAGACACACTCGACGCGCGCCAGCACTTCAGCGTCGTCGGGGTAGGCATCGAGTGTGCGGCCATCGAGGCGATAGCCAACACAGACTCGTATCGTGTCGAAGTCGTCGAGCACGTCGAGTTTGGTGAGTGCAATGTCAGTGAGTGAATTCACGCGCACCGCATGGCGCAACATCACGAGATCGAGCCAACCAGGTCGACGACGACGACCAGTGACGGTGCCGAATTCGTGCCCAATGTCGACGATGCGCTCGCCTAGTTCACCGTGCAACTCGGTGGGAAACGGCCCGCTACCAACCCGCGTCGTGTATGCCTTTGCGATGCCCACCACTCGTGTGATGTCGCGTGGCCCCAGCCCGCTGCCGGCACACGCGCCACCTGCGGTGGGGTTCGACGAGGTGACATAGGGATACGTGCCGTGGTCGATGTCAAGAAACGTTGCTTGCGCACCCTCAAGCAAAATCGAGCTGTCGGCGGCGAGTGCATCGTGCAAGAGATTCACCGTGTCGGCGAGATGCGGGGCTAGCCGTGCGGCGTATTCATCACATCGCTCGACAATCTCGTCGACATCGAGCACTGGTTCACCAAGTGATGCAAACACTTGATTTTCTTGCGTTGCCCGATCTTTGACCAGCGTGCGAAAGCGTTCGCGGTCACGCGTGTCACCGGCACGCAAACCGATGCGCTTCACCTTGTCGGCATACGCCGGGCCGATGCCTTTCAAGGTGGTGCCGATGCGGGCATCGCCACGCAACGACTCGCTGATGGCGTCTTGTCGTTGATGCCAAGGGAAAATGAGGTGCGCAAGCGTCGACACCCGCAATCGCTCGCACGAAATTCCGCGTGACTCAAGCGTGTCGATTTCGGCAAAGAGCGTCGGCAAGTCGACGACCACACCGTTGCCGATGACTGGGGTGACGTGCGGGTACAAGACGCCACTTGGCACGAGCTGCAATGCATATCGTTCGCGACCAACGACGACCGTATGACCTGCGTTGTGTCCACCTTGATAGCGCACCACATGACTGTGGGTGGCGGCCAAGAGGTCGATGACCTTTGCCTTGCCTTCGTCTCCCCACTGCGTGCCGACTACAACGGTGACGGGCATTCACGCTCCTAGCGCTAGGGAACGTATCTTTACGCTACTCGCCATGTGAACGAGGAGAGCAGAATCGTGAGTGTTCACCGATAGTTTCGTGACGTGAACGCCGTGCTTCGCCGCCGCGAATGGGCCTCAATGAGCCCCAGCGAGCGCAAGGCGTTCGCACAGCGGTCGCTTGCCGACGTTCTCACTGCCCCACTGCAACACGAAATCGCCGCCTTGATTGACGATGTGCGTCATCGCGGTGATGACGCGGTGTGTGAGGCAACGCGACGATTCGATGGTGTGTCGCTGATGCCTGATCAGCTGCGCGTGAGTGCCGACGAGCTTCACACTGCACGGGTGAGCGAGCAGTTGCAGACCGCACTCACCGATGCGATTGATCACGTGCGCCGATTCAACGAAGCACTGCGCACCCGGCTCGCTGACTGGTCGATGGAAATTGAGCCTGGTGCACGCGTCGGCGAAAAGATCTCACCAATTGCTTCGGTCGGATTGTTCGTGCCCGGCGGCAAGGCGAGCTATCCATCGGTGGCCTACCAACTTGCCGTGCCTGCCGTCGTCGCAGGAGTGCCCAACATTTCCTTGCTCGTGCCACCGTTGCCGGGTGGTGACGGCCGAGTTGACCCAGCCGTACTGGTGGTGTGTCGCATGCTCGGCATCACGCAGGTATATCGCGCCAACGGCCCGGCAGGTATCGCCGCGCTTGGTTTCGGCACGCAACGCATCGCACCCGTGCGCAAGATCGTTGGCCCAGGCAGCCCAGCGGTAACGGCGGCACAAGTCGAGATGCAGCGCCACGGCGTGTCAACGATGATGGTGCTCGGCCCGACTGAAGCAATGATGGTGGCCGACGACTCGACCGATGCTCGCCGCGCTGCACTCGACCTGCTGATTGAAGCCGAACACGGTGAAGACTCAACCGTGGTGTTGGTTGCCACTGACCGGAGTGTGGTGGATGACATCGACGCGCACCTTGCGCGGTTCATCTCCACGCTTCCGCCTCAGCGTGCAACGGCAGCACGGGCAGCTCTCGGCACCAATGGCGGTGTCGTTTTCGTAGCGACACTCGCCGAGGCGTGCGATGTGGTCAACTCGTTTGCCCCCGAACACCTGCAGCTTGCTCTTGCTCAGCAGCGATGCGACGACGTGGTTACGCGCATCACGAATGCCGGAGAGATTCTGATCGGACAAGATACGCCGTTCTCGGCCGCCAACTTCGTGCTCGGGGTGCCGGCGTCGTTGCCGACGAGCGGCTTTGCAGCCGTTTCGTCAGGCATCACCGTTGCTGCATTCTTGAAGTCAACTGCGGTGGCGACGAGCACTGGTACCGCCCTACAGCGAATGCGACCGACGATCGAAGCGCTCGCCGATCACGAAGGCTTTGCCGCACATGGCAATGCGTTGCGCGAGCGCGACGCCCGCAGCTGACGATTCGCGAAACAGGTGCCGCGGCGCCGTGATCTCTAGTGCGCGGCGTCGCTCGGGTTGACGCTGAACTCACCATCGACGACATCAACGATGATCATTGCGTTACCCGTCGCCTCTGACACCTTGCCTTCGAGCAACAACAGGGCTGCTGGGTCGGCGATTTCTCGCTGAATCAACCGCTTCAGCGGTCGTGCACCGAACTCGGCGTCGTAACCGCGATCGGCGAGGGCGAGTCGTGCGGCTGGCGTGACGGCCAACGTGATGCGTCGCTCGGCAAGGCGGTCGATGAGGTGCTGCAGCTGGATTTCGACGATGGCACCGAGGTCGTCGCGCGTCAGCGAAGCGAAGCGCACGATTTCGTCGATGCGATTCACGAACTCCGGCTTGAAGTACTCAATCGGCTCGACGGGCAAGTTGCTCGTCATGATGAGGATGGTATTGGTGAAGTCGACCGTGCGACCCTGACCGTCGGTAAGACGACCATCGTCGAGCACTTGCAGCAACGTATTGAACACCTCAGGGTTGGCCTTCTCGATCTCGTCAAGCAATACCACGCTGTAGGGGCGACGGCGCACCGCCTCGGTGAGTTGGCCGCCCTCGTTGTAGCCCACGTATCCCGGGGGTGCACCGACCAGACGGCTCACCGAATGCTTCTCGGAGTACTCACCCATGTCGATGCGCACGATGGCCTTTTCATCATCAAAGAGAAACGATGCAAGGGCCCGTGCGAGTTCGGTTTTGCCGACGCCCGTCGGACCAAGGAACATGAACGACCCGATTGGTCGGTTCGGGTCTGACAGCCCCGCTCGACTGCGTCGAATCGCGTTTGCCACCACGGTGACTGCAGCGTCTTGGCCGACGACGCGTTGGTGCAGCAATTCCTCGAGATGCACGAGTTTGTGCATTTCGCCTTCCATCAAGCGCGACACGGGAATTCCGGTCCATTTCGCCACGACCTCGGCGATGTCTTCGGCGTCAACTTCTTCTTTCAGCATGCGCGGTTCGCTGGTCGCCACTGCCGGGCTGGCCGTCGCCGTCGCAATGCGGCGCTCTAACTCGGGGATGCGCCCATAAATCAGCTCAGACTTCTTTTCGAGATTGCTCTCTCGCTCGGCCTGTTGGCGCAAGGTGTCGAGTTCTTCTTTCAGCGTGCGCACCGCGCTGATGCCCTGTTTCTCGGCCTCCCAGCGTCGCTTCATGACGGCTGCTTGTTCGCTCAGTTCGATGAGTTCGGTTTCAAGCGAACTGAGTCGTTCTTTGCTTGCTGCATCGGTTTCTTTGGCGAGCGCAACCTTTTCTATCTGCAGCTGCAGAATGCGCCGCTCAACGACATCAATCTCCGTCGGCATCGAGTCGATTTCGATGCGCAGTTTGCTGGCAGCCTCATCGACGAGGTCGATGGCCTTGTCAGGCAGAAACCGATTGGTGAGATAGCGATTCGACAAGACCGCTGCGCTTACGAGGGCGTTGTCTTGAATGCGCACACCGTGGTGCACTTCATAACGTTCTTTCAGACCGCGCAGAATGCCAATGGTGTCTTCGACGGTCGGCTCACCGACATACACCTGTTGAAAGCGTCGCTCTAGTGCTGCATCTTTCTCCACATGCGTGCGGTATTCATCGAGCGTCGTCGCACCAATCATGCGTAGTTCGCCGCGCGCCAGCATCGGCTTCACCATGTTGCCGGCATCCATCGCCCCCTCGGCACCACCGGCGCCGACCAGGTTGTGAATCTCGTCGATGAACGTGATGACCTCGCCACCCGCGTCGACAATTTCTTTCAACACCGCTTTGAGACGCTCTTCGAACTCGCCGCGATACTTCGCACCAGCGAGCATCGCTCCGAGGTCGAGCGACAGCAATCGCTTCGATTTCAGCCCCTCGGGCACATCACCCGACGCAATTCGCTGGGCGAGACCCTCGACGATGGCCGTCTTGCCGACACCGGGTTCGCCGATGAGGATCGGATTGTTCTTCGTGCGGCGTGACAACACCTGCACCACACGGCGAATCTCTTCGTCGCGACCAATGACAGGGTCGATCTTTCCGTCGCGGGCCCGCGCGGTGAGGTCAACACTGTATTTCTCGAGTGCCTGAAACTGATCTTCTGGGTTCTGCGAGGTCACGCGGTGCGAACCTCGTACCGCCTTGAGTGCAGTCAGCATTTCGTCGTGCGGAACACCAACGATTTCATGCATCGCTAGAACGAGCAGCTCAACAGACAGAAAATCATCTTTGAAGTCGGCTTGCGTTTCAACTGCCGTTGCGAAGACTGCAGCGAGTTCGCGACCAAGCCGCGGCTCTGCGCCACCTTTGGTGGTCGGCAGTTTGCCGAGTGCGGTCGCACACTTCTCGGCAACTTTGGCAACGGGCACCCCGACTTTGGCCAAGAGCGGCGCGGTGACGGTGCCGTCTTGCTTGACGAGTTCAGCCAACAGATGGTGGGGTGTGAGCTCGGGGTGACCGGTCGTAGCCGCCACCTGCATCGCCGCCGAGACGGCCTCGGCAGTCTTCACCGTCCATGTGCGCGGGTCGAGGGTCATCGTCGTTGGTCCTCAGCGGTCTCCGAGAAAGCCAGAGCGTCGGGTGAACACCGACAGCACCTGGCGAGTGGGTACGAGTTCGCCGCGCGAGGCACGCTCACGTGCGATGTGACTGCGCAAGGTCGTTACTTCGCGCTGCAGTTCTTCGACTTGGGCCTCGAGCTCGAGCACATGGCGAATGCCCTCTAAGTTCATGCCAATGTCGACGAGACGTGCAATGCGTTGCAACAACTGAATATCGGCGTCGCTGTAACGACGGTTGCCGCCCTGCGTGCGCGCTGGGCGCAACAACCCGACTCGTTCATAGTTGCGCAGCGTTTGTGGATGCATGCCGGCGAGTTCGGCCGCCACCGAGATGACATACACCGCCATGCGGTAGTTGTCGCGGTTGGGTTGGGTGCTCATGATGCTTCCTCCTTGGCGAAGGCCAGTAACGCTTCACGTTGTTCTTTGGTCAGCGACGTTGGCACGGTCACTTCAACAGTGACGATGAGATCTCCCGCTGCCTTGTCGCCGGTGATGCCGCGACCCTTCACACGGTGACGACTGCCTGGTTGGGTGCCGGCACGCAGACGCAGCGTGACCAGATCACCCTCGAGGGTCGGCACGTCGATGTCGGCGCCGAGTGCCGCCGCAGTGAATGGCACCGGCACTCGCACCTGCAGGTTCTGGCCATCACGGGTGAACAACGGATGCGGCGTCACGCGGCACACGACAAACAAATCGCCTGCCGGGCCACCATTGCGTCCGGGTGCACCGCGACCTTTCAGGCGAATGCGGGTGCCGTCGTCGATACCGGCAGGTACGCGCACCTTCACTTCACGGTTTCGCATCTCAACGCCAGTGCCACGACACGTGCCACATGGGTGCTCGATCACCACACCACGACCAGCACAACGATTGCACGGGGTGGAAAACGCGAAGCCACCCTGGTTCACTTCAGTGACACCACGGCCGTTGCATGCGCTGCATCGCACGGGGCTGGTGCCAGGTCGCGCCCCCGAGCCGTTGCACGTCGAGCACGAGGCCTCTGACGTGAGGTGCAGCGTGGTGGTGAGACCTTTTGCCGCATCGACGAAGTCAATCGTGAGCGCAGCTTCGAGATCTGAGCCGCGCTGCGGGCCGACGCCCGCACCGTTTCGACGTGCGCCACCAAACATCTGGTTGAGCAGGTCACCGAACCCGCCCGCACCAGCCATGTCGCCCATGTCGAAGCGGAACTGCCCGCCACCGGGTCCGCCGAATGCCCCGGGGCCGAGACGTCGAACCTCGTCGTACTCGCGGCGCTTGTCTTCGTTGCCGATCACGTCGTAAGCGGCGGAGACTTCTTTGAATCGCTCTTCGGCTGCGGCGTTGTTCGGGTTGGCGTCAGGGTGATATTGACGCGCAAGTTTGCGGTACGCCTTGGTGATGTCTTTCGCCGACGCGTTCTGCGGCACGCCGAGCACGGCGTAGTAGTCCTTTTCGAACCACTCTCGTTGTGCAGTCATCGTGTCCTCGACTCGTTGCGCGTAGGAGTGTTCAGCCCTTCACCTTGACCATTGCGGCGCGCACGACGCGGCCCTTCCATCGATACCCCGTGCGCAATACCTCAACGACCATCGGCCCGTTCTCTGAACCGTCGCTTGGTTCGTGCACGACGGCATCAGCAGTCGCTGGGTCGAACGGCTTGTCGGCAAGGTCGAGGGCTTCGAGGCCCTGTTTCTGCAACGCTCCAAGCAACGACGACCACACCGACTCGATGCCTTGCACGCCGTGCGCGGCGGCGGCTTCGCACGCATCGAGCACCGGCAACACCGACTCGACGAGTTTGGCGGTGGCGCGATCGACGTCGTCGGTCACTTGCGCAGTCACACGCTTGCGAAAGTTCTCAAAGTCGGCTTGCAAACGCAGGGCGAGATCTTTGAAGTCGTCTCGTTCTTTGGTGACGGCGGCGAGCACGTCGCTCACATCGAAGCCGAGCGGCGCGCCGTTCTCACTCGACACAGCATCACTCGACGCGGCATCGGTGGAATTCACCTCACCAGAGGGCGCATCAGACGCGAAGGGGGTGGCGTTATCTGCACCCTCTGGATTCGAGGTGGTGGAGTCGTTGCTCATGACCGATGCCGTCGGGAAAGGTGACGGTTACTTTTCGTCGACGATCTCGGCGTCGACGATGTCACCATCGTTCGTCGCGCTCGCACCGTTGGCCGACTGGCCGCTGGCCGAGGTGCCCGCTGCATTGGCGTCACGCGACGCCGCTTCGTAGAGCTTCTGGCTGAACGCCTGGCTGGCGGTCATCAGTTTCTCGGTGGCGTTCTTGATCGTGTCGACATCGTTGCCGGCAAGAGCGGCCTTCAGATCGGCGAGCGGTTGCTCAACGGCCTTGCGCTCGTCCTCGGGCACCTTGTCGCCCTGCTCACGCAGCACCTTTTCGGTCTGGTACACGAGCGAGTCGGCGTTGTTGCGCACTTCGGCATCAGCGCGACGCTTCTTGTCTTCGTCGGCGTGTGCTTCGGCGTCCTTCACCATCTTGTCGATGTCGTCTTTTGAAAGCGACGACTGACCCGAGATAGTCATCGACTGTTCTTTGTTCGTGGCGCGGTCTTTGGCCGACACGTGCACGATGCCGTTGGCGTCGATGTCAAAGGTGACCTCGATCTGCGGCACGCCGCGTGGTGCGGGTGGTAGATCGACCAACTGGAACTTGCCGAGCGTCTTGTTGTACGACGCCATCTCGCGCTCACCCTGCAACACGTGAATCTCCACCGACGGCTGCATGTCTTCGGCCGTAGTAAACGTCTCGGTGCGACGCGTGGGGATCGTGGTGTTTCGTTCGATGAGTCGCGTCATCACGCCGCCCTTGGTTTCGATGCCAAGCGACAGCGGTGTCACGTCAAGCAGCAAGATGTCTTTCACGTCGCCGCGCAACACGCCGGCCTGCACTGCGGCACCAACCGCCACGACTTCGTCGGGGTTGACGGTGCGGTTTGGTTCTTTGCCGGTGAATGACTGCACAAGTTCCTGCACCGCAGGCATACGGGTGGAACCACCGACGAGGATCACGTGGTTGATCTGCCCCTTCGTGAGGCCGGCGTCACTGATCGCCTGCTCGAAGGGTTTACGGCAACGCTCGAGCAGATCTTTCGTCATCTCTTGGAACTTCGCGCGCGACAGCGACTCATCGAGATGCAACGGACCACTCGCAGTCGCCGTGATGAACGGCAGATTGATCTGCGTCTGCTGCACCTGCGAAAGCTCGATCTTTGCCTTTTCGGCAGCTTCCTTCAATCGTTGCGTCGCCATGCGGTCTTTCGACAGGTCGACGCCATGGGCAGCCTTGAATTGTGCAACCAACCAATCGATGATCTTCTGGTCCCAGTCGTCGCCGCCGAGGTTGGTGTCTCCGTGGGTGCTCTTGACTTCGAACACGCCGTCGCCAATCTCGAGCACGCTCACGTCGAACGTGCCGCCACCGAGGTCAAACACCAGCACGGTCTCCTCTTTCGAACCTTTATCGAGGCCGTATGCCAACGCAGCTGCCGTCGGTTCGTTGATAATGCGCAGCACTTCAAGCCCGGCGATCTGACCGGCTTCTTTGGTTGCGGTACGTTGCGCGTCGTCGAAGTACGCCGGCACGGTGATGACGGCTTGCGTCACGGTGTCGCCGAGATACGCCTCTGCGTCGCGCTTCAGCTTCATCAGTGT
>Ga0214923_10008599_pt1 | contig 10821 bp, 15 predicted proteins | sample LL1510_MetaG_FD_177993 | JGI IMG/M metagenome (GOLD analysis project Ga0214923, IMG submission 177993) | Freshwater microbial communities from Lake Lanier, Atlanta, Georgia, United States - LL-1510 | ecosystem: Environmental > Aquatic > Freshwater > Lake | place: USA: Georgia | collected...
AATGGTTCCTATTCGGGAACCCAGAAAGGATAGAAAACATGAACGACGCACATCACGCCGAATACCTCGGCGCAGTCGCCGGATTCCGTGAATCGGCAGGCTGGCACGACACGCAGAACACGACGCCAGCCGTCGGCGACTTTGTCTCTGGCATCACCGCCGGTCGCCGCTGGAGCGGCCACATCGAGTGGTTCTCGGACGACGGCAAGACGGTTGTCGTCAACGTGGATCACGCATGGGTCAGGGTGCCGGTCAAGGACATCACGCACTGAGACGGACAAGGAAACGCCTGCCAGCAGGACGCAGCGGGCGGAAAGGAGCCGGTGGAACCGGAGCAGCAAGGACGCATCAAACACCCGGTGAGCAGGACGCAGAGCCGGGCATTTTTACACGAAAGGACACGGCAGAAATGAGCACGGAAATCAGCACAGCCAGAGCCAGCACAGGGTTGGCGCTTCAATCCTTCGATGACGCTTTCCGCTTTGCCAAGATGGTGAGCGGCAGCGAGTTTGCCCCCAAGGATTTCAAGGGCAAGCCTGAGAGCTGCATGCTGGCGATCCAGCACGGCAGCGAAGTCGGTCTTTCGCCAATGCAGAGCCTTCAGTCGATTGCCGTGATCAACGGCAGGCCGACGATCTGGGGCGATGCCGCTCTCGCCTTGGTGCAGTCCTCGCCGGTCTGCGAGTACGTGAAGGAATACACCGAGGGCCAGGGCGACAACCTGACGGCTGTCTGCGAGGCGAAGCGGCGAGGCTATCCGGCTCCGACCGTCAGCAAATTCTCGATGCAGGACGCCAAGCGTGCCGGCCTGGCTGGCAAGGCTGGGCCTTGGTCGCAGTACCCCGAAAGGATGCTCGCCCTGCGTGCTCGTGGCTTTGCCCTGCGTAATGCGTTCGCAGACGCTCTGCGCGGCTTGATCACAGCGGAAGAGGCTCAGGACTACCCGCAGGTAATCGCGGCAGAGACGCCACGCCAGCCCGTCGAGGTGCGTCCCAAGTTTGACGACGAGCCGCGACCGGCAAAGGTCGTACTTGCCCCGAAGGTGAAGGCAGAGCCGCAGCGGACTCGAGCCGAGGCTGGACGCCTGGCGATCAGCAACGCCAGCACCATCGAAGCCTGCGAGGCGCTCCGGTCCAAGCTGGACACGTACGCCAACGCTGGCGAGATCACGGACGCTGAGTTCAGCGAGTTGACGAAGCTGCTAATGGGCAAGGTCGAGATCCTCATGAGCAAGGAAGAGGTGACGGCATGAGCGTATTCCGACGCGACTTTGAGACGGTCGAGGAAGCCAAGGCACGTCTTGCCCGCGAAGACGAGCCGCTGATGGTCGAGACCGACATCGCCACGGTGCTTGACGATCCAATGATTCCGCCGCTTGTCATCAAGCCGGGACGCATGAACGCCAGCCGTGCCTACAAGCGTGGGCGAGAGGACGAATACAGCGACCGCATGCGCAGCAAATACGGCGGCGAGTGGTGACGAATTAGCGACCGGCACGCCATTGCCGTAGGTGCTGCGTTTCACAGCACCGTTGGCCGCCAAGGGCACTCTAGAGGCGTCGTATCAGTGCAGCCGCAGCGTCGGCAAACACTCCTGCCACATGACGTGATGCGACCGCCTGCCCGGCGTAACCGGGCCAATACAAGGATGAAAGGAGCGATCAAGGATGAGCGACTACTACACCGACGACGTCAGCACGCTGCCGCTGTTTCGCCGCACCGATACAGCGACGAGCAAGGCCGCAGCCGCAAGCGTCAAGACGTTCCAGGGCGAGCACCACGCCGCGATCCTTGAGGCGCTGTCGCACGGGCCGGCGGGTGCGTCGGGCATCGCGGCACGGTGCGGACTGCTTGGGCATCAAGTGAACAAGCGACTCGGTGAGCTTGCCAAGGCTGGCAGGATCGTTGCGACGGGACGGCTAGTGGCGAGTGCGAGTGGCAGGGGCGAGCGTGAATGGAAAGGACTCCAAGATGGCTAAGTCACCCGGATTCTGGTTCTTCACTGGCGATTGGATGAAAGATCCCGAGCTACGGTTTTGCTCGATTTTTGCTCGGGGTTTGCTTGTCGATTTGCTTTGCATCTTGTTTGAAGCAAACGAGCAGGGATACGCAAGCAACCCAGACGGCACGCCTCGGACCAACGAGCAGATTGCCGACGCCGTCGCTGGCGGATCGCGGGAGCAAAAGCTGTCTGCCCTGGCTGAACTTGAGCGAAGTGGCGTTCTTTCCCGCGATTCTCGCGGTGTTTTGTTCAGCCGACGCATTTCCAGGCTGGCTGAACTCAGTTCCGCCCGCAAGCAAAGTGGAAGCAAAGGGGGTAGCAAAACTCAAGCAAAACCCAAGCAAACGACCAAGCAAAACCGGGGGGTTTCGGTTTCTGATTCTGTTTCTGTTTCGGATTCGTTCTTAGAAGAAACACACACACTACACAGCGCCGATGGCTGCTTTGCCAAGCCGGGCTGGGTGGCAGACGAATGGGATCGCTTTGTGGCCGTCTGGAACGCCACAGAACGGGCGACGCCTTGGACACACCTCACGGCACCCTCGTCGTGGGTAGAGCACGCAGCGGCTCCAGGGTGGCTCGGCAAGGCCCATGAGGCACTGGCCCGCCTGCCGTCGTGCCAGTGGTTTGGCGACCCTCTCGCCGTCACCAGATTCTTTGAGTACGTGGATCGGATTCTGGCTGGTGAGTTTGACCAGCAGAAGCAGCAGCGTGGACGAGTACGGCAACCAGCAGGAGGGAACCTGTGAGAACTTGGGAACAGAACAAAACGAGCATCAACCAGCTATGGCCTACGTGCTCATTCACGGATGAGGAGAAACGGCTGTGGGGCGACGACCTCGGATCGCTCGATCAGGACGTGCTCTACGACGCCATACGCAACGTCAAGCGGACGCGGGACACGCAATGGCCGCAACTGAAGTGGATGCTCGACTCCTACCGTGAGCTTTCGCACGCCAAGAGGCAGGCGAAGACGCACCGCAAGGCACCAGAGCCTCGTGTTGGCGTCGATGTGAACGATGATGAGAACGCACGCCTGGCTGACGACTTCGTGGCGTACATCGACTCAGCGGCACCGTCTGACTTCCATGCGATCCACGACATGGTGCTTGACAGGTTGCCAAAAATGCACAGCCGCACAGCACTGCGTGTCATCAACTACGCGAAGAAACGCCTGCTGGGCGAAGAGCCTAAGTTCGGGCGAGTGGACGACAACGGCGACGTGACGCCATTCGGACTTGGAGGTGCAGCATGAGCACGACGATTGACGCCCCAGCATTGACGGCAAGGCAACTGGACATCCTCCAGTGGATTTCCGGTTTTATCGACACGCACGGCTACCCCCCCACGTACAGGCAAGTCGGCCACCACTACGGCTGGAAAAGCCCTGGTGCTGCCATGTCCACGCACTTGGCGGCGCTGCAACGCAAAGGCGTTGTGACTCGTGAGCCAGGGCAGGCGCGCACGCTGCAACTCACGCCGCTTGGCGTGGCGCTGATCGGCGGCGACGCATGAGCGGACGCAAGTCACCAATAATCCAGACAGCCGATCAGGCGTTGGCGTTCCTTGACTATCAAGCTGCGTTCGCCAAGGGCGACACGGCAAGAAACTGCGGCGAGATCGCCTGCGTCATCCGTGAACTCTTGGCACAGGTGCAAGGCGACTACGAGTCGGATTGGCTCTACGTCGGTTCGCCGTTGGACGTTGTCACTGCGTTGACGCAGCGTGCGTGGGACGACGACGTAGGGGACGACATGCGGACGCTGCTTGAGACGGGAGCCGTGGCGCTCAAGGCGTCGCTAGAGCGAAACGTGCGTCTGGCAGCCGTCATCGAGAAATCGGAGTTGGGACTATGACAAGCCAACGCATCATTGCCGGAGACTGCATCGAAGGGCTGCGTACGCTTCCTGACGCCAGCGTTCACTGCTGCGTCACGTCGCCGCCGTACTGGCGCCTGCGTAATTACGGGCACGACGGGCAGATCGGGCTTGAGGCAACGCCTGATGCGTACGTGGCTCGGATTGTCGAGGTTTTCCGCGAGGTTCGTAGAGTGCTACGCGATGATGGGACGTGCTGGCTCAATCTTGGAGACTCCTATGCCGACGCGCGTGGCGGCTCGTCGATGCCTGCGGAAACGCTGGCAGGCGGTGTTTCAGGCCGTGGCGATATAGTCGCCAAACGTGGGCGTGAATCCGGGTATACGCCGCACCGTGACCCGGCTGCGCACGGCTTGAAACACAAGGATTTGGTCGGCATCCCGTGGCGCGTCGCTTTCGCCTTGCAGGCTGACGGCTGGTGGTTGCGTCAGGACATCATCTGGCACAAGCCGAACCCAATGCCAGAGAGCGTGCGTGACAGATGCACGAAGGCACACGAGTACGTGTTTCTGCTCACGAAGAGTGAGCGGTATTGGTACGACGCTGATGCAGTGAGCGAAGCTGTCGTCTGCGTGCGTGGGCCTGGAAACAAGCGACCGCTCAAAGGCGTTGAGGAAGACGTCGAAAAGCACAGGACTCGCGCTGGTCTACACAAAGCAGCAGAGCGGTGGCGTGAGGAAGGACCGCCAGAGTCACGCAACAGGCGCTCCGTCTGGACCGTCACGACCAAGCCGTACAGCGGTGCTCACTTCGCCGTGATGCCGCCAGATCTAGTAGAGCCGTGCATCAAGGCTGGGTGCCCAGATCAGTGCTGCCAAGTATGCGGCGCTGGGTACGTGCGAGTCACTGAGCGAGACAAGCGTTTTGAATCTGGCTCTGGCCGCAGCGGCAATGCCATCGAAGGGAAGCAAGACCTTGCCGCCAGCCAAAAAAACAGCACACCAGATATTCGCATGGGGCCGGTTGTCTCCGTGCAGACGATTGGATGGAAACAGTCGTGCAAATGCGTTCCGCGCTGGCTCAACGACGGCTTTTTCAATGCATCTGGAATCGTGCTTGATCCGTTTGCAGGCAGCGGAACAACGCTTGCCGTGGCTGCTGAACTGGGCCGAAACGCCATCGGGTGCGAACTGAATCCAGAGTACATCGCACTTGCCGAGCAGCGCATAAAGGACGCACGGGGAAGCGTTGCACTCTTTGAGGGCATGACAGCATGAACTCCGAAACCATCGCCTTGGTGCTCACTGGTTCGATCTTGCACGCTGCGACGTTCGCTGCGGGCATTCTGTTGGGTAGTTCTCTGCGAAAGGATGTGCGGGATGACAGCGACGAAGGAACGACGAAAGACGAAGGCTGGTGGCATCAGCCTGTCAGCACCGGAACTCAAGGCGGCGCTCGCAGCCGTAGGCCAGGCGGTGCCGGCACGGTCGCCACGGCCAATCTTGCAAAGCGTGCTCCTGTCGGAAGGAGTGCTTTCTGGGAGTGACGGTGATGTCCGTATCGACGTCACGCTGGAAAACGCCCCCCCCGGCATCAATTTCCTGCTGCCGAAGGACCGCTTCGCCGCCATCCTCGGCAGTTTCACGGGCGATGAAATCACGATCACGCCTGACGAGTCGTCGTGCGTCATCAAAGCTGGTCGCGGCGAATGGACGCTGCCAACGGAGGACGCTGGCGAATATCCAGCGTGGGAAGTTGTCGGCGCCAAGCCGATCACACGGCTTCCGGTCGATCAGTTCTGCCGTGCAGTGAAAGGTGTCGTGTTCGCCGTGGACGACGAGTCCAGCCGATACGCTCTCGGTGCCGTGCTTGTTGAAGTCAAAGGCGAGGTTGTCACGTTTGTTGCCACGGACGGGCGAAGGCTCTCGTGCGTGAATTGCGAGCATGACCTGGCGGTTGACGACTCACAGACGCTTGTGCCGGCTCGTGCTATGGCAATCATTGCACGGCTTGCAGCGTCAGTAGGCGACAGCGTACAGCTTGAGACGACCGGAAAAGAGATCGTCGCCACCGTTGGTAACGCTACCGTCACGGCTCGACTGCTGGACGGTCGCTATCCACGCTGGCGTGACACGCTTCCGGATCGTGACGCCAAGGCCACGACGGTCAGCCGTGCGGATCTGCTCGCAGCGACACGGGCCGCAGCCATCGTGACCAGCGAGGAGAGCAAAGGCGTGCAGTTCGTCTTTTCTGACGGCGGAATCTGGCTGCACGGCCAGAGCGCCGAGAAAGGCGAAAGCAGCGTCACCTGCGACGTCGTGGAAGCAGGCGACAAGGCAACGGTGAAACTTGACCCGTTGTTCGTCCAGCAGTGGCTAAACGGCATCGACAGTGAAGCAGAGCCGGAAGTTGAGGTTGAAGCCGTGGACGCACAGTCTGCGGTGATCCTGCGATGCGGCGACAATACGGGCGTGATCATGCCGCTGGCTGCGGAGTGACCATGCAAGGACGTGAGATTGACTACTGCGATCTCACGCTGCATCGGCTGTGGGCGAGCGGCGCTTCCTATCGGGAGATCGCCGCCGCCCTCGGCTGTTCGCAGTCGTTCGTGAGCAGGTTGAAGGACAGGCACAAGCTGCCGAATCGTCAGAAGGCGACGCGGGAAATCTTTGAGGATGATCCAACGCCAGAGCAGATCGCAGAGCGTGCGGCTGAGTGCCGAGCAAAGCGAGTCGTGCCGACGCCAAAGGATGAGCGGTTCAGCATCCCGAAATACTCGTGGGACGGATACCGTTTTCACGGTTTGAGTTGACACGCCTGCGATGTTGCGTGCATGTCATGGAACATCCACCACGGCGACTGCCGCGAAGTCATGGCGACACTCGACGCCGAGAGCGTTGACGCTGTCGTCTGCGACCCGCCCTACGGTCTGTCGTTCATGGGCAAGGAGTGGGATTCTTTCAAGCCCGGCGACATCGCCATGCGCCGGAACCCGGCGATGGACGCCGTGAACGCCGGAGCGTCTCGACAGGGCGGGCGGCAGCGGGCTTGCTGCGACTACCAGAAGCGACAGCGGCGGGACATGCTGGCGTTTCAAGAGGCGATGGAGAGCGTATTCCTAGAAGCTCTCCGCGTGGCGAAGCCAGGAGCGCACCTACTCGCGTTCGGCGGGACTCGCACCTATCACCGGCTCGCCTGTGCCATCGAGGATGCGGGCTGGGAGATCCGGGATTGCGTCATGTGGGTGTACGGCTCGGGCTTCCCGAAGTCGCACGACGTAAGCAAGGCGATCGACAAGGCGGCGGGGGCTGAGCGGGAGCGAATCGGCGGCCCAAAGTCTGGCGGCATGAAGTCTGTGAATTGCCACAACGCCATTCACGGGTATCGACCAAACGATTACGCCGAGAACGGAAACTCGCTCATTTCTGGCGACCCGATCACAGAAGCCGCCCGCCAGTGGTCCGGCTGGGGCACGGCCCTCAAGCCAGCGTGGGAGCCGATCATCGTGGCCCGCAAGCCGCTCGTCGGCACCGTCGCCGAGAACGTGCTGACGCATGGCACGGGGGCGATCAACGTGGATGGGTGCAGGGTGGCCGCTGAAGGCGGAAGCCCAGCCGCAGCAAGGCGGGAAGCCTCCGTTCGCACCGGGAATGTCAGCACAAGGCCGGGAACCTACGACAGACCACTACAAGACAGGACGAGCGCCGAGCGATATACGGAGCCTCGCCCAGGCGAGCAGCTTGGCCGCTGGCCCGCCAACCTCATCCACGACGGCAGCGAGGAGGTGGTTGGGCTGTTTCCGCAGACTAAAAGCGGCTCGCTCAATCGAGCCCGCATCACCGCAGAAAACGGCATTTACGGCAACGCACCAAAAGAACGAACAGGAGAATACGCCGCCGACTCCGGCTCCGCCGCCCGGTTCTTCTACTGTGCCAAGGCGAGCAAGGCGGATCGGGACGAAGGGTGCGAGGGGCTGGCCGCAAAGTCTCGGCTTGAAGACGTTGGCAACAAGTTCACTACTGTTGACTACCGCGAAGGGAAGACGCGCGATGTGATGGCTCGCAACCACCACCCCACCGTCAAGCCCACCGACCTCATGCGCTACCTCTGCCGGCTCGTCACGCCACCCGGCGGCATCGTGCTTGACCCGTTCACGGGCAGCGGATCAACGGGCAAGGCTGCGGTACTTGAAGGTTTCCGCTTCATCGGCATTGAGCGTGAGGCTGAGTACGTCGAGATCGCCAAGGCTCGCATTGCAGCCGTCGAAGCAGGTGCAGGACCGCTGTTTGCTTGACGGCTCGTCTACCGTGAGTCGCAGTGCCGCACGGAGCGGCTTTCACTAGTCGAAAGGACGGACGATATGCGAAGGATTTGCATGGTGATGGCTCTGGCGTTCTGTGGCGTTGTGGCCCAGGCTGACGAGTACGTGATCAATGCCAGGCGGGTGACGATCTCGTCGGCGCAGCAGGACGCCGAGACGATGGCACGAACGGGCATCCTGCGTCACTGCGGCACCGCTGGTGGACGCCGTGAGGGCATCGGCTTTTCGTCGTCGTCGCCTGACGCTGCGGTGCGGAATTGCTGCTACTACGGGCGATACCGCATCGTGGAAAAGGCAGTCGCTCGTGGCCCGCGTGGCTGGTTCGCAGTGATCAGGTACGAATGAGCACGCAGTGGATCACGGTTGAGTTCCTCGGCGGCCCACTGGACGGCGCTTTACGGCCCGTCCAAGTGGGCACCGCCATTTACTACCTCGCCAACGGCGCGGTCATCCATGCGTATGCGCTGGACGAGATCCACGAAGGCTACTGCGTGCGACAGGTGATGCGGCACTTCGAGATCATCCACTCGTCGTGGTTTGCTTGACGCTGCTGCGATGCTGCGTGCATGAAGCCGATCACGTTTTCAGTGCCAGGCGATCCAGTGCCACAACCTCGCGTGCGAGTCAGCACACGCGGCGGATTCGCTCGGGCATACGTGCCGTCAAAGCATCCAGTGCATGCGTATCGCGACGCCATCCTGCGTGAGGCCCTGGCGTGCGGCCTGACGCCAACAAGCGAGCCGATCGAAGTCATTGTTGACGCAGTGTTCAAGCGGCCCAAATCGCACCTGACGAAGCGTGGCGTGAAAGCGACGGCACCGCAGTTGCCACGAGCGGACGTAGACAACGTCGGCAAGGCAGTGCTCGATGCGTTGAAGAGCGTCTTCGATGACACGCACGTGCGGCGATTGATCGTTGAAAAGTCGTGGGGCGATGAGGCACGAACTACTGTGAGGGTGCAGTGATGAAGCGAAGCGCTTGGGACGCAATAGCGTGCGATTTGCCGTGCGATGCACCTCGAGCGTCTGGCGTGACGAACGACGCACAGAAAGGCGTTAGCGTGTGCGCAATGCGTTGTAATGCCGCCCCATGGGATGTGCGTGCGTGCGCGACTAGGTTCTCCCGGCAAGCCGTGACGCTCCTAGGCTCTGCGATCCGCCAGAAAAACTAACATCGTGAAGGGCGCAAAACCCGATAAAACGCCGTCGCGGTCAGCCAAGGCTTCATACGCCAAGCAGAAGGCTGCGTCGTCGTCATGGAACAAGCGGCAATCTGCCGCCGGCCGGGACATTGGCGAGATCCCGCCCGTGGCCGACGCCAAGCGTCACAAGGCATGCCGTGAGGACTTCCGGCGGTTCTGCGAAACCTATGGTGCGGAGTCGTTTCCGCTGGCATGGTCGCCTGACCATCTGCGTGCCATCGACAAAATCCAGCGTGCCGTGCTGGCTGGCGAGTTGTTTGCCTTCGCCATGCCTCGCGGCTCTGGGAAATCGACGCTCTGCGAGTGGGCATGCCTGTGGGCCATGCTGTACGGTCACAGACCGTTTGTGATGCTTGTGGGTGCTGACGCTGCCATTGCTGGCGGAATGCTCGACAGCATCAAAAGCCATCTTGAGCAGAACGACCTCCTGGCTGATGACTTCCCGGCGGCTTGCTGGCCTATCCGTGCCCTTGAGGGCATATCGGCTCGTGCCCGTGGTCAGACGTGCGGTGGAGAGGCTACGCACCTTGAGTGGCTGGCAGACAAGATCACGCTGCCGTGGATTGAGGGGGCGCCGTGTGCGGGTGCGGCTGTGCGTGTGGCTGGCATCACGGGTCGCATCCGAGGCGTGAAGCACACCCGCCCTGACGGCGTGACGGTACGTCCGTCGCTCGTGCTGTGCGACGACCCGCAGACCGACGAGAGCGCTGCCAGCCCGTCACAGGTTGCTACCCGTGAGCGTGTGCTGTCTGGGGCGATCCTCGGGCTCGGCGGGCCAGGCGTGCGGATGTCTGGGCTTTGCACCATCACGGTCATCCGGCCAGACGATCTAGCTGACAGACTGCTGGATCGGACGAAGCATCCGGCGTGGCAGGGCGAGCGGTCGCAGCTTGTCTACGAGTGGCCCACTGACGAGGACTTGTGGGGGCAGTATGCCGAGATGAGGCGGCAGGGTCAGCGCAGCGGTGAAGGCACTGCGGCGGCTGACGAGTTCTACCGTGAGCGTCAGTCTGTCATGGATGCGGGCGCTCGGGTGGCGTGGCCGGAACGGAAGCACGAGGACGAACTGACGGCGATTCAGCACGCATGGAACCTCCGCATTGACCGTGGTGAGGCTGCGTTTTTTGCTGAGTACCAGAATCAACCACTGGCAGACGACATTGCAAGCGAAAAGCTGGATCGTCGGGCGTTGTCTGCAAAGGCTATCACGCTGCCTCGCGGCGTTGTGCCTATTGGGCACAACACTCTGACGGCGTTTGTGGACGTGCAAGAAAAATTGTTGTACTGGCTCGTTGCGTCGTGGGGCGAGTCTTTTGGCGGTCACGTCGTGGCCTACGGGACGTACCCAGACCAGGCGGCGAGCGTGTTTGAGGCGTCGTCTGTGAAGAAGACGCTTGCGAACGTCAGTAAGCAGGGCTTTGAGTCGGCACTGCGGGCGGGGCTTGATAAGACCGTTGAGCTGCTGCTGGGTCGTGATTGGA
>Ga0214923_10008600_pt1 | contig 10821 bp, 8 predicted proteins | sample LL1510_MetaG_FD_177993 | JGI IMG/M metagenome (GOLD analysis project Ga0214923, IMG submission 177993) | Freshwater microbial communities from Lake Lanier, Atlanta, Georgia, United States - LL-1510 | ecosystem: Environmental > Aquatic > Freshwater > Lake | place: USA: Georgia | collected 2015-10-15
TTGTAGATCTTCCAGAACTCGCTCGCCTCGGTCATCGCGGTGCCGGTCATCCCGGCGAGCTTCCTGTAGAGCTTGAAGAAGTTTTGGAGCGTGACGGTGGCGAGCGTCTGCGACTCCTCCTTGATTCGCACGCCCTCCTTGGCCTCGACCGCCTGGTGGAGGCCGTCCGACCACTGCCGCCCCGGCATCAGGCGGCCGGTGAACTCGTCGACGATCACGACCTCGCCGTTCTGCACGACGTAGTTCACGTCGCGCTTGTAGAGGTGATGCGCCTTGAGGGAGTTGTCGATGAGGTGGGGCCACTCCATGTTGCCGGCGGTGTAGAAGCTCTCGACTTCGGCAAGTTTCTCGGCCAGCCGCACACCCTCCTCCGTGAGCGCGACGGCGTGTTCCTTCTCCTTGACCTCGAAATGGACGTCGGCCTCGAGCTGGCGGGCGATCTGGTCGGCCCGGGCATACTTGCTGACGTCGTCGTGCGCGGGGCCGGAGATGATCAGCGGCGTGCGGGCCTCGTCGATGAGGATGTTGTCGACCTCGTCGACGATCGCGAAGTTGAGCGGGCCCTGGGCCTGCTGCATGTGCTTGGGGAAGCGGTCGTCGCCGCGGGCGGCCATCCGCATGTTGTCGCGGAGGTAGTCGAAGCCGAATTCGTTGTTGGTGCCGTAGGTGATGTCGCAGGCGTAGGACTTCTGCCGCTCGCCGGAGTCCATGCCCGACTGGATCGCGCCCACGGTGAGGCCGAGGCCCATGTAGAGCGGCCCCATCCATTCCATGTCGCGGCGGGCCAGATAATCGTTGACCGTGACCACGTGCACGCCCTTGCCTTCGAGCGCGTTGAGATACGCGGGAAGAGTGGCCACGAGCGTCTTGCCCTCGCCGGTGATCATCTCGGCGATCGCGCCCGAGTGGAGCACCATGCCGCCGATCAGCTGCACGTCGTAGTGCCGCATCCCGAGGAACCGCTTGCCCGCCTCGCGGCACACGGCGAATGCCTCCACGAGCAGATCGTCGAGCGTCTCGCCGGCGGCGAGGCGCCGCTTGAACTCGGCGGTCTGCCCGCGGAGCTCGGCCTCGGTCATCGCCTGATACTTGGGCTCCAGCGAGTTGATCGCCTCGATCCTGGGCTCGAGCCGGCGCACGTAGCGGGCGTTCGACGAGCCGAACAGCCCGGTTAGAAACCGCTCCAGCCGCGTGCCGGCCCCGGCGGCGGTGTTGGAGACCGTTTCCCAGATGCGTTCGAGGGTTTCCATGGGGGGCGGCTACGGCGGGGGGACGACGGGGGGGCCGCCGAGCGGCGGGAAACTGCCCGGTCCCCGATTCTCGCGCCCAGGTGGTGCGTGGGTCAAGGCGACGGCCGGCGGTGGTGGGCTACGATAAGCCTCCATGAAGCTCCCAGCGAACGACGCCGCCGCGAATCGCGACCTGAAAGGCCATCTTGTGTTCCTCGGCACTGGGACGAGCGTGGGCGTGCCCGTCGTCGGCTGCCGCTGCGCCACCTGCACGAGCGCCGACCCGCGCAACGACCGCACCCGCACGAGCATCGCCCTCGGGCTGCCGGGGGGCACGCTGCTCGTCGACACCACGCCCGACCTCCGGCGGCAGCTCCTGCGGGAGCGGATCGTGAGCGTGCAGGCGATTCTCTACACCCACGACCACGTGGACCACGTCTACGGCCTCGACGACATCCGGCCGATCTGCTTCCGCGCCGGTGCGCCGGTGCCGGTGTACTGCGAGGAGCGCGTCGAGCGGCGGATTCGCAAGGCCTTCGACTACGCGTTCGACGAGATGCCCGCGCCGGGCGGGGGCGTACCCAAGATCACGTTCGAACGCATCACGCCGGCGGCCTTCGAACTCCTCGGGGTGCGCGTGATCCCGCTGCCGCTCCAGCACGGCGTGTTCGACGTGCTCGGCTTCCGGTTCGGCGACGTCGCCTACTGCACCGACACCAACGTGATTCCCGAGGCCACCTGGCCGCTGCTCGCCGGCCTCGACACGCTCGTGATCGATTGCCTGAGGCCATCGCGGCATCCCACGCACCTGTCGCTCGACGAGGCGCTTGCGGTGGCCGCGCGCGTGGGAGCACGCCGGACGCTGCTCATTCACATGTCGCACGACATCGAGCACGCAGCCGTGTCGGCCCGGCTGCCGGCCGGCGTGGAATTGGCCTACGACGGGCTCGTGGTGCCGCTCGCGTGAGGCGGGCCCGTGTCGGCCGCGAGTCTCGCGAGCGCGACCGACGCGGCACCCGAGTCGATCGCGCTCGCGGCGAGCCGGGCAGCCGACGCGGGATCGCCCGCTTTCCCGGCCGCCCAGAGCACGGCGGCCGCGTTGAGCACCACGATCTCGCGGCTCGGGCCGGCTGCGCCGCCGAGCACGGCGCGGATCGCGGCGGCGCTGTCCATCGGGCCGTCCACCGAAAGTGCCGCCAGATCGGCCGCCGGGCGGGCCGCGAGCCCGAAATCCTCGGGCGCCCAGCGAAACCTGCGCGTGCCCTCGGCCGAGACGTCGATCACGTCGGTCGGCCCGAACAGGCTGACCTCGTCGAACGCCTTTCCGTCCGCGCCCTGAATCGTGCCCGACACGACGAGCACCCGTCGCGCTCCGAGCGCGAAGGCGGCCTCGGCCAGCGGCTCGCGCACGGCCGGCCGCCCCACGCCGATCACCTGCACGGTGGCGCCGGCGGGATTGCACAGCGGACCGACGAGATTGAACACCGTGGGCCGGCCGAGCGCCTTGCGCAGGGGACCCACGCGGGCCATCGCGGGATGGTGCACCGGCGCGAGGCAGAAGCAGAGGCCGGTCACGCGGAGGCTGCGGGCCGACGCCTCGGGCGCGGCGCCGATCGCGACGCCGAGCGCCTCGAGCGCGTCGCCCGAGCCGGTGCGGCTCGACACGGCACGGTTGCCATGTTTCGCGACAGGCAGCCCGGCCGCGGCCGCGACGATGGCCGCCGCCGTCGAGATGTTGAACGTGCCCGAGCCGTCGCCGCCGGTACCGCAGGTGTCGGCCACGAGCGGGAGGCCGTGGGCGACCGGCAGCATCCTGCCCCGGAGCGCCTCGGCCACGCCGGCGATCTCGGCGGCCGATTCGCCGAGGTCGGCCAGGGCCACGAGCCAGCGGCCGAAGGCGTCGAGGTCGAGCGAGCCGTCGAGCACGCCGGCCACGAGTGCCGCCGCCTCCGGCCGCGGAGCGTGCACGCCCGCCGCGAGCCGTGCGGTGCTCGCCTGCAGGAGGGCCGGTGTGTCGGATGGGTTGGTCACGGGAATCCGCCCGTCGTCGGGCCTCGGTGCCGGTGCCGCATCGTTTCGGATACGATGCCAGCGTACACCGGAGACCGTGCAGCCGTGCCCCGCAAGGTGATTCTCGACCTCGATCCCGGCATCGACGACGCCGTGGCGCTGGCCATGGCCCTCTTCGATCCGCGGCTCGAGGTGCTGGCCGTGACGGCCACGGGCGGGAACGTGACCCCCGACCAGGCGACGGCCAACCTCCAGGCCCTGGTCGGCATCCTCGACCCGCCGCGGCTGCCCCGGATCGGCGCGGCCCCGACCGACACCGTGCGGCCCGAGAAGCCGTTCAACATGCATGGGCCCGACGGCCTCGGCGGCATCGACCTGCCCCGGGCCCGGCTCCACGGCGGGCATGTTTCGGAGAAGGTGATCTGGGAGACGATCCACGCCCACCCCCGGGAGGTGACGATCGTGTGCCTCGGGCCGCTCACGAACCTCTCGCGGGTGCTCGCCCGCGACCCGGCGATCGTGGAACTGATCGGCGAGGTGGTGATCGCCGGCGGCACGGCCCACGGCAACGGCAACGCGACGCCGGTCGTCGACTTCAATTTCTACTGCGATCCGCGGGCCGCGCGGCACGTGATCCGCGAGCCGATGGCAAAGACGCTCGTGCCGCTGGAGACGACCGCGCAGGTGACGTTCTGCTTCGACCTCCTCGACCGGCTCCCCGCCGAATCGTCGCGGGCGGGCATGATCCTGCGGACGATGCTGCCGCACGCCTTCCGGGCCTACCGCCAACTGCTCGGGGCCGAGGGGATCAGCCTGCACGACGTGGTGGCGCTGGTGGCGGTGACGAACCCCGAGCTCTTCGAGCGCACGACCGTGGCGGCCGACGTCGAGACCGGGGGCGAGCTCACGGCGGGCATGCTCGTGGTCGACCGGCGGATCGTGCGGCAGTGGCGGCCGAACCTCGATCTGCTCACCGGCTGCGACGCCGTCGCCGTGGAGGACTGCATCCTCCGCGGCCTGGCCACCGCCGGCGCGGGCACGTAGCGGGGGGTCGTGAGCATGTCGATCGAGCGGGGAGGCGAGGGGGTCGGCGAACGCTCGAGGAGCATTGGGCCGCCGCGGCCCACGCGACGAGACTTTTGCCGCCCCCGAGCCGGTGCGATTACTCGAATTGCGACCGGCTCGCGACGGGCATCTCGAGCGTGATCCGCTCCTGGTTGCGGACCACGACGAGCGTCACGGTGGTGTTGGTGGGCGTGATGCTCACGAGGCTCATGAGATGGTCGTCGTCGTCGATCGGCGTGCCGTCGAATTCCACGATCACGTCGTCGGGCCGGATCCCGGCGGTGTCGGCCGGCGTGCCCTTCGTCACCTCTTTCACATGCGCCCCCACGGGCCGCACCAGGCCGAGCCGTTGGGCCACCCGCTGCGTGAACGCGCCGTGAAGTTTCACGCCGAGGTAGGCCCGCGACACGCTGCCGGTTTCCACGAGCTGCCGGGCCACGAACATCACCATCCGGATCGGGATCGCGAACCCGATTCCTTCGCTGCCGCCGGAGTTGCTCGCGATCGCCGTGTTGAGGCCCACCACCTCGCCTCGCAGGTTGACGAGCGGCCCGCCGCTGTTGCCCGGGTTGATCGCGGCGTCGGTCTGGATGAAGTCTTGGAACTGCACCCCTTCGTTCCCGAGTTCGAGGTCGCGGCGGCCGAGCGCCGAGACGATCCCGAGCGTCACCGAATGGGAGAGCCCGAACGGGCTGCCCACGGCGAGCACCGTGTCGCCGATCTGCACGGGATCGTCTTCGGCGAGGCGGGCGGCCTCGAGGTCGTCGCCCTCGATCTCGAGGACGGCGATGTCGGTGGCGGCGTCGGACCACAGCCGGCGCGGCTTGAGCTCGCGGGCATCGTCGAGCCGGATCGTGATGTTGTCGAGATCGGCCCGGTTGACCACGTGGCGGTTGGTGATCACCACGGTCCGGCCCGCGATGTCGGCGATCACGCCGGAGCCCGCCTCCTCCTCGCTGGCCTTGCCGTTCTTGGGCCGCAGCGCGGGCTTCCGCGTGTCGATGTGGACGACCGTGGGCCGGACGAGCTGTGTGAGCCGCCGGAGCTGGGTGCCCTGCCGCTCGAGCGCCTCGGCGTCGCGCTGCACCTGCTTGTAGAGCTGCTCCCGCTCGTCGACCGAGAGCCGTGCCGGACGCAGCGGATCGATCTTCGCACCCGAAGCCGGTGCGATGCGAGAGAGCGGCGGTTCCTCGGCTGCGGCGGTCCGGGCGACGATGAGAACCCCCACGAGCAGGAACATCGGCACCAGGATCGACACGGGCCGCGAGGCCCGCGGAAGAAGCCCGGGCTGCGGGAAACGGCGACGCGACATGGACCACTCCGCGCGGGGGAGGACGTGCGAGTCGGAGAGCATACCCGAAGCACGCCGTCGGGGAGCGGTCAGGACACGTCGATTTCCAGGTCGCCCGGCACCGGCTCCTCGCGGCCCGCCGGCCCCGCGCCCGATCGCTCGACGTCGCGCTGGCAGCCGATGCACATCGTGGCATAGGGCAGGGCGTTGAGCCGGGCCATCGGGATCTTGCCGCCGCAATACTCGCAGGTGCCGTATTGCCCGGCCCGCATCCGCCCCAGGGCGTTTTCAATCGAGGCCAGTTCCCGGCTCTCGACTTCCGCCAGTTGGGAGCTGATTTCGTCGTGCGAGGAATCGAGGGCGGCATCCACGAGGTCGCCCGGCGACTCGCTGCGGAGTTCGCGCAGCAGCGAAAGGTCGCCGGCCAGGGCGCTGCGCAGGGCATCGCGGCGGCGGACCAGGATCGCGTGCAGGTTTAAGAGTGCGTCTTTTCGTGCCATGGGGTGGTGCTCCTCGAACGGTCGCAACCAATAATACGCAGCCCCGCCGCCCTTGGTTCGCCCGCCGGAGTTTCCCACCTGTCTATCGAAATCACGGCCGAAACAGATGACGTCGGGCTGGTGCGGCCCAGACAGATTCCCCAAAGGCCCCTATTTTTCGTCGGGACCGCCGAAGCACCACACGCTGCCGTCGTCGGAGGCGAGCACGACCCGGCCCGCAGCCGCCGCGGCCCCGGCTGAAAAGCCGCCCCCGGCGTCGAATTCCCAGGCCGGTTCGCCCGTGGCCGCGTCGAGGACGGCGATCCGCCCCGCCGTATCCGCCACCACCGCGGCCAGCCGGCCCCCGTCGGCCAGCGGCACGACCACGGGCGAGGCGTCGACGCGACCGCGCATGCCCCGCCGCCAGCCGCGGGCTCCGTCGGCAAGCGCAAATGTCTCCACCGCCTTGCCGCGGCTGCCCACGATCGCCAGCCCGTCGGCGATCGCGGCGCTCGAGCGGTAGGCCTGGGCGTTGGCCGCCGGGGCCATCTTCCAGGCCACCGTTCCCGCCTCGACGTCGATGCCGAAGAAGGTGCCCCCTTCGGTGCCGAAAAAGACCCGCGCGGATCCGGCCGCCGGGGTCGTGCCGGTGGGGCCGTCGATCGGCACGGCGGCGGTCTCGGCGCCGGTGACGGCGTCGATGACGTGCAGTTTGCCGTCGCAGCCGGCGATCAGCACGTGCCCGTCGACGACCGTCGGTGAACAACGGATTTGGTCGGCGATCGAATGCTTCCACACGACCGCCCCGTCGGCGAGCGCGAGGCAGACCAGCGACGCGTCCTGCGACCCCACGAGCACGCGGGCCGGCAGGCCGGCGGCCGCCGGAAGGATCGTGGGCCCGCCCGAGATTTCGCCCTCGGTCTCGTAGTCCCAGACGACCCTGCCCGTCGCCCGATCGAAACTCCTGACGACGCCCGTGTCGTCGCCCACGACGACGAGCGGCAGCACGGGATCGAGCGACACCGCCGCCGCCGACGGAAACCCCGCCGCCTCAGCCTTGAACGACCACCGGGACGCGCCCGTCTCGAGGTCGAGGGCGTGGAACGTGCCGTCGAGATCGCCGAGATAGACCGTGCCGCCGGCGATCGCGGGTACCGCGCCGAACGCCGTCTTCTCGAACGATCGGTGCCAGCGCTCGGCAAGCGGCAGGGCGAGCGGCATCGCCGACCGACCGCTGCCATTCACACTGCCGCGGGCGAGCGGCCAGGCATCGGCCGGGGCGCGGTCGAGCTTGTCCGCGCGGACGACGGTCGTGAGCGCGATGCACAGCGAGAAGAAGATCAGGGCCGGGCGCTTCATCGTGCAGCCTCGTAGAGCCCGGCGAGATCCGTCGCGTTGACGGGCCGGGGATTGAAACCGGCCGTCCATTGGGATGCGGCCTGCGCGGCCAGGGCGGCGGTGTCGGGCGCCGTGACGCGGGCTGCGGCGAGCGTGGCGGCCAGCCGTGAGCGAGCGAGCAGGTCTGCGAGCCACATGGCGAGGCATTCGGCCGCCGCATCGGGCTCGCAGGCCTTGCCGATCTCCCCGAGCAGCTCGGCGTAGGCCGGGCCGCAGCCCGGGCCGTTGAACCGCACGACGTGCGGCAGCATCAGCCCCACGGCCTGCCCGTGGGCCACGTGGTGGGCGGCCGTGAGTGGATTGGCGAGCGCGTGGGCGGCGCCGAGCATCGAATTTTCGATCGCCAGGCCCGCGAGGGCCGCCCCGAACTGCACCGCCGATCGGGAGGCGATCGTGCCTCCGTCGGAAAACACGCCCGGCAGGTTCGTGGCCAGGAGTCGAAAGGCCTCGCGCGAGAAGATCCGCGAGGCGGGCGTGGCGGCCCTGCTCACATGGCTTTCCACGGCGTGCGAGAGGGCGTCGATGCCGGTGAGGGCCACGAGCGAGGGCGGCTGCGTGAGCGTGAGGTTCACGTCGAGGATCGCGATCCGGAAGGCCGCGCCCGCCGCCCCGCAGGCCATCTTGAGCCCGGTGGCCGGGTCGCTCACGAGGGCGAACGACTGTGTCTCGCTGCCGGTGCCGGCGGTGGTGGGCACGGCGATCGAGGGCAGCATCGGCGCGGGCGTCGAGTCGCGGCCGCGGTAGTCCTGCATCCGGCCGCCGCAGGAAAAGAGAAAGTTGATCCCCTTCGCGCAGTCCATCGACGAGCCGCCGCCGAGGCCCACGAGGAGGTCGGGGAGAAACTCCCGTGCCGCCTCCGCCCCGGCCGCGACGTCGGCGGTGGTGGGGTTCTCACCGAATGCGGAAAACACGCTGCTCACGACGCCGGCCGCGGCGAGCGACTCGACGGCCGCGGCGGTGTGGCCCGCTGCGACGATGCCCGGATCGCTCACGACGACCGCCCGCCCGGCGCCGAGTTGGCGGGCGAGGGCCCCGAGCCGGCCGACCGCGCCGGGGCCCACCACGAGCCGCGGGCCCGGCCGCACCTCGAACTCACCCGGCAGATCGCAGGCCGCCATGCCGCCTCCGCTCACTTGGCCGCCGCGACGGCCCGGGGGGCTCCGCCTTCGGCCTGCGCCGCTGGCACCTGCAGCGCCCGCGAGCGGTAGAGGAAGTCGATGATGTTGCCCTCGTGCGGCTGCAGCCAATCGAGCTTCGTGGTCGGGATCGGCCCGAGGTTGAGCCGGTCGATATGCGTGCACGCGACGAGCCGCTGCTGAAAGGCGTCGTCTTCCGTGATCGCCGTGCCCACGAGCGTGGGCCCGATGCGTTCGAGCACCTGCTCCTGCGGACACTCGACGACGCTCACGAAGGGAAACATGTATTCAGCCTTCGCGATCTCGGGGTCGGGCGACGCACAGTGCACGACGGTGGGCCGCAGCCAGCCGCACCGCTCCCCCTCGACGAACCGCGGGCCGTAGGCCGCGGTGGCATGCGTGACGCCCGCTGCCCCGAGGCCCGCCTCGATCTGCTCCCAGGTGGCCTTGGCGGCCCCGGGCACCGTGAAGGCGGCGAGCTTCGCGGCCGGATCGTCGGGCGGCAGCACGTCGATCGGGCCCAGCCGGGCAGCGAGCGCCTCGGCGATCGCCTGCGTGTGGCGGCTCGCGTACACGGCCGACGCGTTGATGCAGCCGCGGCCGCTGTTGGCCGCCACGCTCTCGCAGATCACGTCGAGGTGGTGTTCCCAGTCGTCGACGCAGTCGTCGCCCAGGATCACCTTCGAGAAGCCCGGCCCGTGCACCTGCACGCTCGGATTGCCGCGATACTGCGCCACCGTCTTCGCGCTGCCGAAAATCATGCTCCGCCCGCAGCCCGCGAGGATCGCGCCGCCGACGTCGGTGGCGCCCGGATAGAGCCCGATCGCCTCGGCCGGGATCCCCGCCTCCGCCATCGCCGCCGCCATCCGATACGGCGTCCACGGCTCCTGCCCGCCCGGCTTGAGCACGAGCCCCACGCCGAGCGCGATCACCGGCAGCCAGAGCGTGTGCACGCCGGGCGAGTTGGATGGCAGCACGAGCCCGAGCACCGGCGCCTGCGCCTGGTAGCTCACCACCACGCCCCGGTGCTCCGTGCCGTAGCCCTTCCAGAGGATCTCGGGCGGCAGCCCGCGCGACAGTGCGTCGAGCATCCGATCCATGTTCGAGAGCACGAACAAATTCTTCTGCATGTTCGCCCGGCACAGGCTCTCGGGCAGCCCCGTCGTGGCCGACTGCTGCTTCACGAAGTCGTCCGGCGACTGCTTGGAATCGCCCAGTTGGAGCGTGCCATGGGCATAGAGATTGCCCGCCGTCTGCAGCCGCTCGACGATCTCCTCGGGATCGATTTCCAAGAGTGCAGCGCGGGCCTGATGTGCCTTCTGCAGATCGCGGCCGACGATCGCCCCGCCGACCTGGCTCACCTCGGCGACGGGCTCGCCGGTGAGAAAATGAACGAGCTTCGTCCGTTCGAGCGACTCATACGGCTTGCCAAACCGCCAAGCGGGAAGATGCATGCGTGAACTCCTCATGGCCTGACTAACGCAAACATTCTAGCGTCTGTGGGGCAAGCGTCCCGTTTGCCGTAGGACAGGCTTCAGCCTGTCGTGCTTCTCGGGCGCGTGCCGGCTCGGGGTTACCCCGTACCGTCTCGCCGGACGCTCGCTGCGCCCATCCTGGGCTTCACTCGCTCGGATGTGCCTGCGCTGCGCCATCCATGGCTCCGCTGGTCACATACGCCGTCTCAACGGCAGGGGCAACCCCTCGCCTCCTCAACTCGTAGGCGCCAAGAACTTTCGGCGGAGACGGTCGGTGGGCACGCGCAGACGCAGGGAGTCGTTGAGGACTATCTGACGCCAGGCCCCGAGGGCCGGGTCAACACCAGCCGACGGGGGTCGGCCAAGGGAGTTTCGGCAGGATGCCGAGAACTCCCGTGTCGTCAATACACCCCGACCGTCGTGCTCGCCGCCAGGGCGCGGAAGGGGCGGACGCCGCTGATGCCGTCCCACGGATACTTCGCATACGGCAGCTCGCGCTCCCCCTCGTCCCGCTCGAGGAAGCCGGGGATGAAGGTCTCCTTCGTGAGCGTGGTGAGGCGGACGCGGCCCGTGCCGCCGTAGGGCACGAGTTCGTCGGGCTTGTCGAAGTCGACCACCTCGATCACGGCGCGGGGCTGCGGGGCGTAGTAGGCGATCGTGTAGCCGTCGGCCGGCACGACGGGCCGCGAGGCCGCCAGGCCCATCAGCGTGTTGCCGTAGGTGGGCGTCATGTAGGCG
>Ga0214923_10008603_pt1 | contig 10819 bp, 14 predicted proteins | sample LL1510_MetaG_FD_177993 | JGI IMG/M metagenome (GOLD analysis project Ga0214923, IMG submission 177993) | Freshwater microbial communities from Lake Lanier, Atlanta, Georgia, United States - LL-1510 | ecosystem: Environmental > Aquatic > Freshwater > Lake | place: USA: Georgia | collected...
GCCGCAATGATAACCATGCCTTTGCCTTCACGACCATTTGGCACACGGCCACTTTCATAAACATCTCGCATTCGATCAGTTTCAACACAATTGAAATCGCGGGTTGTGCCATCAATTGATTTGATGCTGAAAGTGCCCTCACCAATTTCTGTGATTATTGCTGGCCGCCATGCGACTGATTCTTCAAGCGCAAGGCGCGCCTGAATAAAGTGCACAAAATGCCCAGGTTTATAGATTTTCTCACTCATTTTTCTTCCTTTCATCGAACTTGGCGTTACCACCGACTTGAGATCGGTTGGTGATCGTCATAGGGCCAAGCCCCTCAGATCGTCTGGATGATTACAAAACTCACGATACACAGGGGGTGTTCGGAGTTAAAGTGTGCAACACCCTTGGCTCATAATTCAGTTATGACTATTGATGCACTTGAAGACGGCCAACTCTGCACTTATTGTGGAACACCAGTATTTTTCAGCGGTGAGGGCATGACCGATTGTCCGGGTTGTGGCGCTGAGTGGGTGAACGCCGAAGACGATCCCGCGGATCGGCTGGACGGTCCAGCGGTTGACGAAATGGAGTTTGATAATGACCCAGACATGATCGAGAACGACGAGTTCGACGACTCGAGTGATTTTGAAGAAGAGTAAATAGGGCATGGGATGGCTTGAAAATCCCGACTATCAAGAATTGACAAAATTTGTAGATCGCGCCCGGCTGATTCCAAGAACTGAAGTTGTGCTTCTGGATGAGTGGCTTGACGGCGAGTCTCGACATGTGACCGCCAAATTAACCGATGACGGCAACCTGGTTATTTCAGGACAGGATATTGGGTCGTCAGTTGAGCGAATTTTCGGGTCTGATGAGTATGAGTACTCGCACACAATTCCCGCTGCTTATATTGCCGCATTTTTTGAGTTGCTTGGCGCAAGACAAGTAACAGACATCTTGGGTGCGATCGATCACTTTGGTCGAAGGCGGTACTCGGAACTCGCCGATGCACTTGAAAGAGCTAAAGCAATTATGCCGATTGTGTTTTGGAGCCGATTTTAAAACCGAGTAGGTGTTTGCTTGTGGTTTAAGACGTTGACTCGAATGGCTTAACCGCGAGACTTGTATCAGTAAAAGTCTTGTGGAGAGATGCGGCGTGGGGAAAAGAAATATAGCGACGCACGAGTCGGATGAGTTCGGTTCGAAACTCGGTGCCGTGGTTTTTATTGACACAGAGAAGGTGTGCCATCTCGTGCAGAAGCAGCAACTGGGTCGCCCTTAACTTACGTACGGCGATGCACCAATCGGCAGGCAATGCGAGAGCATCGTAGTTTTTTGCCAGTGTTGACTTAAAGACAAGAGGAGAGTCGACACCCTCGGCTTCGGCAATCATGGCTAGCCAGTCGTTTGCTTCGTTGAGTGAAAGAATTCTCGTGGGCATTTCAATTTCGAACTTATCTTCGGCCGCATATGTGCGTTGGGTTTCGCTAGTTGTCACGCCGACCTGAGCCGATTTGAAATTGCCCGTTGACGCCATTGCGACCAGTCGAGAATTGTGAACCTGCACGTTTCCCCGAGCCGTAGGCGTCTTGATCGTTGATGTAGCTAAACGAACGATGTCGCAGGCTTGGCACATCACCATACATTTTTGCGCGGGCGCGTTCGGCACGCTCGACGAGCACTAAGCCAACGCCTGGCGACTCTTTGACGATCACTCTGTATTCGGTTTCGAGTTTGCGAGCGATGCCCGAGCAAAAACCGAGCCACCATGAGGTTCGAAAACATCGGTCGCCCCGGGGGATGGTGCGCAGAGCGAGAAGCTCAGCGGCGTTGAACAAAGTTTCGAGGGTGAATAGATCTTTTTCTGTGCCGTAGGCGACCATGACAACAGTTTGATGATTAGGAACATCGGTGTCGCGATATGAGTGGCAACTGACAGCTTTGGCGATGGTGTAGAGAAGTGTGCCGCGACGCACTCGGTATGGACCAGTGATCTCAAAGGTTTTGATTTTTATCTCGTCGCTTGTGGTGTGTTGGTTGGCACTTTTCGCCATCTCGTATTCGTCGAGATCATATTTCTTCATCAACCGATAGGCGAGGCTCAGTGCGGTTTCGGCCTCTGCCTGTGGCGTATTGGGGTGATTGGCTCGCTCAAGAATCGAGCGGACTTTTTCTCGTACACTTTCAAGTTGAATGCTCATAGGTCGAAACTAAGACAAGAGTGTTGCAGGCTAATTTTTGGGGTCAAATCGTAACTTCGGCGAGCAACGGCGCGTGGTCGCTGATCTTCAGCGAGCTACGGAATGCCTTGATTCCGCCCTTTTTAAAGTTCACTTTTTGCTTCCAGCGTGCATCATTCAAAATTCCGTTCTTTCGGTTCACCCAAGTATTCAGATTCCATGTTGCGATGCGAATCTTCATTCACAAACCTTTGATCATCGCGACGATCCAACTGTCAAAGTCCATATTTCCTTAACTTGTTTATAGGTTGTGCTTGTGACGAATTCTCCAGGAGCCCATTCTTGCGCATTGTGAAGGTATCTATACCAACTGCGTCTTGCTAAAGCCAATCAATAGTGGAATAATCTTTCTATGGAGATTGAAGAGGCCTTGACTCAGTTCCAGGCCGACAAAAAAGGTGGATATTCGGCAAAAGATCTTGACGCTATTTCTGAAGTCGTTAGCGAACTTAGTCTCAGTGGTTTTGAAATTAAATTAAAAGGCAATGTTGTCACCAAGAGCGGCAAACCGTACCCGATTTATATAAGAGATGCCGACGACATCGTTCACTTTCATCCGTGGATGATCGTGTCGAAGAAACGATTTAAGCGATGCGACCCAACGCAGAATTCAAAATATAAGACCTGGCCATACTTTTTGATGCTTGACGGTTGGATAACAAGCTCAGCACAATCTGATAGGCCGCAGTGTCCAAATTGCTTTATTGAAATCCCTCCAACCGATATCTGTGGCAGATGCGAATTGGATCTTTCGGACGTTGATTGACTCTGAAAAGTTAGTTATTTAAGCGAAACTAGCGAAGGTTTTCGAGCAGAGAAATCATGCGTGAGTCAGGGGAAACAACGCTGAATTCTTTGCCGTCAAATTTGAAACTCAGTTTGTAGACGTGAAAGATCATGATGCTGCTTTCGTTCCAAGTAAATTCAGTTTCAGAGTTTGAAGCCGGGTCTTCATGGCAAGTGACGGCCGAGACACCGTCAAACGGAAAATGATGGACTGAGGAAATATGGGGAATTTCGAATTCTCCACAGCCATTTGAGTAGATAACGGATTCGATTGCATTATCGATTTTGGCGCCGCGTGAAACTTTCCGAATGACACGATTCATCCCGTAAATTCCAAGATCCATCAATGTTGAAAGAGTTGTGAACGCGAATAACTTTTCATTTTGCGAGATGAAGCCTCGCTGGTAACTAGTAGATCTGAACGACCCCAATCTCTTTGGGGCTTCAAAGTAGGCCGTCGAACGAAACGAATCAAAAAGACCTAGCGGCCGGTGAATCTCGATAATTTCATCTGGAACTGGTATCGGGGCGAATCGCATGGACGAGAGAGAATAGTGGCGTGAAGAGGTACGAAAGTGACAATCAAGCAATTTCATGAAAAAAGTTTGAGAAAGCAAGAAGTAGATACTGTGCAACACCCCTTGGCTATACTCACGCCGTTCACAACCAAAGGGGTATTTGTTTGCAAATAGAGTCAAGAAATAGGGTAAATCTGAGTGTGGAAGAGCGGTGGGAAGCACTCATCTCCCAACTTGGCAGCCTGCGGGGAAAGCCGAAATTGAATGAAGACGATCTTCGTGGCGATGTTCTTCCCCTCGTCAAAGGGCTGAATCTTGTTCAGAGGTTTGACTGGCCAAAGTGGGAAGAGCCATTTCCGGCTTCTGAGCAGGTCAAGGATCTTGATTTGAAGTCAATTGTCATGCAGATCACGCGGATTTGCCGAATGCAAAGATTCGGCGACGGTTTGCTGGACATGGTCGTTGAATCCGGAATATTGCTCGAATTGTGCGTCGCGGCGCGCGAACTAACCAAAGGTGAAATTGTTCCAACTTTGTTGAAGGACGCCAGTTAGCCAAGAGTTTGGGTAATTTGTGGGGTTTTGTGCTCAGGGAACCCCAAAAATTGAAAATGCTATAGTGCACCCCCTCGCGCAACGGTTGTGTCGAGAAAATCCAAGGAGGATTATTGAATAAGCCAGTAAAAGCCCGAGAAGTATTGACCCCAGAGCAACGATGGGAAGACCTCGTTGCCGAACTGAACGAGATGGCAACGGCCCCGTGGCCGAACGAGGTTCGAGTGGCATATTTGATGCCGCGATTCGGTCGTTTGAACCTTGTTCAGCCATTCGACTGGATGAGCTGGCCTGAGCCATACCCAGCATCAGAGCAGGCGAGACTTCTCGATCTTGAGACTGCGATCAAGCACATCACGCGGATCTGTCGGGCTGAGCGGTTTCACGAAAATTCAATTTGGAGCCATATTCGTAGTGGCCTATTGATGGGTCTATGTTTGGTTGTGCGTGAACACACCCGTGGTGAGATCGCCCCGAATGTGATCGAGAATACCAACTAACCGCCAGTTGAGTGCCAAGAAGCAAGTTAAATCAATCAAAACAGTTCAAAGGAGAACTAAATATGTGGATATTTACAGAAACAGGGTTCGTGAGTGCAGTCCGTCATTTCAGTGAGAAAGACAAGCTAGTAGTTCGGGCACGAGACAAGCAGTCGCTTGAGAGCTTGGCAACCTCTGTTGGGCTTGACATCAGTTCGACGCCGTCAAATGACTATCCGTATCGAGTTTTTGTTTCTGACTCGGTGTTTGCAGCATGGTTGAGCAAGCAGACGATGGCCGTCGACTACACGAATTTCAAGAATCGTGTTCACGACAGTCGCGGTCATGACTTTGCTGACGCTCTGATGAGCGTTTGGTCTGCAATGCATCAGGTAGAAGACGAAGAGGCTCGATAGTTGAAGCCTCGCGACGAAGACCCTCAGATTTGCTGCCAGATGCAGAAGTGACACGAATCAGAATGACAGATGCAAAAATCAGAGTCAAAAAACAGAAACGGGGCAAGTTATGTATACAGATCAAGAATCAAATCGCAAAGAGTTCGGCACGGACTACCTAGCCGCGCTGGATGATTGGGGTGGCTTCAAGGATGAGCCTGGAGTTATTGGGAAAGTCACAGAAATCGTTAGATTCGTCGAAGACAAACTCGGGCCAGTGACGCTTTCTTATGTTGTTGATTCGGCGCAATACGTGGCGGTTCGCTTTGCCGACAATCCGGCACTTGGAATTGTGTTCGTCAATAGAGGTTTCGTAGATCACCGACTCGAGATTCCTGGCTCGGTAAAGAAAAAAGATGAGGAAGTTTGGCGAACAGAGTTGCCGACAAGTAAAAACTCGGCAGCAACGCACAACAAAATTCCTGAGATCAAGCAAGCGTTGTGTGTGAACTGCCAAATGAGCTACCCGGCACATCTTTCGGCTTGCCCAATTTGCACAGGTGCTTGAACCTCGCCATTCCCTCAAAGAGACACTGAATCGACTTCGGCATGTTGAGCTGACTCCAGAGAGCAGATTCTGGTTTGGCTCGCCATGTCGTTGTGTGCGATATCTCGACGTCGTTGTGCATATCGTGCTGCCCGAGTTGATGGAAAACCGCATGCCACGATTCAGTCGCTACCTGCGCAAAACATCGCCGCGATGGGGTCGCAGTTGGCGCCACTGGTAACGACTCTTTTTAGCCAAATAAGCCGCGTAACATTGCGAAGATTGTTTTGAATTTCTGGCGAAAAAATTGACTCGTAATTAAATCGTAAATTAAGTTTTCAAATCGCTCAAACAATCGCGCAAAAAATTACTGAATCAAAAACTTCATCAAAAAATCTTTTTCAGATTTCTTTTTGATGCGCATTTCTTTGTGCGCACCTCCTGCTTAGATGTGAGTGGCAAGCAATTCAGCTTGTCACTAAAACTAAACAAGGAGAGATCATGGAGAAGGAATTTAGAAAAATCATTCAAGCACTGTGTGGAACTAATGAATTTGGTGAAGCACTCGGTACACCAGACGGGATCATTGATGCATCGAGCATGATTGATCACTTGAAGTACTTGACGAAAGATGGACGACCATTCAAGTCAGACGAACAAAGTGCGTTCGCGACGTGGCTCGGTGATTGGCTACAGAATCAGTTTGGTGGTGGTACTGCTGCTGATTTAAGAAACTGCATCGTGGCTCAAAACATGTTGTTAATTTTGATTTTTCGCGAGATTCAAAAACTGAAGCCAGACGTATGTCCTGAAGAAATCTTGATGGAAGTGTGTAATCAAGATGTTCTTACAAAGCTTGCTAAGGACATGGAAGTGACTGCTTACAGAATGGACGAGAGCGGCGATATCGCAATTGATTATTTTGGTCACGCGGTATTTCATGCTCCATTTGTGATTGACGACTTGGTGAAACACGGTTTCATTCGACGAAAAATCACTCCAAGCTTCTACGAAGAAGACACCGAACCAGAGTTCACTTTTGAGGTGCTTGACGATATGGAAAATGCGATCCTGAGAGACACAAATCGACCGACCAGTAGGAAGGTAAACCTAAACGATTTCGAAAAACTGACCGCAGATCCTATGAATGGATTCGAGGAGTTTTACGAGCAATTCTGGAAAGGGGACTTTCCCTTGATTGAACTTGGCATTGAGTTCGATGATTTGCCGCCATTCAGAAACCCCGAATAGCGATCAAACTTAAAGACGCACGAACCGCAGCGAGTTTGAAGCATCGCAGGCGATCAATGCAACACCCCCATGTCATAATTGTGAGCAATGAGTTCAAACTCGCCAGTCGGTCAGCCCGACCCGATTCAGATTCATTGGACAGATCTCTTACTTGCTCATCCTGAGTATGTGCCGCAGTTCATTGTTGAGATTTCTGAAGATAAGTGGGAGTGCCGCTGTGGCAATACCAATGAATCAGAGGGTTTTGACCCTTGTGACGAGTTCGGCGAGGTCGTGCCCGCCGAACTCGGCCCATGGGACGGAATTCTCTACGTCTGCACACGCTGCTGGCGAGTGATCGACGGCAATACTCTCGAAATTCTCAGGGTCACCGAATTAGAAATTATTGAGAAAAATCTCGAATATCGCTGGTCCTACCTGAACAAGTAGTAAAGCTGAATGGGTTTGGAAATCTAACAAATCAACATCATTTATTGCTAGTGGGTCGATTGATCTCGCCTGATGCGAGCTCCACAAATCGAACGGCCTTAGTTGCGAAATCTTCAAATTGTTTTGCGTATTTTGCGAGCGCACGAGTTGAGATTTCGCCGGCTGATCGGACGGCGATACCAAGTCCAAAATCTGCTGTGGTACAGCCGCCAGCAATTACACACATTGAAAATATTGGTGAAGAATGTGTGATGTTATTGAGGTAGACAGCGGCCGCTTTTTGTTGAGGGCTCATCTGTTTATAGACGGCAGTAAGGACACGTACTAGTTCCAGGAAGTCTTCTGTATCCTCACTCCCCATATTATTGCTGAGGCGAAAATAAGAATCTGGAACTCCATCCACTTTGTTGAGATCGACAAGGTCAAGATCGATAAGACGTGCCCCGAGCACAGATAGCCAATGCTCTACAACCGAATAGGCGCCATGTTGTTGCAAATAGATTGGCAGCGAGGGTCGTTCTAGTGTTCTGTCGCATATCAACTCGCCGACTAAACCCTGCGAGAAATTGTCAGTCTCGGACGCAATCCATTCACGCTGAAGACCCAAAAGAGAGTAGGAGTCAAAGCCCTTCGGAGATTCAATTTCTCCATCTTTGACTACAAGATTTCCTCGTTCGCACAGTTCATGCACTAAATGCTCAAGAAAGCGTAAACTGGAATGATGGACTAAATGCCGTCCACCCAAACTGGTAACAAGTGGTTTTCCGTCAAATTCGACACCGAATAGATTTTGGGGAACGTCAACAATTTTGAATCTACGAAGCGTAAGTGAAGATAGCGAATCGGACTTTTTAATTGCGGCTTTTTTGGAAGCGACTTTTTTAGCTGACATCTTCGCCACTTTGGCTCGCGTTGTTTTAGCGCGTATGGCTTTTGCCCTTTTCTTTTTACTTGTCGTTTTTTTCACCATACTCGGATAATAATCATGCCCTGTTTTAGGTCGAGAGTTGCAGGGTAGCTGCTAATTGTTTTTAGTTAAGCTCTTTCGCTATCACCGCTTTCGTAAAGAAGAGTCACTTTCACATCGGTAGCCGAGTAGCCAAATTCAATTTTTCGGCCACCCACATAGTTATTGTTCGAATCTCTTGATCGCGATCAGGACTCAAGGTCTGGCTCTCGAGGAGTCTTTAAAAGTTCAGCGGTAAGTTTCAGCGCTTGCTCCTCTGTGAAACCGGCCTGAATGAGGCTGAGATAAAACTCATGCATTGCGACTGCTGCAGTGGTCATGCTGCTGAGAGGTTTGTTCATGCTCAACCCCGACAATACGACCGGGGTGTTGCAAAGTATCGAGGCCGGTACTCATCGTTACCGACGCCATTTGTCGGCTCTTGAAATGATTCTTCCACTTACACGTCGTATGGAGTGTTCGTTTGTTGGTGTGACCATTCATGTACCGTTGAAGCGTGGTTTCAAAATGGAAATAACGCCTGATAAGAAGAAGCTCTCGCTTCTGGTTGATAAGGCATATGAAGGGTCGCTCTGCCTTCCCAACTTTCAACGTGACTTTGTTTGGAGTGCAGATGCGGTGGCTGATCTCATTCGGTCGATCCTTCGCGGTTATTTCCTCGGTTCACTTCTGCTTCTTGACTGCGACTCCAAGTCTCCACCATTTGCTCCGATCTCACTTCGAGGTGCGAAGCCAAAGACAGTTGATCTCACGCCGACGCAACTTGTTCTTGATGGTCAACAAAGACTTACCTCGTTGCTGTATGCGATGTATGCGCCGGATCTCGGACTGAAAGGGTCAAAAAGACCAAGAAGGTTCTTTCTTGACCTTGAGCTTCTAACGACCAATCCGGAAGACGATGGCATCGTCTTTGCTATGACCAACAAAGAGATCAAGAAGGTAGGTCTTGATACCAAAGAGGGTCAGTGGACGCTTCGCCAAGTCCCCGTTACAAGTCTGGTGAGCGACGCAGCCTTTCTCAAGTGGCGAGATGGAATCGACGATTGGCTTAGCGCCAATCAACCCGATGAGCATAAGCAGTTTCGTGATGTGTGGCGCGACAAGTGGACTAGTGCCGTCCAATCATTTTTATCTTTTGAGATTCCTGTCGTCACGCTTCCGATAGTGCGAGATGATGATCATGATGCGGTGGCTCGCATCTGTGCAATCTTCGAGAAGCTGAATTCGACAGGTATGGATCTGTCGGTGTACGACCTGCTCACGGCTCGCTTATATCGATCAAAAATCGATCTTCATGCATTATGGGACGAGGCCGTAGAAAGCAATGATCGGTTAAAGGAGTGGTCAGTAGGTAAAGCCGATACAAACAACTTTGGCGTTCACATACTTAGGACCATGGCGCTGATGCGCGGACTTGAGCCAAAGGCAAAAGTTCTGATTAACCTCGCACCAAAGAACTTTGAGGACGACTGGCGTCGAGCATCGGCCGCTATTGATCGGTCTTTAGAACTTGTTACACACCTCGGTGATGATGGGTTTGGTGTGTTTGATCCGAAGTGGCTTCCTGGCTTTGGTCTCTTACCAGTCCTTGCGGCACTTCGTGCCTACCTTGAAGACCAGAAGCTCGGAGGCGGTGCGCGGAACGATCTTCGGCGTTGGTACTGGTGTTCGGTGTTCTTGGAGCGCTACTCAAGTTCAGTTGATACACGTGCACGGCGGGACTATCAGGATCTCACCACTCTTTGGAGTGGTGGTAATTCAGTCCCCGAAGTGTTCGCCCAGGCCGACGCACGGATCGGTTCGCCTGGCTACACCATTCGACAGAGCGAAAGTTCAAGTAGTTCGATCTACTCAGGTGTGTTCTGCATTCTTGCGCTTAACAAAGCAGAAGATTGGAAGCTTGGCGAAGGAATCGCATTGCATGATTTAAATGACCATCACATTTTCCCTCAGAGTTATTTGCAAAAGCGAGGACTTGAGGGGAAAAAGAATAGAGCGACGCGAAATACGATATTGAATAGAACTCTTATCAGTGAATTGACAAATCAACTGATCAAAGCAAAAGCACCGCAGACCTATCTGCATAGTCGTGATGTATTCCCGAATGGCCCTAAAGGTCGAGTAGAGCCCCATTTCATAAATGAAACCGCTATCGCGGCGATGGAGAGCGCAAAGGAGGAGTCAGAGTCTCAAGATGCATTGGCGGCTTTTGAAGTGTTCTGTAGTGCGCGCGAAGAGGCAATTGTTGCTGAAATTCAAAGACGCTGTGGTGTGACAGGTCATTCAACAGCACTTCAGGATTTTGAGGAATTAGAAGACGACTGAACTCGCTGAGCAATTGGTTTGCAAGATTGCACAGAGGTCGTGCTATACCTACTTGTTAGAAGTTTTAACGAAACTTCGTAAGTCAAGGATTGAAGCCAAACCAAGTTCGGATAGAGACGACCATAAACAAAAAATCTAAAACTGGCAAAGTTGAGAGTTATCGGATAGTGATAATTGAGCTTGACGCTTCGATGCCGCGCCGTAACCCGAACAAACCACACCTATATATAGGTATGACATCTGAAGATGTCAAAACGCGATTGAACCAACTGAAGAGTGGCCATGGTCCAAGATACGCACTCGGTCACTTTGTCTCAGTTTTTGCTAACGAGCCTTATGC
>Ga0214923_10008604_pt1 | contig 10817 bp, 8 predicted proteins | sample LL1510_MetaG_FD_177993 | JGI IMG/M metagenome (GOLD analysis project Ga0214923, IMG submission 177993) | Freshwater microbial communities from Lake Lanier, Atlanta, Georgia, United States - LL-1510 | ecosystem: Environmental > Aquatic > Freshwater > Lake | place: USA: Georgia | collected 2015-10-15
GAAGTTCATGTCATTCATATGGCCGTTCGCTTGGGCTTGTTCCATGTGGGGTTGTAAGGCCCCCAACGAACCGGCAACGGCCATACCAATCAGCCCCCCCATACTGGTGCCCACCCAATCCACGGTTTGGGGCTGCAGCGTGCGCAGCAATTCCAACATGTCTGCCGCATAGGTTGGCACCTGATAGAGCATGGGGTCGCTCAGCCATTCACTGTAGCCCCGACCCGCCACATCTGGGCAAATCACGCGTACAGGGTCTGCGGCACACTCCAACAAGGTGCGAGCCAAGACATCAAAGTCCCGCCCCTGACGGGACAGGCCATGCACACAGATCACCACATGACGGGCAAAGGGGTCGCCCCACTGCCAATATGCCATTCGGTGTTGCCCATTGGGGCTGCTGGCATCAGGGCAGTTGATGTGGTGGAGTGTGGGTTGAAGCATGAACAGAAACGGCAGACAGTGATAATGAAACTGCATCGTAATTCAACCTTCAAGAACCAAACGCAGGAGAAAATAAGTGCACAACGCCATGCTCACCGGAAAAACCGCCTTGGTCACAGGCTCCACCAGCGGAATTGGCTTAGGAATTGCCAAACAATTGGCCAAACAAGGTGCCAATATCGTCCTCAACGGCTTTGGTGACCATCAAACCCCGCTGGCCGATATCCAGTCTTTGGGGGTTCAAGTGGCCTACCACGGCGCTGATATGAGCCAGCCTCGCGAAATTGAGGCCATGATGCAATTTGCCGCCGCCAGATTCGGGCGGGTGGATATTTTGGTGAACAACGCGGGCATTCAGCACGTAGCCAGGGTGGAAGACTTTCCTCCAGAAAAATGGGACGCCATTTTGGCCATTAACCTAAGTAGCGCGTTTCATTCCATCCGTTTGGCCATCCCAGCCATGCGCGCGGCAGATGAAGGCAAGGGATGGGGGCGCATCATCAACATTGCCAGCGTGCATGGCTTGGTAGCTTCAGCTGAAAAAGCCGCTTACGTGGCGGCCAAACACGGATTGGTAGGCCTAACGAAAGTCACCGCACTGGAAACCGCCACCACCGGCATTACCTGCAACGCCATTTGCCCGGGCTGGGTACTGACCCCCTTGGTGCAGAAGCAGGTGGATGCCAAAGCCGCCGCTCTAGGCATTTCCAATGAAGAAGCCACACGTCAACTTCTAGGTGAAAAAGAACCTTCTTTGCAGTTCACTACGCCCGAGGAGTTGGGCGATTTGGCCGTGTTTTTCTGTTCTGCCGCAGGACAAAACATACGCGGCGTAGCTTGGAATATGGACGGTGGCTGGGCGGCTCAGTAAGCCGTCAACAGTAAATCAGCACCACGGCACGGGCTTCCATACTGAGACCTTCGCCCACTGGGCCCAACTTTTCAGCAGTTTTGGCCTTCACGTTTACCTGACGCGCCTCAATGCTCAAAATTTGGGCGATGCGTTGGCGCATGGCATTCATGTGGGGGGCCAGTTTGGGAGCCTGAGCCACCACCGTAGCGTCAATATTGCCAATGTGCCAACCTTGCTGTTGGACCAAAGCATAGGCTTGGGTCAGCAATTGGGCGGAATCTGCCCCCTTGAAACTCGCATCGGTGTCTGGAAAATGCCTCCCTATGTCACCCAAGCCCGCGGCTCCCAATAAAGCATCGGTGATGGCATGCAGCAAAACGTCTGCGTCTGAATGGCCCAGCAAACCCTTGGTATGGGGAATAGGAACACCCCCCAAGATCAAAGGTCGGCCTTCGACCAGTTGGTGGACATCCCAGCCTTCGCCTAGGCGAAAACTCGGGGCGGCATCAGCCTTGCTTTTCAAGCGCGCCAGCAACACGCTTTCTGCCAAGGCAAAGTCTTCTGGGTAGGTCACTTTGAAGTTTTGCATGCTGGACGCTACCAGTTTGGGGTTGTGGCCCGCGAGTTCCATGGCACTGGCTTCGTCTGTGACGGTCAAATGGTGGGAATCTAAGGCACCCAAAAGGTCGCCCAGACGGAACATTTGGGGAGTTTGGGCCAACCACTTTCCATCACGGTCCATGGTTTTGTCAACATGGACTTTCCCATCGCCATTATCGGCATATCGGTCCAATGTCGCCTGCTTAAGCGTGTCAGGCAAAGGCAAGGCCAATAAGCCACCAACAGGGTCTGTGACACAAGCCAGCATCAAGCGCTCGATCAATTCAGGGGTGATCAGACAGCGAGCCGCATCGTGCACCAGCACCCAATCATGGGATTGAGCGCCAAGGGCTGCCAGGGCATGCAAGCCATTTCGCACGGATTGGGCACGCGTGGCGCCACCACAAGCAGCCAGGCTCCAACTGGGCTCTGCCTTTTGGATCAACCATTGAGGCTGACGGGTAAAAAAATCATCCTGAGGCGAAACTACCAAAAGGGCGTGTTGAATGCTGTCTACCTTCGCAAAAGCTTCGAGGGTGTGCACGACCAGGGGCTTGCCCACCAACATGGTGTATTGCTTGGGTCCTTGGGTGAGGGCCCGACTGCCAGAACCTGCACAAGGAATCAAAGCCCAAAACTTGGGGGCACAAGGAGTTGGGGCGCTAACTTTGGAGTCGGTCGCTATGGCGGGTGAAGCAAAAGTGCTCAATGGAGTTTCACAAATTGAAGTTCATGAACTAGAAATGGGTTTCTAGATCTTAAGCGCAACTAGAATTCAGCTCCCTCTTCTGCATCGTCTCCCGATGCCTGCGCATGGATCTTCCCAAACTTCTCACCGGCAAGCGCTTTAGCCTCACACGCCCTATTGGATCAGCAGATGCGCTGGTTTTGGCACGCCTAGGCCAACGTGAAAAAACCTCAGGCCAGCTGCTGGCGATCGTGACAGCCGATGCCACAGATGCCCAGCGCCTCATGGATGAAATGGCGTTTTTTGCGCCCGACCTCAGTTACGCCATGTTTCCGGACTGGGAAACGCTGCCCTACGACACGTTTTCGCCGCACCAAGACCTTATCAGCGAACGGCTGGCCACATTGTGGCGCTTATACAACCACAACAAACAAGCAGCTTCCAAGCCCCCAGCAGCATCCACACCCGCTGCGTCCGCAGTTTCCACCACACCTGTGCACGCCAGTGCCGCCCAGCCCACCAGCACCGATGTGGTGCTGATTCCCGCCACCACCGCGCTTTACCGACTGGCCCCGCCCAGTTTTTTAGCGGGCTACACCTTCGAATTCAAGGTCAAGCAAAAGTTAGACGAGGCGCAGCTTAAGGCGCAACTGACGCTGGCGGGTTACCAGCACGTGACCCAAGTGGTGAGCCCGGGCGAATATGCCGTGCGCGGAGGCCTGATTGATTTGTTCCCTATGGGCTCTTTGGTGCCCTATCGAGTGGACTTGTTTGATAACGAAATCGACTCCATCCGAACCTTTGACCCCGACAGCCAGCGCAGTCTGTACCCAGTGCCCGAAATCCGGCTTTTGCCCGGTCGCGAATTCCCCATGGATGATGGGGCGCGAGCGCTGTTTCGCCGCCGCTGGCGCGAATTGCTGGAAGGCGACCCTACAAAGAGCCGCATTTACAAAGACATTGGCAATGGGGTGGCCACAGCTGGTATTGAGTACTACTTGCCCTTGTTTTTTGAAAACACCGCTACGGTATTTGATTATTTGCCCTCAGCCACGCTGGCACTGCATGGCAACCTGGAGCCTGCTTTTCAAAGATTTTGGCAAGATGCACGAGACCGTTTTCGTCTTGCGCAGGGCGACCCGGAACGCCCGGCTCTGCCTCCTGAGTCCTTGTTTTTGACAGAAGAACAGTTTTTCATCCACACCCACGCACACGCCCAACTGGTTCTGCGTGAACCCACGCCCGAAAGCAAAGAGTGGGAGCAATTTGACGCCCTGAACGACTTGGCTGTGGTGCGCGGCGCCGAAGACCCACTGGCAGCACTTAAAGCCCATATCAGCCAAACCCCGCATCGGGTTTTGCTGTTGGCTGAAAGTGATGGACGGCGTGAAAGCCTGCTCGATTTTTTGCGAGCCAGCCAGATAAACGTGTCAACTTTTGAATCACTAGAAGACTTTCAAACCAGCTCCGAGCGCGTGGGCATAGCCACGGCGGCACTGAGCAGCGGCTTTGGCTGGTCCGACGCGGGTCTGGATTTGGTCACAGAAACCGAGCTTTTTGCCACTGGTCCCACCGCACGCCGACGCAAGAAGCAAGAGCAGGTCAGCGACGTCGAAGCGCTGATCAAAGACCTCAGCGAACTCCAACTGGGCGACCCCGTGGTGCATTCCGCGCACGGCATTGGCCGTTACCGGGGACTGGTCAATATGAACTTGGGGCAAATCCAGTCCGACGGAAGCCCAGCACTTGAAGAGTTTTTGCACCTGGAGTACGCGGACCAAGCTGTGTTGTACGTACCTGTCAGTCAACTCCAGCTCATAAGCCGCTATACGGGGGTAAGTGCCGATGAAGCGCCACTGCACCGTTTGGGTTCAGGCCAGTGGGAAAAAGCCAAACGGCGCGCTGCCGAGCAAATTCGAGACGCCGCCGCTGAACTGCTCAACATATACGCACGCCGCGCTGCTCGCGAAGGCCATGCCTTCAGGTTTTCAGCCAAAGACTACGAGGTGTTTGCCAACGACTTTGGTTTTGAAGAAACCTCCGACCAACGCGCCGCCATTCACATGGTCATTCAGGACATGATTTCCCCCCAGCCCATGGACCGGCTGGTCTGCGGCGATGTGGGGTTTGGAAAGACCGAAGTGGCCTTGCGGGCCACGTTTGTAGCGGTCACCGGTGGCCGACAAGTGGCGCTTTTAGCCCCAACCACTTTACTGGCCGAGCAGCATTACCAAACGCTGGTGGACAGGTTCAGCAAATGGCCCGTCAAGGTGGCTGAAATGAGCCGCTTTAGGTCCACCAAAGAAATCAACGCCGCCCTCAAAGGCATTGCCGACGGCACAGTAGACATTGTGGTGGGCACGCACAAACTGCTCAGTCCAGACACCCATTTCAAAAACCTGGGGCTCCTCATCATTGACGAGGAACACCGTTTTGGCGTGCGCCACAAAGAGGCCATGAAAGCCTTGCGAGCAGAGGTAGACGTGCTGACCCTCACCGCCACACCCATACCCCGCACCTTAGGCATGGCTCTTGAAGGGTTACGCGATTTAAGCGTCATTGCCACAGCCCCGCAGCGGCGCTTGGCCATCAAAACCTTTGTGCGGACCGAGGGGCAAGGTGTGATTCGCGAAGCCGTGCTGCGCGAACTCAAACGCGGCGGGCAGGTGTACTTTTTGCACAACGAGGTTGAAACCATTGAAAACCGCCGCGCCAAGCTAGAAGAAATATTGCCCGAGGCACGCATCGCCATTGCCCATGGGCAAATGCCTGAACGTCAGCTGGAAGCCGTGATGCGTGACTTTGTGGCCCAACGCTACAACCTGCTGCTGTGTTCCACGATCATTGAAACCGGAATTGACGTACCCACCGCCAACACCATCGTGATTGCCCGTGCTGATAAGTTTGGTCTGGCCCAACTGCACCAACTACGGGGACGAGTGGGACGCAGCCACCATCAAGCCTATGCTTATCTCATGGTGCCCGATATTGAAGCCTTGACCAAACAGGCACAACAGCGGTTGGACGCCATTCAACAAATGGAAGAACTGGGCTCAGGCTTTTACCTTGCCATGCATGATCTGGAAATTCGGGGTGCGGGTGAAGTGTTGGGCGAAAATCAAAGCGGCAACATGTTGGAAGTGGGCTTTCAGCTTTACAACGAAATGCTCAGCGAAGCAGTGCGCTGCCTCAAAGAGGGCAAAGAGCCGGATCTGCTCTCGCCCATGAGCGTCACCACCGACATCAACCTACACGCCCCTGCCCTGCTGCCTGATGACTACTGTGGCGACGTGCATATGAGGCTGAGCTTTTACAAAAAGCTCGCTACCGCGAAAAATACCGAGCAAATTGACGCGCTGATGGAGGAAATGGTGGACCGCTTTGGCAAGCTACCTACCCAAACCCAAACGCTGATTGATGTGCATCGCTTGCGCGTCATCAGCCAGCCTTTTGGTGTTACCAAGGTTGACGCCGCACCGCACCTGATCACTCTCACCTTCAAAAAAGACGCTCCGGTAGACGCCATGCGGGTGATGGAGCTGGTCCAAAAAAACCGGCACATCAAGCTGGCGGGCAATGAAAAGCTGCGGATTGAGCGCGAGCTGGAAGACCCTAAAGCCAGGGCTCATTTGGTGCGGGATGTTTTGAGGAGTTTGGGCAAGCCTCAAACAGCCCATTGAGTTGGACAATTAGCAGCAAAACATGAGCCACACCCCATTTGCCCTTGGCCTCAACATTCAAGGCTTTACCCCGCCATTGAATCTGCGCGACTTCAAGCTGATTGCCTTTGACATGGACTCCACGCTTATCAACATTGAGTGTGTTGATGAAATTGCAGATGCAGTGGGCCGCAAGGCTGAGGTGGCCGCCATTACCGAAGCAGCGATGCGCGGTGAAATCACAGACTTTAAGGACAGCTTGCGGCGCAGGGTCAACCTGCTCAAGGGCGTCACGCTGGCTGACCTTGAAGCGGTCTACCGAGACCGGCTGCAACTCAACCCCGGTGCCACGGAACTGGTGCAAGCCTGTAAAACTGCGGGGCTCAAAGTGCTGTTGGTCAGTGGGGGCTTTACGTTTTTTGCAGATCGAGTGTGCGAACGGCTGGGCATTGATTTCAGCCGCGCCAATGTGTTGGAAATGACGCCGCCTGCGATGGAAGCTCCAGGAGTACCAGGAGCTTCGCTTGAATCTCAACTCACAGGCCAATTGGTCAACCAGCCTTGGGGCGATATTTGTGATGGGCTTGAAAAACAGCGCATGCTGTTGCAAACCTGCGAAGAATTGAACATCACCCCCGAACAAGCCATTGCGGTGGGCGACGGCGCCAATGACCTGCCCATGATGCATGCCTGCTCTCAAGCAGGGGGGCTATCTGTAGCTTACCATGCAAAGCCCAAGGTGCGCGATCAAGCAATGGTCTCCATAGAAATTGGTGGCCTCGAGCGGTTACTTGAAATCTTAAAAACGTAGTACTTTCACTGCAAAGTCAAGTACTGCGTTGCCGAACAACCTCGTAAAGGCATACGCCACTGGCCACCGACACATTGAGGCTTTCGACGGCGCCTTTCATAGGCAGGCGCACCAACTCGTCACATGTTTTGCGGGTCAATTGGCGAATGCCTTCGCCCTCAGCACCCAGCACCAAAGCCACAGGACCCTGAAGATCGACTTCGTAGAGGGTTTTGGGCGCGTCTTCGCTGGTACCAATGCACCATATATTTCGCTCTTTAAGCTCGTTGAGGGTTCGGGCTAAATTGGTCACCATAAAGTAGGGCACGGTCTCGGCAGCGCCACTGGCCACTTTGGCTACCGTAGCGTTTACGCCTACAGCATGGTCTTTAGGAGCAATCACGGCGTGCACCCCAGCGCCGTCGGCCACCCTCAGGCAAGCGCCTAGGTTGTGGGGGTCGGTCACGCCATCCAACACCAACAGCAAGGCGGGCTCGGTCAGGGATTCCAGCAGTTCGTCTAGAGAATGCACCTGTGGCAAAGGTTCCACACGTGCCGCAACGCCTTGGTGTCCATGGCTACCAGAAAGCTTGGCAATGCGCAGGGCGTCGGCCTCAATGAGGCGCACACCGGCCTCTTGCGCCTTGGCCACAAACTGCCGCATGCGGGCATCGCGGCGCGTAGGCTCAAAGTAAATTTCAACAATCGATTGAGGAGCGGTTTTCAAGCGCACCCCCACGGCATGAAAACCGAAGAGAACTTTGGGGGATGACATGAACAGATTATCGCAAGCGACCGGCTTCCACCGTGAGGTGTCGCTCACAGCGAGATGCCACACCCGGATCGTGGGTCACCACAAGCAAGGTCGTCCCCAACTCACGGTTAAGGTCCATCATCAAGGCCATGATGGTTTCACCTGTGGCAAAGTCCAGACTGCCAGTGGGTTCATCTGCCAGCAACACCTGAGGTTGGGCGACAAAGGCACGCGCCAAGGCCACCCGCTGTTGTTCACCTCCCGACAAGACTTTGGGGTAATGGGACATTCGCTGACCTAAACCCACACGCCCCAACATGTCAGCAGCTGTACGCCGCGCATGTCGGTGGCCGGCCAACTCCAGAGGCAGCATAGCGTTTTCCAAGGCGGTCAAATGTCCCAATAGCTGAAAACTCTGAAACACAAAGCCCATTTTTCGCGCTCGTAAGGCGGCTCGGGCATCCTCGCTCATGTCAAAAATGTCATGTCCGTCTAATTTCACTGTGCCGGATGTGGGGGTATCGAGCCCGGCGATGATGGACAGCAAAGTACTCTTGCCCGAACCTGAGGCTCCGACAATGGCCACCGTTTGACCGGCAGGGACCTCAAACTCAACATCGCGCAAAATATCAAGCGTTCCAGTGGAGTCTGTGACCGACTTGCAGACCTTCTCCACGGCAATGATGATCTCTGACATAAGGCTTTCTTTGTTTCAACGCTACTGTATCGCGGCTCTGACGCTGCTGTGGGCCCTGGGGTCGCCCCTATTTGCGCTTGCACAAAGCACTACTCCACAAGCCACGATTGTCGTGCTTGGTGACTCTTTAAGTGCCGAGTATGGTCTTGAACGCGGCACCGGCTGGGTGGCCTTACTGGCCAAACAAGCGCCCAAGCACCGCGTGGTGAACGCCAGCATCAGCGGCGACACCACTTCGGGAGGCCTCAGCCGTCTGCCCAGCGTGCTCAGCCAACACCGCCCCCATGTGGTGGTGATTGAACTGGGCGCCAATGACGCACTGCGGGGCTTATCTTTAAACGCCACCCAAGACAATCTCACTCGGATGGTGATCGCCGCACAACAGTCCGGTGCGCGCGTGCTGCTGTTGGGGATGCAGGTGCCGCCCAACTACGGGCCCGATTACACCCAAAAATTTGCAGCTTTATTTAAGCAGGTCGCGCGCTCCCAAAACGTGCCCTTGGTGCCCTTTTTTCTGCAGGGTGTGGCAGATGCGCCTGACGCTGCGCAGTTGTTTCAGGCCGATCGCATCCACCCCAATGCATCAGCCCAAGCGCGCATGCTGCATAACGTATGGCCTGAACTTCAAAAATTGTTGCCCCGATGAGCCTTAAATCGATGTCAGCCAACGAAGTCGTGGCGCGCTTGGATGAATTTGAAACCATCATTGACGCTCGCAGTGAAGACGAGTACGCCCTTGACCGCCTGCCCCATGCCTTGAACTGGCCGACCTTGAACAACGCAGAACGCATTGAGGTGGGCACCCTTTACAAACACAACGCGTTTGAAGCTAAAAAACTGGGTGCAGCCTTAGCGGCACGTAACATCAGCCAACATATTCAGCAACAGGTGATGGACAAGCCTAAATCTTGGCAACCCCTGGTGTATTGCTGGCGTGGCGGCAAAAGAAGTGGCTCTTTGGCTTTGGTCTTGAGTGAAATTGGGTTTAAGGTGACCCTGATCGAAGGGGGCTACAAAGCGTTTAGACAAGCCATGGTGCAAGACTTGCTTCAGAAAGTGCAGCACTTTTCTTGGCACGTGGTGTGTGGCACCACGGGGTCCGGAAAAACCCGTTTGTTGCAAGCCCTGGCCCAAGCAGGTGCACAGGTGCTGGATTTGGAGGCATTGGCCCACCACCGCAGCTCGGTACTGGGTGCTTTGCCTGGCATTGCGCAACCGTCTCAAAAACAATTTGACATGCGCATTTGGAATGCCCTGCGCTCCTTAGACCCGACAAAACCTGTGTTTGTGGAGAGTGAGAGCAAAAAGGTGGGCAATGTGGCTGTACCTGAGGCCCTGATTTTGGCCATGCGAAGAGCTCCCTGCCTGAACTTAGAGCTCCCTTTAGAAGAGCGTGTGGGTTTGCTTATGGAAGACTACGAACACTTCGTCCTCAATATCGATGTCTTTTGTAATCGGCTTGAAACTCTAACCCCCTTGCGCGGCAAGGAGGTGGTGCAACGGTGGGTGCAACAAGCTCAGCAGGGGCAACTCGATACCGTAGTGCGCGAGCTGCTCATCAGCCATTACGACCCGGTGTACCTGCAGTCCATGCAACGCAACTTTGCTCAATTTGACCAAGCCCAAGTGCTGACGCCCCAAAACCGCTCACAAGAGGCCATGGCAGAGCTGGCCCAGCGCCTCACCAACCAAAAGCTGATCAGCGAAACGCCAAATTAAAAGCTTGGTCCAAATCGGCTTCAAGGTCTTGCACGTTTTCAAAACCGGTTGAAAAACGCAACACATGGCCACGTTGCAGGTGCTCAGGCCATGCCTCTCGCATCGTTTGCAACTGATAAGGCACCACCAGGCTGACCGGCCCACCCCAGCTGTAGCCTATTTTGAAGAGCTTTAAGCTGTTGCAAAAGGCATCTACTTGGTCTTGGCTGAATGAGCTGCTAAGGACCACACTAAACAATCCAGCTGCCAAATCTGTGCGCCCACACAGAGCCCGCCAGTGCTCATGCCCAGGCGAGCCTGGTAGGGCCGGATGCAACACCTGCAACACCTCGGGGCGTTTCTGGCACCACTTTGCCAAGGATCTTGCCGCTTGGTCTTGCGCTTGGTAACGCATCTCTATGCTGGGCAAAGATCGCAAGATGGCCTCAACATCATTACCGCCCACCCCCAGACCCAAGCGCATATGGCACAACTTGAGCTTGAGGTGTAAGGCAGGGTCTTGGGTGCTGATACTGCCCATCAAGACATCGCCACCCCCGCTAGGGTATTTGGTGAGCGCATGGGTGCTGATATCTACACCCCAATCAGGCTCCAGTGCAAAAGGCTCAAATGC
>Ga0214923_10008605_pt1 | contig 10817 bp, 11 predicted proteins | sample LL1510_MetaG_FD_177993 | JGI IMG/M metagenome (GOLD analysis project Ga0214923, IMG submission 177993) | Freshwater microbial communities from Lake Lanier, Atlanta, Georgia, United States - LL-1510 | ecosystem: Environmental > Aquatic > Freshwater > Lake | place: USA: Georgia | collected...
CACGCGAAGAGGGGCGCAGTCTGAGCTTGTTCAACAACGTCAACCTCTGCATCCCATGGCTAAAAAAGCATCCAGCAAACCCGACGCGGAAACCTCCAGCGACACCGCACAAGTCACCGTGCGCGTTCTCATCATCGCCCTCGGTGAAAACGAAACAACCTACTTCCAAGGCGACACCTTCACCACCACCACCGCCCGCGCCGCCGCCCTGGGCGATGCCGTCGAAGTAGTCTAGCACGCCCCTTGCAGCCTCCCTGCAAGCCTCCCTTCAAGCTGTTGCCTCCTGCCTCCTGCCTCCTGCCTTCTCTCCTCAATGCTCACCTCCCTCACCATCCTCAAATCCCACCTGCTGCCACCCGCCCTGCGCAGCCGCACGGACTTTGACGCACAGCTCACCTTGCTAGGTCGTGGCGTGCTGGCAGGCATGGAAGGCTTCCTTAATCGCAAACTCATTCGCTTGGAAGACGCCGTGGAGAAAGTCAGCGCACGTTGCACCGTCGTCTCGCTGTCACGCTTCCCCATCGAAGCCGTGCCAACGATCCAACTCACCACCGCAGGCCCGACCGGCACCACAAGCACGATCACCGATTACGCCCGCGTGAATCTCGACGCGGGCCTTGTCCATTTCTTCACGCCGCCCGGTGCGCAGCATGACACGCTGTCCCTCACCTACACGGGTGGCTTTTGGGTTGATACCAGTGCCGAGCAAGACGGCGAACTGCCCGCAGGTGCCACCGCGTTAGAGCCGGACATCCTCACCGCTTGGCTGCTGCAAATGAAAGCCGTTACGCAGGCCATGAATCTTTTCAACACCGCGAGCGCAGGCAGTAAAGACAACGCGCCCACCGATGCCGCGAGCCTTGATCTTTCCCCACTCGTTAAAGACCTGCTCAACGACTACCGCCGCTTCTCATGAGCCTGAATTTCCACAGGAGATAACAGAGGAAACAGAGTCCTGAATTTCTGACCTTCGTTCTCTCCGTTTTCTCCTGTTCCAACTCTGACCTCTGATGCTCGAAACCAAGATAACCGTGCCGCCAAATCTCGGCAAAGCCCTGGAGGCATTGAAGCCCGAAGAGCTTCGGCGCGTGATAGCCAAAGGCATGGTGCGCGGCACGTTGTTAATCTCGCGGCGAATCGAAAAAGAACGGTTCACCGGCACCGGGCCATTTGCAGTGTCATTGCATCGTCTCGGTATCGGGAAAGGTGATAACCACGGCTACCGTGGCGGCAATGCACGCCGAAGTATCACCGCCTCACCACAGGCCAACATCGTCGGCGATGCCGTGCAAACGTCCATTGGCTCTAACGTGAGCTACGTGAAGGCTCACGAGTTCGGCTTCAAGGGCCGCGTGAATGTGAAAAGCTACACCCGTTCAGCGTCCAAGCTCGGCGTCCTTAATCGCAAAGGCCAGCTCTCGAAAAAGTCGGCGGAAAAACTCAAAGGCGTGTTAGCACGTCGCGGCATGAACAGCATCACCGTGCGTGCTCACAAAGCTAAAATCAACATTCCCGAACGCGCCATGATCCGCACGGGCATCAAAGAGCACATCGTCACCATCTACCGCGAAACTCAGCGTGAACTCACCAGCGCCATGAAGAGGCAATAGGCACATGGCAACAGGCACAAGCCTGACCTCCGGCCTTTTCCCTTTTGCCTCCTGCCTCTTGCCTTCCTTCCCCCCACCTTATGAGCCGCCACGTTGACCTTCAATCCGACCTCGCCGCCCGCCTCACGGCTGACAGCTACTTTGAAACTATCGCCATCCGCCGCGAGTATGCCGACGAAGCCGCAGGCGATGCGCTGCTCACCGATCAAATCCTTGCCGTGCTCAACGGTCAGCAACTCACCAGCGGCAAGTGCGGCCTCGCCATCAGCATCAGCAGCGCGAAGGGCAAGCCGACGAATCCAAATGGCGGCAGCCTGCTGCTTGATTACACCTTTGAAATCGAGATCACCGAACACAAGGCGCTCAACTTCGCTGCCGACATCGGCACCGGCATTCGCTGCGACGACGCCGCCGTACGTGTGATGCACCTGGTTCATGCGTGGAGTCCAAACAGCAAGCAAGCCTTCCTGGTGCTCGACTTTGAAGAAGCCGTCTATCCCGGCAAAGAGTTAGGCGATCTTCGCGGCTGGATCATCACCGTCCAAATCACCGCCCAACGCACCGCTGGAACGGAACGCTGCGCACGTCCCATCATCACCGATGGCCCGGTGACACTCACGATGTCATGCGCCACACCCGATGCAGAAATCTACTTCACGCGTGATGGCTCGCTTCCAACGCCCACCAACGGCACCCTCTACACCGCTGTCATCGACGACGACACCACTGACACCATTCGCGCCATCGCCTACAAATCCGGCATCACCGCGAGCGACGTTGCCCAGCTCGAATTAAGCTAAAGCCGGAATCATTGGCAGTGGAATCGGTGGCAAGGGAATAAAAAGCATTCACCTGCCACCCATTCCTTTGCCATCCCCTCCGTTAAACAGCGGGATTCAACGGCGCTGACGCTCTCCATCCACAAGGCCAGTGTGCGGCTCAACACCCCGCCCACCCTATGCCTACCGCCGTCCTGAATCCTCTCCGCGAAAGCGGCCTGCTCATCAAAGCCAACCCCGATGGTGGCTCGTTCACCGATGGCGGCGCGCAGTTCTTCCACGTCGCTGAAGGATGGGATTTGGATCTCGGCAACGATTACTTCGATGTGATGCACAACGGCAACAACATCGGCAGCCGCATCAAATCGAAACTGCCGAAACTCACCGGCACGCCTGTGGGCGAGTATGAACACCTCACCACGCTGTTCCCAAACCTCACCGCGAATCTTGGCGCACGTTTGAACGGTGCCACGGATGCCGCCTGGAAGTTCATCACGCCGTCAGGCCGTCAGTGGTTGATTCCCCGTGGCGTCATCACCAAGCGCCCCATGCTCTCGCCGGTCGTTGGCAAAACGCTGCTCGGTGAAATCGAGCTGACGATGCTTTACAGTCCGACCGCTGGCAACCATTACACTTACACCGAAGAAGAAACGCATCCTGGCTTCGCGTCTCTCGACTCAGCGCAGATCATCACGCTGAATCCCGCCGTGTCTTTCGGCTCTGGCAACATGGACGAAATGCACCCCGTCGCTGGTTGCGAGATCGAATTTGGCTGGGACTTGGTGGAAGTGCGCAGCGGCATGCAGATCGTCGATTACACCATCGGCGCGCAAAACATCAACGCGAAGTGCGCGCCCCAAAACGACGCCGCCTTTGATGACTGGATCACCAAGATCGGCGCCGACCTTGCCCCCGGCTCCGCACTACCCGTGACGAACTTCATCGCGTCCTACAACGGCTTCTATGTGCAGCTCTACAACTGCGAGTGCCGCGTAGAGAAATTCAAATTCCACCACAAGGAAAACTTTGTTACCGGCATCACCGCCAACACCCGCCAGCGCTACAGCGGCGGCGCAGCCCAGCCGCTCGCTTACGTCAACACGAGCGATTGATGCTCTGCGTGAGTTCCTGACCACTCCGCCGCACTCTGCGGCGGTTTTCTGTTCGCTGCCTCTTTCGTCCCTGCCATGGCTGACACCTTTCAAATTCTGCTGGAGACCATCGCCAAAGGCAATGGCGCTGCACAGACGGTGGCAGGCATCAAGGCCGTGGATGCCGCGCAAGCTCATCTTAACCAGACGACCGCGCAGGCCGCGCCAGCGATCAATCAAGCCGCTGGCAGCACGCGCAACATGGGCAACGCCATGCTGCAAGGCTCGCGTGCGTTGCAAGACATGCAGTACGGTCTTGCCGGTGCCGTGAATAACTTGGAAGGCATCGCCAGCACTCTCGGCCTTGGCGCTGGTGTGGCGGGTGCTGTCACGGTGCTTGCAGTCGCCGTGCAGACGCTTGGGCCGAAGTTTCAAGAGTGGTTCAAGCAACTCAGTGCCTCGCCACTGGATAAGCTGAAGGAAGACTTGCAACGCGTGACAGAGCAAGGCTTGAAAGGTTTCTCTTCCAACGAAGAAAACGCCGCTCGCATCGCGCAAGCCTTCACCGATTCGCTGCATGCCCAGGCTGAAGCCGTTGATCTTACCAACACCGCGCTGGATGCCAGCGTGAAGATTCTGGGCGAACGGCTCAAGATCGAAGAGGAGATCGAGAAACGCGCCACGGCATCCAAGATCAAAGACATCGAAGCCAGCAATCTGCCGCCCGAAGAAAAAGCCAGCGCGATCGCTGCGCTCAAAGTCAACGCTGCCGCTGGCAGCAAAGCGCGTGCGGATCAACTCGACACGGGCCGCATGACAGCGGCGAACCAAACCGTCACAACGAATCTGGATGCCCTGCAACGTGCGACGGCAACGCGGCAGCAAGTCGAACGTGAACGCGAAGGCTCGCGGCAGTATTTCGGCCTTCAGGCTGAAAAAGGAAAGCAGATCGAAAAAGTTCAGCAGGCTGAAACTGGCACCACGCTTGCTTACGAGTCCGGTAATCAAAAGCTCATCGACGATGCTGAGAAGCAGCTCGCGCTTGAGAAGGAGAAGCTTAAGACCATCGAAGAGCAAAGCCGCGCTATCGCCAACCGCCAAGCCATCCAGCCCGTCGAAAGCTACAACGTCGATGCAGCGAAGCAGGCCGAAAAAGCTGCTGTCAGCCAGCTTCAAGGCTCTGTGCTCAAACGCAACGAGCTTGGCGCGTCCATCTTTGAGCAGCAACGAGGCCGCGCCGATGAACTGCAAAACGCGCAGCGTGAAGCGGTGCGCGGCATGAGCACAGGTGCCCCCGCCGCGCCCTTTGGCCCGCAACCCTTGCCTACGGGTGGCACCTTCACGCAGCAGCCTGCCTCGCCCTTCGGTGCGCAACCGTTGCCGGGTGCTGCGAGTGGCAACGCGAACGACATCAAACGCCAGCTCGATGAGGCGAATGCCGCCCTGGCTGCGATGGGCCTCGGCATTGCCGCGCTGGCCACCACCGCGAAGAAAACCGCCGAACAAGTCAAGAACTCGCGATGATCGTCACCCTCAACAGTTCCTTCGTGATTTGCAACGGCACGGATTTAACCCTGCCGGTGATGGACACGGAAACGCTGTCACTGACGCAGGAAACGCAGGTCGCACAATACGTGAGAGCCGCATGGCCGACGTTCTTTCATAGCCGTGCTTCGCAGACGATCCCGCTGGTGTATCCCGTCACATATCCACCGTGCGCCAGTGTGGCAGCCGCCGTGCTGCAAAGCCGCCAAATCCTCGCGCAATGCCCGAAGGGGGGCGTGCTGACAGAGCAAAGCGGCTCAACCCTCATCACCTACGCGGACGCGAAACTCGACGGCATTGATGTCATGCGCCGTGGCCTGACGAATCTATTCACCTTCAAGCTCACTGCTGTTGACCCCGATACCAACACCACGCTTTCAACCCTGGCTCAACTCAACATGAACTACATCGCCAACCTTTACGCCATCACCGGCCTCATGGGTGGTGGGTCAACCAAACTCGACGGCTACACCACCACCGACGTGAGCGTGGGCTTTACCGCCTTCCTGCCTGCGTTGCTCATCAGCAGCGTGGCGGTGCCGAAGATGATGCAGCTCGTCACCGGCACCGATGCCGAAAATACCGATCCCGCAGCGGGCTTGATCATCGTCCGGCCCGATGATTTCCACTCTTCCAGCAACCCAAAAGTCTGGAAAGAAAAACTGTAATTCACCGACTCATGAAACAATTCATCATCTCCGCATCTCTGCTTCTTTGCCTCTCTGCGGCAAACGTGCAAGCCCAACGCGCGCTCCAAAAAAACCCAACAACCGGCGCACTCATCGAAGGTTTCAAATCCGGCGCAAACACACTCGAACTCGACGCCTCCGGCACGCTGAAATTCACCAGCGGATTCACCCTCACAGGCAGCGATGTTTTCAAGCAGGCGGCGGGTTTGGTGATTGGCACCGATGTGCAGCAATACACGGCGCACCTCGATGCCATCGCAACCATCGGGCCGGGGGATGGCGTCCTAACCAACGATGGGCTGAATGGCATCACCTACACCGCGCGTAGCACTGGCGGAAACGGCACGGCAGACGACGGACTTATTCCGATTTATGGAGCGGTGGGGGATCTCACCTGCTCAGACGCGTTTTATATCGGGCAATCAGGCGTTGGCGTGATGACGCTTACCGCTGCGGCCCTCCAATCTTTGCAAAGCGGTCTAACATGCCAGCTCAATTTTCCCGCCGCCGATGTTGCCATCGACCTTCCAGCTTTTGCGGGAACTCTCATCGGCACCGGCAATCTCACCGCCATCACCGCCGTTGGCACTTTAGCTAGCGGCTCAATCCCTGCCACTCTACTCACCGGCACCCTGGCAGCGGCGCGCATGCCCGCTCTAACTGGCGACATCACTTCAACGGCGGGCAGTGTTGCCACGACATTGGCAAGCACTTTGACCTTCACCGGCAAAACGGTCACAGGAGGCACGTTCTCGGCGCTGGATGCGCTATCTATTAAATCGACTACTTCAACATCTCGCAAACTCAGCCTTGTTTCCTTTGGCGCTCTCACGGGTGACCGCACCTTGTCTATTGTCGTTGGCAATGCAGACCGTTTTTTATCGTTGTCAGGCGACGTTTATCTCTCCGGCATCACAACAACCGGCACCGGCACGCTAGCCACAACGGCGAGTAAAACTTTTACTTTTTCCAACACCCTCACGCTTACAGGCACCGATGGCAGCACGCTGAATATCGGCGGTGGTGGCATACTTGGCACAGCGGCCTATACGGCATCATCCGCCTACGAAGTTCCGCTCACTTTTTCGACCGGACTCACTCGCAGCACAAACACAGTCACGGTCAACGACTCGCAAAACATCGCTACGCTTTCCAACCTGACGAGCAATGGCTTCGTGAAGACATCGGGCAGCACGGGAGCCTTGAGCGTGGACACGAACACCTATATTACTGGAGTCACTGGCACCGCGAATGAAATCACCGTCACCGGCACTACGACGCCGACGATCTCCATTCCCAGCGCCGTCACCTTCACCGGCAAGACGATCACTGGCGGGACTTATGCCACCGCCGCGTTTAATGGAACACTCGGTGCCACGACACCATCAACCGTCGTCGGCACCACCGGCACCTTCAACGCCAACACCGCGTCAACCTCGACCACCACCGGCACCGTCATCGTTACCGGCGGCGTCGGCATCTCCGGCAAGGCAAGCATCGGCACCATCTATGGCTACGGCATCGACCAGCTCGGCGACGGCGTCCTTGTCGTTCACAATTCAAATGGAAACAACGGCAGCGGCACCGGCGCGCAACTCTGGGACTCGTGGTGCCTGCATTGGCGCACCACAAACAGCGTCGGACTGTGGGGCGGCGTGGCTGACACTTTGGAAATCCGCAATGCAACGACTCCTTCGCGGGCACAAACGCTGCGCGTCTATGGCAACGCAACAGGCAAGTATGCCATCGTCACCCATGACGGCACCACGGCCATCATTAGCTCAAGCAGTGGCGGCACCAAAATCGGCACCGCAGGCAGCGCCATTAATAATATCAAGCGTGCCACATGCACGCTCGTCGCAGGCACCGCCACCGTCTCCGACACCGACACCACAGCTAATACTCACGTCAGCGTTATGGTCTCGACTTCTGCAGGCACCATCGGCACCGGCTATAAAGTCACCGTCACCGCTGGCACCGGCTACACCATCACCGCCATTGGCTCAGTGCTCGAAACTTCAACCCTCATCCTTAAAACAACACACTTCTAATTATGAAAACTCTGCTGATCTCTTTTGCCTTTTGCCTCTTGCCTCTTGCCTCCGGCTTCGCACAAACCAGCGCCCAACTCGCTGCCGATCTCCAATCCGCCGACGCCGCGCACTGGCCCGCCATTCAAGCCCTCCTCATCGCGCAGCGCGACGAACTCACCGCCGCGCATCTCGCCTCGCTCACCGCTGCCAGTGCCGACTTCAAAACAAAACTCGCTACGCTCACCAAAGCCCGCGACACCGCTACCGCAGACCTCACTGAACTCAAGCAACGCATTGACACCGTGCTCCAATCGCAGCTCACGGAAGAGCTTAAAACAGGCGACGGCCCGCGTGCGCAACTCTTGCGTGATTTGATAGAGCAGGCCGGAAAGTCTGACGCTGAACTGAAACTCGAAGCCGCTAAAGCAGCCGAGGCTGCGGCAATCAAAGCACGCCAAGAAGCCGAAGCCGCGCTAAACGAATAAAGTCATGGGTGAATGGACGCTCCAACACGGTGCCACGACGCAAAGCCTCGCGGAGTGGGGCTTGAGCAATGCCGTGCTCACCCGGCGATCATGGACGCCTAGCACACTCACCTTTAGCCACGACGGCGCGGAGTTCGACGCCACGCCGCTCTTTGCTTATGGCGCGGCTCTCACGCTCCGCTTGGATGGCGTAATTCAATACAAGGGCACCGTGCGCGCCATCACCGCGCACGCGCAAGGCAGCGACGAAGGCCACGACTACACGCTGGAAGACGTTCTTGGTGATCTCAATCGCCGAGTGTTCGGTCAAACATGGAGCCACCTAACAGGCGGCATCGTGGAAGGTGCCATCAGTGCCCGCGTCGTGCTCTTTGATGACGGCGGCGAATCGCAAACCGTCGCGCAAACCGTGCAATCCATCGTCGCTGCGGCCATCGCGGCCGGCGTCAATGTGCAAATGGGGAACGCGCTGCATTTGGCCTTTTCGCCGCGCAAGCTGGACGTTAAAAACATGACGTTCTTGGAGTGTCTAAAAGCCGCATGCGTTTACTCGCCCGACGTGTGCACGCAAGTGGACGATACCACCGACCCGCCAACACTGCATTTCATTCGCTTACAAGATGCCACGGCACACAATTTAGCAGTCATTGAAGCAGCGGAAAGTTTCAACGTTGAGCCACACTATGACCAACGGATTGAAGGTGTCTATATCGCCTATGAAACACGCGGCACATTGAGCGGTGTGAATTACCTCGCGCTGAACTATGACATTTACCCCGAAGGCACGAGCCAAACAGGTGAGCGCGTGCTGTTCCAGGTCATCCCACTCCAAGGCGCAAGCGGCGGTGGTATTAGCCAACTCCAAACGCAGCAAATAGAGACGCGCACCATTGATGAAAACGACCTCGCATGGTGGGAATTGGCCCTTCCCGTTTTAGCTGGCCGCAATGAAGACGCCGAACTATCCGACGTGGTGGTGCTGAACTCAGTAGGCGAGTCCACAACGGCCAGGAAAGAACTCATCTCAGGATCAATTCACCCCTTCATGGGTGGCACCAGTGAAGAGATTATCATCACGGCTTTATTCAATGGTCTGATCGACGGTGTGCCGGTGGTGAATCAACAGCTTCAATGGCGCGGCATCAGCACGTCTTTAGCGTCCAACACCTACACCAATCTTAGCTCATCCAGCCCAAGCGGCGGCGCGGTGGATGAAGCGGTTCCAACCGGCGTGGCGGAGTCCTATTACACTGCCATGCACCCGATTCCATGGCAGGGTTCATGGGAACTTATTTCTGCGGAAATCACCGACGAAATCAAGCCGGGGGATAAGGTCAACTTTACCGGCACCGCGCATGCGGGATGGGACACCGCTGGAGCACAGGTTCAAGAGGTAGTCTGCAACATCCATGCAGGCACCTTGCAGCTTACCTTTGGCCGACCTGACTACCTCGCCCCACAAGACTTCATTCAGCTTCTTCATGAGCAACGGAAACTCGCGGAAGGCAACAGCTCACAGCTTCGCTTTACCGGCATCAGCGAGTCATGGCAGCTCAACGTGAACGGTCCTACATTCTCGCCAGCCACGAGCGCCAGCGCAGGCCAGATCGCGCCCGCTCATCCCTTCCAAGTCCGGCGCATTGGCACCACGGGAAACCTCTTTCGTGTTGAGGCTGGCACCTACAACGGCCAACCGATCGCGGCGCAGACCGTGGACATCGGCGGCACGCGCCCCTATGCCATCCACATTTGGCCGCAATACACGCTCGTAAAATGGGGTTCGCAGCACGTTTACAGCGCGACACTTTTGACCGCTGAAGAGTCCTATCCGGCCCTTACTGGCTCGTCCTCCGTGCTCGGCAGTGTCCTGCTCTTAGATGATGGCGATGAAGCCCGCTGCATCATCGCCCAAATCCTCACTGGCAACGTCATTGACCAATACGCGCAAGGCAACGTCATTGGTCAGATCGAGGACGCTGGATTGCTGGACGGCACGGCCTCGATTCTGTTTGATACCAACGCCTAAAAAAATGAAGGCGTTTTTACAGCACACAGGACTGAAGATTATTGCCAGCATTCGTAACCCTGGAGGCGGTGATACGGAAGAGCTTGTAACGCTGGTAGATTACGTCCCCGTTAGGCAGTATTTTAAGGTCGTCTTAAACTCAGATGGCGATGCGAATCCATGGGAGCATTGCCAGCCCGTTTCCGTCCCGGTTATCGGTATTCCGACCCTAGACACCTACCTTGATGAAGGGGTGCTTGATTGGAAGATTTCCGCCGCTCCATTTAGGGTGCCTGGTGTGCTCGAATTGGCATGGTATCTCGACCCCGCCAGCGGCATCGGCGGCGGCTACGTGATCCCCGACCTCGTGCAAACCTTCACGCTGGACAACGGCACCGATCTAGTGACGCCATCCCTCGACGTTTACCCCTACGACTCCGACCCAACCGGCGCGAATGAAGCCGCTCCCTACATCGAAATTCGCTTTCGCTGGTATCCCTCCAAATTGGCGGAATTGCTCTGATTTGCGCAAACCTTTGTCAATTCTGCGCAAACCTGCTGGCGCGTTTATGCGTCTCGA
>Ga0214923_10008606_pt1 | contig 10815 bp, 12 predicted proteins | sample LL1510_MetaG_FD_177993 | JGI IMG/M metagenome (GOLD analysis project Ga0214923, IMG submission 177993) | Freshwater microbial communities from Lake Lanier, Atlanta, Georgia, United States - LL-1510 | ecosystem: Environmental > Aquatic > Freshwater > Lake | place: USA: Georgia | collected...
GGGCTTTCCGTGAACCTGTTTTCTGGCATTGGGGTTCATGGCTTTGAGCCTGCGTCGCAAATGTGGTGCTAAACAGGCTAGCTGATACACAGCTGTAGGAATATCGGTTGCTACCGCTGCAGGAATTGCTGCAGGAATTGCTGCTGGAATTGCTGCTGAAACTGCAACTGCTTGGTTCAGCCTGCAAACGTATACTCCAAAAAGAATAATAGGGGATGCCCCAGACCTCGCCCTCCTGAGGACACTTATGAACAACTTCAGGCGATCCTTTGGACAAAGAAACCAGTTTGAGGTTGTTGGCACGGGTTGTTTGGTAAACTTAGCTACTAACCAAGCAGCCATCAAATCACGCCTCGGGTATTCGCACAGATCTCCATCAAAATGACGAGAATATACCTCCCATCTAGGGCGGTTATACAATGACATGATCACTAACCTATCCAATATATATATATATTTCAACTTTTTTTTTATATAGTTAGATGATAGAATTCTATTAACTCATATAAATCTTTGTTATAAAAAAATAAATAAAACTAAGTGTTTACATCCTACAGTAAAGGCCAAGTGTGTATAGGCCAAAACTGTGATGCGTGCGAAAAATGGTGATGAATGCCCTCACTCCTGTTTATAGATGAGTACCCGAAAGATTTTCCCATCGAGGTGCACCCAACGTTCGTGGCGGGTGCGCTCTTCAATGCGAGCATGAGGGAGTGCTTCCTTCAGCTTTTTGGAGATGTGGAGCATGACATCATCCATTTGGTCAATGTCTTTGTCTGTGAGCCCATCACTGATAGGCTGAGAGTCCTTCGGAAGTTCTTCTTCGGTGAAGAGGCATGCGAAGTAATCTCGCGCCTCGTCCAAGTGCGCCTCATCCTTTTGGTCGAGTCTAAACGTCACACAGCATCCGAACATTGTGGCACCGTTTGAGGCTGTAGACGAACTGTTCTCATTCGTGTAAATCCACGATACATAGTCTGCACTCTCTACCAAATGTTGGTGATCAATATCCTCAAACCCAGACTTATCTACTCTAGACATCAATATAGTAGATTTGGTTATAGAACCACCAAAGGTTTAATATTTCAACTTTATTAAAGTTGGCCTTGCGCTCAACTTTATTAAAGTTGGCCTTGCGCTCAACTACTGGACCCAAAATTTATATATATAATAAAAACGAGTTAGAATTATAGTAAAATACCAAAACAATAGTATACTAATTTATAGTAAAATAATAAATATGTTGATTATAAATTTTTTATATTTATAACATATTATATGGAAGAAGAAAATCATACAATACATTATTCTTTTAAACAAAATATATTTTTTATAATTATAATACCAATTGTAATATATATAATAGTTTTATTTTCAGACATGTTAACTGATTTAGTAAATCCAAATAGGAATTATGATAATTTAGTATATTTTTATATAAATTTTATGATTATAATATTACTAATATCATATCTTAGAAGTTTTGTAAATAATCAATTTATAAAGAATTATCATCTTCTATCAGTAGTATTTTTTATAACAGGACCAATAATATTATTTCATAGTAGATATTTTAGAATATTAAAAAAAATTAATTTTTTTAAGGATGATGAAAAATAATATATAAAATGTAATTATTATGGATTCCATAAAGTTAATAGCAATTCCAAAAACTGAATTTCCTTATTTTACAAATAATTCATTATCAATAAAACAAAATGACGTTCATTATACAGGTCATTATCTTAAATATATAGAAAATTTCAATAAATTAATGAATAATAAAATTATTAATAATATTATAAATATTATTAACAAAAAATATAATCCATCGCAACAAAATCAAAGATATTTATTTTTATTAGCTGTTATTATGTATTATGATAAAGATAAAAAAAAACCTATTTATAAAAATTGTGCTCAAATATTTAATCATGAGCTATATTGGAATTCACTTATAGATACGAATGAATCTATAAATTTATTAAGAAAATATAAAAATGAATTATTTACTAATATTGAACATCTTAAAAAATTTTATACTGATTTTGTTGATAGAGGACTAGCACAATTTGGTTCAGGTTGGTTATGGATATATAGAAATGATGACGGTATTTTAGATGTTATGACTACTCATGATGCGGATGTTCCAATTAAGATACATTTTTATTTATGTATAGATTTATGGGAACATGCTTATTATATAGATTATGAATATCAAAGAAAAAAATATTTAGAAAAAATATTTAGATATATTAACTGGAATCATATAATAAATCCTATTATAAATTTATTTTAATCAATTTCTTCTAATTTTTGTCTAATTGATAATACCATATCTTCATTATCTTCTTTATCTTTCATATAATTCAATAATTCTTCATCTGTATCTGTTGACGAATTGTCATAATCTTGTTTATCTTCATCATCACATTCTTCTTCGTCCACCTCATCTTCTGATGTTTCACTAAATGTATTTGAATTACCAAGATTACTAATATCACAATCACCTAAACTAAAATTACTATCGGTTAAATTACTAATTGATAAATTATTAAATAAATTTAACATTGACATTATATTTGGATCATTTTGTTTTTTTAATTCTTCAACCATATTATTCATATTTTTTTCTATAGATGACATATCCATATTAGCAAAGTTTTGCATTTTATCATCTTTTAATAATTCACTTAACCTACCTAAAACATCACCAAGTTCTATTGGAACTTTTTCATTAAAATTTTCTGTATCTTCTTGATTTACAGTATTTTCAACTTGATTTACAGTATTTTCAACTTGATTTACAGTATTTTCAACTTGATTTACAGTATTTTCAACTTGATTTACAGTATTTGAAGAATTTTCTGAATTATACATAATTATAATATAAATAATACATATTATAATTTTAAATTAAAATTTTATTGTACAGGACATTGTTGAACTTGAGGATGTGGAATATTATTTTCTCTTATATTTTCTTCTTCTTCTTGTTTTATTTGTTTTTTTAAATTATATAATTTTTCTTTTTTATATTCATCTTTATTAAATTTCTTTTTATCTTTATTTTTAATAAATGTTTTTAATCCATCATAATCCAAAAGAGAAGATGGATATTCATATTCAAATTTAAATATTAATTTACCTCTTCCATCTACATTATTTTCATTATAAGGTAATCCTAAATTTTTAGCATATCGCATATCACCATCTTGAATAACACTATCAACTTTAAAATAATATTTACCATTATCAAAATGGTCTATAAAAATATCATTTCCAGTTAGAGCATCATTAATACTAATTTTATATTTAAATAAAATATCATAATTATTAACAATTTCATAATTATCTTCTGGATTATTAATTATTTTAAATTTAATAAAAATATCAGCTTTACTTTCTGTTTCAGTATCAAAACTCCCCATACCTCTCATACACATCTTTGTTTGATAATCAAAGTTTTTTTTAATATTAATCTCTTTATTTAATTTATCTCTAAATACACCCTTTCCCTTACATTTTTGACATACTTTAGATGGATTAATACAGTATCCTGTTTGTTCACATTTTTCACATGGTATTGCTTGTTGTTGAACCATTCCAGGACCAATTGGTCTAATCATCATAAAAACACCCTTGCCTTTACATTTATCACATTTTGGTTTTATTTTATCAATTGAACCAGTTCCTGTACAAATATCACACATACTATTTATATCTATTTCAATGTTTTTATCACAACCTTTAAATAATTCAACTAACGACAAGCCAATTTTAACTTCTTGAATTGGTTTTTGTTTAGAACGTGTTCTTTCGCCAAACATATTACCAAACATATTTCCAAATGGAAAACCACCTCCTTCAAACATTTCTGCAAAATCTGGAAAACCACCTTCAAAATTTGGTGCTTCTCCGTCACATACGCCAAATTGATCATATTTTTGTTTTTTATCTTCATCAGATAAGATACTATAAGCTTCTGTTATTTCTTTAAATTTTTCTTCTGCTAGTTGTCTATTATCTGGATTTTTATCAGGATGCCATTTAACAGCTAATTTTTTGTATGATTTTTTAATATCATCCATTGAAGCATCTCTATTAATATCAAGAATAGTATAATAATCCTTTTTTGGTGTATTCATTATTTGTATAAATATGTATATAAATAATGTTTTAATTTGTTTTTTTAATAATCAATTTATTATAAGTTATATAATAATTTTTGAGTAATTATAGGTAGGCTAAATTTTTAATTTGACTTCTTTTTCTTTTATTATTTCATCTTATTAGTTAATAGCTCTTATTTCTTATTCCTTTCTTCTTCTTTTCTTCTTCTTTCTTCTTCTTTTCTTCTTCTTTCTTCTTCTTTTCTTCTTCTTTCTTCTTCTTCTTTTCTTTTTGCTTCTTCTTCTTTTCTTTTTACTTCTGCTTCTTTTATATCTTCATCCATAACAAAATTCTCAAACAGTTGTAGAGAATCACCATCTAATCTATATACTGTTATTTCATCTATATTTTCAACTTTTAAATAGCTCTTCAATTTTTCCTTATTTCCTTTTAATTCATCATTCGCTGTTTTATAACTGAATTTACCAAGAATTGATTCTCCTGTATCACCAAATTTTTTTGTATCTATTTTTGTTATTGAATCTCCATTTTTTACAACTATTTCTTTTGATAGTTCTTCTAATGTTCCATATCGTGGTTCAGATGTATCTTCCAATTTATCTTCAAGTGTCTGGGTAAAGCATTTTGTCACTTTAATAGGTTTATCAGGAATACCATACTGTTTATTAACAGAAAGAGATGATGCTGGATTACAAAAATAAAACATTGCCTTACCACCTCCCTTCAAACTTGGTAAAGATTCTATAGCGCTTTCTAATGTGGTTAATGGTGTATGTTCTAATACACCATTAAAACTTATTTTTTTATTTTTATCTACATGTATCATATAGACATCTGAATTAGAATTATTACTATTATTTTTACGTAAATTAAATTTAAGAAATGGCACTTGATCTTTTAATTGTTCCATCGCCCATGTTTGATCAAATTCTTGTGTGCCTTTGCGCTCATTTATTCCAAACTGACGTCCGGACAGAAATGGGTAATTTGGAACTTTTTCAACTTCTTTACCCATAGTTGTTTTTAATGAAAAACCTCCAAATAATCCTGTATTAGCTAATACAAGAGATGGACCATTAAACTTTGTATTCAATTTTTCAATAAAACAATTAGTAATTCCATTAAACTTAACATCAGTTACATTTCTTTTTATATCATTATAAATTCCTTCTGGACAAAAATAAATGGTTGAATCTTTAGTTATAGGTTGATTTTCTAAACCACCTTTCATATTTTCTAATGCAGTTATATATTTTTTTTTGTATTTTAAGTATTTTTCTCTATAAATTTCTTCAGACGAATAACTCATAATTTAAATATGTATATATTATATTTATAATAAAAAATTTATAATTAATAAAAAAAATTTATACTAAAATTACATTTGAGATTTCTGGTGCAATTATATTGCATATTTCTATTAAAGCTTCTTCTTTTGTTTCCAGAATTTTACAAACAAAATTTTTGTAATATTCATTATACTCTAAATCTTGATCATCTTCATCATATAATCTTATAACATACTTCTTCCAAGCAAAAACTATTATTTTATTTAGATTATTTTTAGGTTCATTTAACTTTAATTCAATCCAATAAGGATCTTTAACGAATTCACTAATAGTTATATTTAATTGTGGAATATAATAATACATATATTCAATAAACTCTGCCCTACTCATGTCAAATGTAGTAAGTATATTTTCCAGTATATAAATATTATATCAATTTTTATTTATAAAAATTTCATTTAGAAAATTCTCTAGGAATTTTAACATTTAATGCTCTAGCAATTTTATTTACATGTTCTGCTACATATACACAACCACCTCTTTCTATTTCATTGATGATTTTTGAATCCATATTACATTTAGTAGCCAAATCTTTCTGTGTTAATTTTTGTGAAGTTCTGGACTCAATAATGATTTTTGCCATTTCTTTGGTTACATATTTGATATTTGAAATTTCATTACCTTCAGCATCCAATCTAATTTTAGGTTGTGTGTGATTAACTTGTACAGGAGTAGATGTAGCTGCAGGTTTTGGTTTATTGAAAGTGACAGTATTCCAATCTTGATGTGCCATTCTTTAACTATAATAGATATATATTGAATATATATTATAATTTAATCAAATTTTTTTATATAGAGATTATTACAATTTATTTATTAAATTTGGTTAATTAATAGTTAATATATCTAGTTAATATATAGTTAATATATTAAAAATATGACTTCCGCATGTTACATATTATTTCCCCATCAATTATTTGATGAAGTATATATTAAACAAATACTAGAATCAGAGGATAATAAATCAAAATTTATAATAATATGGGAACATGATTATTTTTTTAAAAGATATGGTTATCACAAATTAAAATTAGTATTTCATAGAGCGACGATGCAAGATTATTACGATAATTACAAAAAGAAATATAATTTGCTATATGTATCCAATAGTGATAAAAATCATATTAAAATAATAAATAATTTTATAAAGAAGAATAAAATTAATCAGGTTAGATTTTATGATCCTATTGAGTTAGAGTTAAAAGAAGAGATTAATGATTGTACCATAATAAAAAATAAGAATGTAGAACATTTAATATTTGATTCTCCTTATTTTTTAAATAGTTCTGATCAAAATAAACAGAATATTAAAGATATGAAAACTGTAAGACACGACGTATTTTACAAATCACAAAGAATAAAAAATAAAATTATGGTTACTAGTAATAATGAACCAGAAGGAAAGAAATGGTCATTTGATACAGAAAATAGATTAACATATCCAAAAGATCAGAAAGATATTGAAGTTATTAATTATAAATCAGCTGTTCGTAAAAAATATATTGAAGATGCTATAACTTATATAAATAAGCATTTTAATAAAAATTATGGAAATTGTGAATACGATAATTTTATTTATCCTTTAAATAGAACAGAATCTTTAAGATGGTTAGAAGATTTTGTTGATAGAAAACTTGGTAATTTTGGAAAGTATGAAGATGCATTATCAAGTGTGGTTAGATTCGGTTATCATTCAATGTTGTCATGTTTAACAAATATTGGATTAATAACACCACACGATATTATAGAATATGTTAGAGATTACAAAAAAAATATAGCATCAAAAGAAGGATTTATCAGACAAGTTATAGGATGGAGAGAATATTGTTATTTAATATATGATAATTATACTGATAAATTATCTAGTAATTTATTTTACAATTTGAATAAGAGAGATATTCCTGAAAAATTCTGGGTAGGAAAAACGGGTATTAAAATTATTGATGATATAATAGCAAAAGTGGATGATTATGCATATTCTCATCATATAGAAAGATTAATGTGTATAGGAAATTATTTATTATTAATTGGAGTAAAACCAAGTAAAATATTTGAATGGTTTCAAATGATGTATATTGATGCTTATGAAGTGTTTATGTATCCAAATGTGTATGGAATGTTATTATATGGGTTTATAGATAAAGAAAAACATATGATGACTAGACCTTATTTTTGTTCTAGCAATTATTTAAAAAAGATGAGTAATTACAAAACATATGATATTGAAATTAACGGTGAAAATTACAAATGGGAGGATATTTTTGATGGTTTGTATTATAATTTAATTGATACTTATAGTGATAAATTTAAAAAAATATATTCAACAGCAAGTGCTATAGCTAGATGGAATAAATTTGATAAAAATACTAAAACAAATCATCTTGGGAATGCAGATATATATCTTAAATGGCTATATAAATAAATTTAAGCCAAAAAAATAATTTTTATTTAATTTATAAAAATTATTTTTACTATAAATATAATAATATGGTATTAGCAAATAATGAACAAATAGAATATTTTAGAGGCGGCGGTGGAGGTGGTCGTAGTGGCGGTGGAGGTGGTGGAGGTGGATTCAGTGGTGGAGGTGGCGGAGGTGGTCGTAGTAGCGGCGGATTCGGTAGTGGTCGTAGTAGCGGCGGATTCAGTAGTGGATTAAGTAGTAGTCGTAGTAGTAGCAGTGGATTAAGTAGTAGTAGTAGCAGTGGATTAAGTAGTGGTCGTAGTAGTAGCGGCGGATTCAGTAGTGGATTAAGTAGTAGTCGTAGCCGTAGCAGTGGATTGAGTAATGGTAGTCGTAGCAGTGGATTGAGTAATGGTAGATTTGGTGACGGCCGTAGTGGTAAAATAGGTGAAGGTAGTAAATTAGGTGGACGAAATGTAGGAACTAAAGGAGGTGGATTTAGCAATAGTGGAGTAGTTAGAGTAGGACAAAATGATAGAGTTATAAATAGTGGAGGGCGAGGTAATTATAAAAGAGGCCAGCATAATAATTATAAAAGAGGAAATGGTTATAATAATTATAAAAGAGGAAATGGTTATAATAATTATAGAGGAGGCGGTGGTTATGATGGATATTATGGTTGGAATAATTATCCATTTGGATACTATTATGGTTGGAATAATTATCCATTAATTTATAATAATTACATACCTATTGGTATAAATGAATTTGATGGTATAAATGAAAATAATGAATTTGATGATATAAATGAAAATAATGAATTTGATGATATAAATGAAAATAATGAATTTGATGATAATAAATTTGACAATACTATTATAACATCACCAGAAGCATCTGAAAATTTTAAGAATGATATAGATAACATTGATAATAATCATAATGTATATTTAATTATACTGTCAGTAATAATACTATTATTACTTATTACAAGATCAAAATAAAAAATAAAAAATTGAAATAATTATAAAATATACAAAAATATACAGTAAAATGGAAATTACAAGCTCTCCAATTAAAATAATCAAAATAAATATTAAACTACTATCAAATGTATTTACAGAATACAGAGATTATAAATTTTCAAATGGATTTTATTATGTTGGGATAGATTTGAAAGGTAATTATATAAATAAGGAAATTATTGATAATATAAATAAACTATCAAACATAGAAAAATTAGAATTATTAAATTCATTATATTCATTGGATGAAGAATTGTATAATGATGCCTTAAAAATCTTTGAAAATACAGCCACCAAGGAAGAATATTACAATTTTACAGAAAAATTAGATAAATTTGGAATTATGAGATATAATTGGCAGTGTTTTAATGATGCACAAAAATAATTAATTTAAATATAAATATATTAAGTTTAATATATTAATATGAATAGATTAAATCTACTTTTCTTTGCTCTTTTAATTTCTTTAATGCATAATTATTATAGTGAATTTAATACCATTTTTCTACAAAGCTTTTTCTTTTTATTTTTATTTGAATTTATTATTGTTAAAATTTTAAATATATTTAAAAGAAATCAACAAAATCAAAATAATCAAACATATGATTCATCAGATAGTGATATTACTGAAGATGAAAATAAAGAATCAGAAGAAAAAAAAGATACAGAAAATACAGAAATTAAAGAAACAGAAAATACAGAAAATACAGAAAATAAAGTTGAAGAAGATTGTAAAAAAGAAGAAAGTTCTGAAGAGACAGAAGAAGAATCAGATTCTGAATCTAGGGACAGCAGCGATGAGCCAGTAGATATAACAGAGGGAGTTGATGTAAACCAGATGGAGATATTAAGATTATTAAACAACTATGAAAGTTTAGGAGACAATGGATTAATGGAATTAAAGAATAAGATGTTAGAATTAGACAAGTTAGTAGAATTTTATAAAAATGATACTAAAAAAGCCAAAAAAGAATAAAACTAGAATTTCCAATTTTTATCAACATCAACTGCCCAGAAGAATTTATCAATAAGAGTTTGAGAGAATATTTTTTCTATAGGAATATTATGTCGTTTAAGGAATGCTATAGTAATACGAGGGTCAATATAATTAGTTTTAGAAGTAGTTAAAGAAACATTTTTTAGTTCAATTTTAAGATCTTTTTTACCTTTAATATCTTTAATTTTAGAGCTAAGTTTAGCAATTTTTTCTTTTGAAGATTTTTTTTTAGATAATTCTTTTTTTTGTTCATTTAATTCTTTAATTTTAGAATTAAAATTATCTATACTTTCATTAAAAGATTTAGATACATTTTTTTGATGATTACAAAGAGTAGCTACTTTAAGATTAGCTCTATTATACAAATCTAACAATATATTTAGTTGATTTTCTTTATCTTTAATATTATCAAACTTATCATTAATAATATTAATTTCATTTTGGAATACATTTGAAGCATTATAAGTTCTAAATACTTTAGCAGTTAAATTCTTCATCATATCTTTTAAATATTTATTAAGAAGATTAGTATTAATTTCATCAAAAATATCTTCATCTTTTTTTTTACCTTTTATAAAGTTAGATAAAGCTTTATAAACATATTCATGAACTTTAACTTTATTTTGATATCTAATACTATCCTTTCCTAAAAAGTCTAAACCAATAAAATTATCATCTAATAATTCTACATGTTCTACTCTTAAAGAACAGACGCCAACTGTATCTGCTTGATCTTCACCTTTTTCATTTCCAACTCTTAGGGCTAGATTATCAATTAAATAAAGTGCACATGCTAATTGTTTAGTTTTTTCATTTGAATTAGTATCAATTAAATTATTCATATTAAGTTTTCTAATAGCATTAATTTTAGCTCCTAATTTCCGAGCTGTTTCAAATTTAGCAAGA
>Ga0214923_10008608_pt1 | contig 10813 bp, 11 predicted proteins | sample LL1510_MetaG_FD_177993 | JGI IMG/M metagenome (GOLD analysis project Ga0214923, IMG submission 177993) | Freshwater microbial communities from Lake Lanier, Atlanta, Georgia, United States - LL-1510 | ecosystem: Environmental > Aquatic > Freshwater > Lake | place: USA: Georgia | collected...
ACAGACAATGACAAACCAAAGGTCATATTTAAATCATTGGTAGGCACCACCTTTAAGTGGTGAATGCCAAAAAGACTAGCCAAAGCTGGGAGCACATCAACGGGAAGAATGTCCATAAAGTTCATGAGAAACACCCATATGAATATGGTCAATGCCAGTGGGCCTATTACTTTGCTTTTTCCATGAAAACAATCTTTGACTTGATTATCAGCAAACTCAAGCATCATTTCAGCAAAATTTTGTAATTTGCCTGGTACGTCAGTGGTTACTTTTCGGGCCCCAAAAAACAATAGCGTTACTGCAAAAATCCCTAAAGTAATCGAAAAGAACAAGGTATCTAAATTCAATGAATAAAATCCGCCACCGGTACCTAATGACATCGTTTTAAGATTGTAGGTAAGGTAGGTGAGGTGATGCGTGATGTAATCTGTGTTTGATACCATTTCAGTCACTTTTTGACCCATAATATTGATTAACAAAAATTAGTGGCGAAAACCAAAAAACCAGTTGCGTCACTAGATATACAGCAAAAAACACTGGGGGCATGATAATAGAAAATTTAAACACCAGTGTAAATAGCAACCCTGACAAAAAAATTTTCAGCGCCTCTCCCTTATAAAAGTTACCAACAATTTTTTTCGCGGCCATTGCACCGCTGTATTTGAATACTTTTCTCGCAAAATAGGCTTGCGGTATCATGCAAACCAAACCACCTAGGACAGCCGACTTGCAAGCATTGGGCCCTAATAAAAGACCAGCTGCCGCTGCAAACACCGTGGTTACAACAAGCTGATAGGCCAACAAGCGTTTGGCACCCTCTTTTCCTTGTAAATTGTCCACTTTTATACCTATTTTTTTGCGCGGATGGATTATAAGGTAATCACCGAGGATAAGCAATGAAAATGCTCTGTTTTCTTACACAGACAAGGGTTGTTGCTATCCTTCCGCTTTTTTTGTTTATATTTTGAGCAGCGGTGCTTTTTGTTGTCTATAATTTAAAAAGATAACGGAAGGTTTTAATCCACTCTGATGTCTATTTGGTAATTAATTCTTCAAAAGGATTTTATTATGTCTGAAAAAAAGCAGCACACCGCAACAGCCATGAGACTTCAAATGGCTCATCGGTATAGCGACGGATTGCATCATAAACACGACAAGTGCCATGTCCATTACCGTCTGCACTACCGCTCTCATCCAGTCACCGTTCGTCATGAATATGAGCAAGAAAAAACCATAGATGATTCAACAGGATACTTAAGACAATTTAAGTTACGAAAAATACGTAAACGACTGGATAAAGGACGATTCCATTGATAAAGTAAAACAATCCTCTCAGGTTTGCCACTTCCTGAGTTGGAAAACCATCGACCGGCCTGATTTTCGTCAGGCCTTTTTATTAATACCCGAATTTCATTTTATTTTTTCGTAAAATCCAAAGTTGTGGACATATCTATTCTACCTGAATGCCGTGAATGAGCTCCTAAATTGGCTCAAGTCTATTAAGTTTCGGGCCTTCAAGACGTGCTGGGGTATTTTATTTTCACTAAGAAAGAGGTGTCATTATATTGGTGGGTCGTGTAGGGATCGAACCTACGACAAAGAGATTAAGAGTCTCCTGCTCTACCAGCTGAGCTAACGACCCTACATCATTTCAGAAACTACAGGCCACCGCATCGAAGAGTATATCAAATAACGACTTCCAATTTCTAGAGCGCTTCTTAAGAATCATCAAACATAACGCCCACGGTAATATGAAACATGATCTCTTGGCCCTTAAATGTTGGATTTTCATTGAGTTGATGACCCACTCGAAAGGCTGCAAGAGAGGGGGAACTTATAGAGAGCGCGTAAAATTCCATTTTCCTGTATCGAACCTTGCACAAGCCGCTAACTGAAAAGTGATGCACCTGACCACGATAGATGGGTAGCGGCATCTTGGATTCTTCGGGATAAATGATGGATATGTGGGCCCCTACGTTATTGGGCGGGATAAAATAATCTGGTTTTTCCACAAAACCATATTTCAAGAGCAGCGGTTGAATGAGGTGGATGTAATGGTCACTTACTTTTAAATAGCAATAGTGATCTAAAAGCTGTATTTGCCCTTCTGTAGCTAACGAGCCAGCTATAGCAAGTGCCTGTGCATCTTGTAATTGAGTGATAATAAATCTATCCATTGGTTCCATCCATTATTATCCTAAAAAACACAAATGAATCGATTACGAGAGCCTGCTTCTCTAATTATAATTGGATATCGGCAAAAATAATAAGTAGTTTAGGCTAAAAATGTCATAAAGTTTGCCGTTTTTGGACCGATATAAGGGCCATGGGTAATAAAAAAAGGGGCTAATAATGAAGAAAAAACTGCTGTTATTGCTTGCAGTGGCCTCGACTTGTTTTGCCATGTCTAGCCCAGCCCCGTTGAAAGAGGATGGTACTGTTTATAAAACACCAAACATCCTTGATGACATTCGAGCGATTGCTCTACAAATGAATGATTCACCAGGCTTAAAAACCTATTCTTTAACAGAGATCAAGGAAATGCTTATTAAAGAAGCCCCTTCCTTGAGTGCTTCGGTCATTAATAAAGTCATAACAACATTAAAATGTGCGAATGAAAATAATGTGGAATACAACGACATACTGACCGTTATTGATTATTCACTGCCATCCAATCAAAAGCGGTTATGGGTGTTCTCTCTGAAGGAAAAAAAGTTACTTTTTTATACTTATGTCTCGCATGGACTAAAATCAGGCGCTCTGTTGTCTCAAAATTTTTCCAATAAATTCAATAGCAAAGCCAGTAGTCTTGGGGTGTACCGAACTGACAAAATGTATAACGGTCGTCATGGCTTGTCGTTAAGACTGGATGGTTTAGAAATGGGCTTTAATGACAATGCAACCAATCGTTCGGTGGTCATGCATGGGGGTTGGTATGTAGAGGAGCGTTTCATTAAAAAATACGGCAGAGCCGGTCGAAGCTGGGGTTGTCCAGCCGTCCCTGATAACCTCACAAATTCCATCATCAATACGATCAAAGACAACTCGCTTTTCGTGGTTTATTATCCCGACGAAAAATGGATAGTAAAATCAAGATTTCTCAATTGCCAAGCAATAGGGCACGCACAAAATATTCTAGATGTTTTAAATCCGTCGCTAACCGACGCTATAGAACCCCAGGATAATATTCTCTTTGTATCCATAAACGGGCATAAAAATCACCAGGAAAACGAGCCGGTGGTGGTTATATCGGCGGATGATTATACCGAAATATTTGCGGTAAAACCCCCATTAAATCGTATGCTTAGGCGTCAGATCAATGAAAAAGAATACATTGCTTTAAGTGATGTCGAGTTAAAACGCTTGGTAACCAGCCAAAGCTCACCCCCCTCTCTCACACCCCAAAAAAGGTTGGATATCATTTATTTCGTTATTCCTGAAGTTAAAATGGTCCGCGGCTACTACGCGACAGAGATGAAGATGGTAAATCTTGGGAAAATCAAAGAAGTGAAATGGGATGAAGGCCCTGTCGGCCAAGCAGTACCTAAGGATTACACGATTTACTTTGAATCAAATCATCACATACGTCTAGGCAAGACCAACCAATTTATTCGTTGGTTAGGTTTGTAAGCAAGAACAAATCCTGTTAATGAGACCGGTAAAATACAGTGAATAAGCCGCAGATAACTTTAGCTATCTTTTAAAATATACCATTATAAAGGGTTATTAAGGGGTTAAATACCGTGCTTATCAACAAGATAAAATCAATGTAACTCATTGAATAGAATGAATTTAATGAGTTAACAAACAGAAAATCATTTCCTTATAATAAGAATAAAATTACTTAAAAGAATAGTTATTATAATAGAGCCTGGTTTTTATAGTTTTTTTCAAAACAAAAAAAACAACTCGTTCTTTGAGGAGTACTCACGAAATTGGGCTGAAGGTCCTTTTGTTTTTTACCCATAATAAATCTCTTGCCTTCCGCCAAAAAAAGTCCGTTTGGCTCTAAAAACAAATAAAAGGGCTACCGCCGAATGAATGAACTGTGGATAAGTAACCTGGTAGGTCGTTAACAAGCCGTGGGGGAATTTTTACTATTGAAAAGAGAAGGATGAATGCATCGACTTTATCGTCTTAGGATCAGAGCTTCTTCACAACTATTTTTTTGTGTATCCAATTGATAATTATGGTTTATTAACGATTAACCACAGAAAAACACAACCTTATAACAAACATAAGTTTCATATATTAACTTATAATAATTACACCCCCCTATATTTTGCGATTTATGAAAACGGTTATATTTGACATATGTATTAAATTTTTCTATCATTGCCGACTCTGAAAAAATATAGTAGGCATGAATTATGAAACGTACCTTTCAACCAAGTAACTTAAAGCGCAAGCGTGACCACGGGTTTCGGCAACGCATGTCAACAAAAGCGGGCCGTTTGGTTCTTAAGCGCCGCCGTCTGAAAGGCCGTAAGCGTTTATCTGCCTAGCTCAATGTATTGTTTTGACAAGAGTCGTCGCTTATTGAATAAAAGCGACTATGACTGTGTTTTTAACGAATCCAGAAAGATAATAACCCCTAATTTTGTTGTTTTATATAAAAAAAACGTGTTAGGACATGCTCGTCTTGGTCTGGCGCTATCAAAAAAATCAATTTCTAAAGCGCATGACAGGAATCGAGTAAAACGTCTGCTGCGTGAAACGTTTCGAACAGCCAGCTTGCCTGCGTTTGATATTATAATTCTGGCAAAACTAGGGGCTTTCAAACGGCAGCATTCGCTAACTGTTGCTAAATTGGGGGAGCTTTGGGACAATTTATGCGAAAAATGATTTGTCTGATTATCAAGTCTTACCAGTATTTATTAAGCCCATTCTTAGGTTCTTGTTGTCGTTTTTACCCCAGTTGTTCCCAATACACATTGCTAGCTCTTGAACACCATGGTGTTTTAAAGGGGCTATGGTTAGCCTTGTGTCGTTTGTTAAGATGTCATCCGTTCGCAAAAGGCGGATATGACCCTATATTACCCACTAAAGAGACGTATTGATGGATATTCGACGTGTTGTTTTATTTGGCCTGTTAGCATTGGTTGGTTATTACTTATGGATGGATTGGCAAAAGGATTATCCACAAGCATCGCCTAAAGCGGTCCAAGTGGCAACTCCAACGACCGACCAGTTGATGCCGGCATCGCTCTCATCAGGTGATGGCGCCTCTTTTGCGGTCGCCTCTGACGGGCCGATTCATCCTGAAATCAAACCTGTGGATGTGACAAAATCCATCCATGTTCAAACAGACGTGCTTGATTTGCTCATTGATTTAAAACATGGCGATATTATTAGTGCTCAACTATTGGATTATCCCGTTAGTGTCGATGAAAAAGACACGCCTTTTACTCTTTTACAAAACACCGACGGTGAGCGCTATGTCGCAAATAGTCATTTGTTTCAAGTAAAAGGACAAGTTCTTGAAAAGATTGACAATGATTATCAGAGCGATAAACCACAATACCAACTTGCATCAGGACAAAACCAATTGGTTGTTACTTTAAATACCAAAAATGATGATGGTTTGACTATAAAGAAAGTCTTTGTGTTTAACAAAGGAAGTTACCTCATTGATGTTCGTTATGAACTTAAAAACGAAGGCAGCACTGCGTTTAAAGGGTATATGAATACACAATTATTGCGTAGCTCACCGACCGAAGACAAGTCTAGTATGTTTCATGTGGGGTCTTTTACTGGTGCGTCTTATTCTAACCCGGGAAAGAATCGGTACAAAAAAATTAGTTTTAGCGACATGACCAAATCCAAGCTTGATATTGATGCGGATGGTGGTTGGATTGCTATGCAGCAGCATTATTTTCTGAGTGCATGGGTTCCAGCAGCGGATAGTAAAAATCGATTTTATACGAGCTCATCAGATGGTGATTTTGTGATTGGGGCAGTATCTAGACCCATTGTACTAAATCCAGAGCAGCATCAAGACATCGGTGCGCGTTTGTATGTGGGGCCAGAAATAACCAGCGTTCTTAAGGCCATTGCACCAGGCCTTGATTTAACCGTTGACTACGGATTTTTATGGTTTCTTTCAGGATTGTTGTTTTCACTGATGAAAATCATTTACTCGGTGGTGGGTAATTGGGGGTGGTCTATCGTATTAGTGACGGTCTTGATTAAACTGGCTTTTTATCGGTTATCAGCAACCAGTTATAAATCGATGGCAGCGATGCGAAAATTGCAACCAAAGCTGTTGGCACTTCGTGAGCGTTATGGTGATGACAAAGCAAAAATAAGTCAGGCGACTATGGAGTTGTATCGTCAGGAAAAAGTCAATCCATTGGGTGGCTGCTTGCCGATTGTTATCCAAATCCCAGTATTTATCGCGCTATATTGGGTGTTGTTAGAAAGTGTTGAATTACGCCAAGCCCCATTTATGCTTTGGATTAAAGATTTGGCCATGGCTGATCCTTACCATATTTTACCCGTTATCATGGGTGCGACCATGTTGATACAGCAAAAACTTAATCCAGCACCGCCTGATCCCATGCAGGCTAAAATAATGATGTTTCTTCCTGTTTTCTTTACGGCCATCTTCTGGAGTTTTCCCGCAGGATTGGTGCTTTATTGGATAGTAAATAACTCGCTGTCCATATTGCAGCAATGGTATATCACACGGAAATACAGTGAAGACAAACCGAAAGGCAAATGGGCTGTTGCGAAGTAGATGACTGTTGAAACGATTGCTGCCATTGCAACACCACCTGGCCCCGGCGGTATAGGCATTGTTCGCCTGTCGGGGCCTCTTTCCTTATCCATTGCAGAAACACTTACTCGTAAGAAAGACATAAAACCTCGATACGCTCATTATTGCTCGTTTTATGGAAGCGACTCCTCGTTGATTGACAAGGGCTTGTTGATTTATTTCAAAGCTCCTCATTCCTTCACAGGCGATGACGTGGTTGAATGCCAAGTCCATGGCTCCCCTATTGTTTTGGATGGCTTGTTGCGAGAGACTGTCGGTTTGGGGGCACGTTTGGCAGGTCCCGGTGAATTTTCCTTTCGAGCCTTTCAAAATGATTTGATTGATTTAACGCAAGCGGAAGCAATTGCTGATCTCATTAGCGCTCATTCACAAACAGCCGCTCGTATGGCATTGCGTTCATTACAGGGCGAGTTTTCTAAAAAAATTAACGAACTTAATGAAAAAATTATCCACTTACGCTTGTATGTGGAGGCAGCGATTGATTTTCCTGAAGAGGAAATTGATTTTATTAACGATGGGAATGTTGCCGCGTTATTAAGCGATATTCTAAAAATGCTTGAAGCGATTCGTGCCAATGCGACGCAAGGCGTCATGATGCGAGAAGGCTTGTCCGTGGTGATTGCGGGGCGTCCAAATGCCGGTAAATCCACATTGATTAATGCCTTGTCGGGTCGTGATGTCGCCATCGTTACGCCTATTCCTGGAACAACACGCGATGTCATGCGACAATCGATTTTGTTGGATGACATTCCATTGCACCTCATCGATACGGCCGGGTTAAGAGATAGCGACGATGAGGTTGAAAAAGAAGGCATTGCTAGAGCCTGGAAAGAAGTGCGACAAGCTGATTGTTTGTTATTAGTCATTGATGCAACCGAGCCCTTAGATGAATGGGGTTCTTTGAGTGATGCGATTCAAAAAGAGCGATTGCAAAATATACCGATTATTCGTGTTTACAACAAAATAGATAAATTAGCAAAATTGCCGAAAGTTGAGGATGATGGTATTTGTATTTCAGCAAAAGCAGGCGAAGGATTGCCTATGTTAAAAGCCAAAATTAAAGAGGTGGTTGGTTATCATCCGATGGAGGGCCAGTTTTTGGCCAGAAGGCGGCATCTTGAGGCCTTAGATACAACCCATCAACTGCTGTTGAATGGCCAAGACCAACTGACCGTTCATCGCGCGGGGGAGTTGTTAGCGGAAGATCTGCGTTTAGCCCATCAATCGCTTTGTGACATTACGGGCGAATTTAGTTCAGACGATTTGTTGGGCAAGATTTTTTCTAGTTTTTGCATAGGGAAATAATCTTAAAAAAATCAGTCGATTCCACTGTTTTTTCTAAGTGAATAGGAGCATAAAATTGCATTCAAAAAAGCGAGTTGTTTTCATCACTGGTTGTTCGACTGGCATTGGATATGATGCGGTCTTCGCATTATCCGCTCGTGGGCACCGAGTCATTGCGTCTTGCCGGAAGGAGGACGATGTCAAAAAACTGCAATCCTTGGGTTGTGAGGCGTTATTGATGGATGTTAATGACTCTTTATCGGTTCATAATGCTTTTAAAAGCTTGATGAAAAAAACGGACGGTCATTTGGATGTGTTGATTAATAATGCGGGTTATGGCCAGGCCGGGGCTTTGGAAGACATCACTCGTGATGTCATGCGCCAGCAATTTGAAACCAATGTTTTTGGATTGATGGAGTTGACTCGTCTTTGTATCCCGGTCTTTAGAAAACAAGGTCAGGGGCGAATTATTAACATAAGCTCGCTCTTGGGCTTGGTTAGCATGCCATTTCGAGGTGCTTATAATGCCTCTAAATATGCTGTTGAGGGTCTGTGTGATACCTTGAGACTTGAACTAAAGCCCTTTGGAATAAAAGTCATTTGTATTGAACCAGGGCCAATAGAAAGCCAATTTAGAGATAGTGCCATGACCTATTCTTTGAAAAATATTGATGTGGAAGGCAGCTTTTTTAAAAAGCAATACGAGCAAATGCTAAACGGATATGGCAAGAAAAAATCGGAGTCTATTTTTACTAAAAAACCAGACGCCGTGATTAAAAAAATGATTCTCGCCATGGAATCAAAACATCCACGAGCCAAATACCCCGTGACGATTCCAACGCATGTTTTTGCGATACTCAAGCGTTTGTTGAGCGTGAAAAGACTCGATCAGTTTTTATCGTTTATCTCTAAAAAGGAAATGACCTAGAAAACAGTGGCGCTGGATACAAGTCAATATGAAAAAAATAAGTGCACAATCAATTGTTTTTAGTCTTGCGGAATGATAACCTATAGGGTAGAGCCTAGACAAATCCACCGATGATGATTTCTCCCCATGGGAGCTAGCGGTGGCTCTGAGCATTTCCGCTTGGCTTAAATTTTGTAGACTTAGGATTCCATTTTTATGTCAAATTTTTCAATCGCGAAACAAAATTTTTTTTCTGCTGAACCCACCATCGAATCAACACTCCAATATTTAAAGCAAGACGAATCAAACTTTGGTTTTTTATCTAAAAATAGAAGTTCTATCGAAGATGAATTAAATCAATTATTTAAAACGCTTGAAAAAAATGACAAAGAGCGTCAAGCATTTTGGTTGTTTTCCTATTATTGCTGTAAATTGCTTCAAGCTTACTGGGAAGAAGATGCTTATAATAACGCCAGGCTTGCCAAATCCTACAAAAAAAAAGCAGCCGAACTAGCCGCGCTCATCAATAAAAAAAAATGGTCAGAAAAACAATACAATGATAGCTTTGGTCGTGCTCTTGCTAAAACCATCAAACAAGATTTAGTAGCCCTGCTATCAACCCCCCTGTCTACAAGCGACACCCGCAGTGCGTTAGGCAATACCAATTTGTTTCGATTGGTGATTACTTTTTCACGTATTTCAGTGAAGCAAACCATTTTAATGGCGCAAAATTTAGGATGGATAACTAAACTGGAACAGTGGTCCGGCCATCATATTAATGTCGGTGGGATGATTGACGTCATCAATTTACCAGGGCCTTTATTTAACGTATTAAGCGTTGGTCTCTTTTCTTCAAGATTGATGATCAGCTTAGGGTTGACGATAAAACATACTTTTTTCCCAAACAAAGTAGAGGCTTCTCTCCCACCATTAGAACGCTTTCTTAATGAATTATCGAAACGACATTACCATTTAGGCAATGATATTGCTTGGGCTTCAGTTAATGCGCTCTGCAATTACGCTTCCTTTTTTCATATTTCAGCCCCTGTTGCGAATTGGTTAACTGCCGCATTTTTGATCTTTGACGTCACCATGCTGGTGATTGATCATCAATTAGAAAAGGAAAAATATCTTCTTAAGAAAGCGCAATACAAGGCCGATATTGATCATTATCTTCGCCTCATCGAGTCGGACACAACCGCTCAAGAAGAACGCATCAGATATGCAAAAATGGTATCGGTTTTCACGGACCAACAGGCAGAATTAGACATTAAATGGGGTGCAACCAGCGCCTATTATCAATTTAACATTGCAGCAGCCTTGATATTAATGGCAAGTTTTACAGCGCCATTGATATTTTCAGCATCGATAGCGGCGGTAGTCGGTTACACGTTCTGTACGATAGCTATTGCGATGTATCTTACTGGAGACGATTATCGGCGGTATGTGAATGCTTCTTTAGTTTTAAGAGAGTTCAAAGAAAATAAACATCAAACGGATTTGACGAAAGAAATAAAAGAAGTCCGTGATGCTCGTCGTGATTTTGTAATCGCCATGATTAAAAACACCTTGGCTCCATTGTTGATGGTCACGCTGTTTGCTGTTTGTTGGGAGGCGGCGTTGGTATTGACCGTGCTTTATATGGCTAGCATGTATACCTACAATACGTATAAAAAACATAAGGAAAAGCAAAAAGACCACGCCGATGACATAGACGAAGACTATAGCTTAGAATTTTCTGCACCATCACCTGCTTAACGGACGTGAGTCTCGGACTATCCTCACTGCCATTCAGTTAAGGAAAGACTGTCATCCCCGCGCAGGCGGGGATCCATTTCCCCTAT
>Ga0214923_10008609_pt1 | contig 10812 bp, 5 predicted proteins | sample LL1510_MetaG_FD_177993 | JGI IMG/M metagenome (GOLD analysis project Ga0214923, IMG submission 177993) | Freshwater microbial communities from Lake Lanier, Atlanta, Georgia, United States - LL-1510 | ecosystem: Environmental > Aquatic > Freshwater > Lake | place: USA: Georgia | collected 2015-10-15
TGGTAGGAATAAAAAAGTGGCTAAAACTGTAACACAGATACAAGAATGGTTAGATAGTCCTTACCATATAAAATGTATTTTGGCTGATATTACTTATAGTAATGGTACTAGTGATCAAACACTTTACTTATCAACACAACCTTATTATATTGATAATTCACCTATTCAATACCTACCTATAATAGTAGGAGGACTATCTTTTAGTGAATCTATGTCATCTGACTTAAGTATATCTATAAATTATGGATCACTAGAGCTAGAAAATACTGATGGCACCTATGACTATTTATTAAACTATATTTATAAACGTAGAAATATTGAACTCTATATAGGTGATCCTAGCTGGCCAAAAAGTGACTTTACACTAATATTTAGTGGTTTATCAGATAATTTAGTGTCTAGTGGTGAATCTAGTTTACAGTTAACAATTGTAGATAAATTAGAAAGTTTAAATGAAGTTTTAACTACTAGAACTCTTAAAGCTCTTAGTGGATACAGTACACAAAATAGTCAAGAAGAAAAATTGCTACCAGTACTATTTGGCGAAGTATTTAATCTAACACCTATTTTAGTAGATAATGGCACAAATTTTGATACTGGTCCTTGGTCAGCTAAAATTAGTGGTATAACTAGTACTAGTGGTATAGCTATAGGACAAACAATTACAGCAGCTAGCAGTATAGGCAGATTGTATGGAGGTATACCAACTAGTTGTAAAGTAACATCAATTATAAGTAATAGTGCAATTATTTATACTGTGCAAGGTGGTCAAAGACCCCTGCCAGGAGCAATTAATACTCTTACAATTAATGGAGCCGCATATAGTGGTACACTAAAAATTAGTGATATAACAGGAACAGGTGGACCAATATATAAAATTACTGATGGTACTCTAAATGAACTAATAGAAGTTAGAGATAAAGCTGCTCCTATAACAGTAATAGCAGATAGAGTTGTTCCATATGGAGAATTTAGTTTAAAGTATAATTCTTTTGGCACAATTACTTGCAGTGCTAGAAGTTTACCTAGTATGGATTGTACTGTACCAAATCTAATAAAATATATTGTAAAAAATTATGGTACTAATAAATTATTAGACTCAGATTTGAATCTATTAAATATAGATAGTAATCGTCAAAGCTATAAAGTAGGTATTTATATAACTGATAGAGTAAATATATTAGATGTTTGTAATGAGTTAGCTAAAAGTATAAATTGTGGTTTATACTATTCACCAATTTCTATTTCTACTAATATTGTAGATAAAGGTAAATTACGTTTAGTTGAATTAAATATACCAACAACTGGTTCAACTATAACATTAGACGATACTTTAATGTTAGAAGGAACCTTACAGGTTACAGAAACTTTTAATGTAAAATCTAGTATTAAATTAGGTTACTGTAAAAATTATACACAACAATCACAAGATTTAGCGCTAGCACTAAATTCAGATCATGGAAATGTATTTAGTGATCAATATTGGTATGTGCAAAAAGAGGATAGTACTAATATTGCACTCTATAAAGATAGCGGCATAGTACAAGAAGAATTAACTAACTTGTTAGTTACTAGTGAAGCAGAGGCAGAAGCAACTAAACGATTAAATTTATGGAAAATACCTAGACAGTTAATAACTGCTACATATTTACCACACTTAATATTTACACAATTAGGCGACATAGTTACTATTAAATCAAATAGATTTAATTTAAGTAGCGGTAAAATAGGAATAGTTTATTCTATAAATAGAAACTGGATAACAGGTTTTGTTGAGATCGGAGTACTAGTATAATGGCCGCTATTAATTCTAGAGATATATTTATACAAGCATTAGTACCTAGACTTTTAACTCAAACTTATAAAGTTAATGATTTATATATTACTCTACAAGATACTAACATAGTAGTAAAACTAATAATACAAGAAGATCTACCAAAATATATTAAAAATTTTTCAGTTAAGTTGTGGAGACAGGGTGAGGTAGCCGGAGCAACTTCTACAAGTGATTGGTGGAATAACCAATTTGATCCCGATAATATGCTACTAGTTCAAACACTAGATACAGCAACTTTTAATTTATTAAATTTGCCTAATACAACAGTAAAAAGAATTAGTAAAACAGGTATAAACTATCAAATAGCAGCCAGAGCTATTGATAATACAGATAATTTTAGTTCAGTAAGTATGCTTGGTAGCATATTTATAAAAACTATTAGTTAATAGGAATAATATATGGCATTAATAGTTAATAGTGGGTACAAATCTCTAAATTTATATTTTAGCGAGCCACAAAATACTTATTTTATTGATGATATTAATAGCTCAGGAACTAGTCAAATTGCTGTAAACAGTGCACGCACTGATAAAGATAAATTATATGTTTGGATAGGCACAACTAGTAATTTTACTGCAAATACTAGTACACTAGTATATGAAGGAAATTATCAAAATAATATTATTATAGATAAATATAATAATTCAGATTTAGTTGATAGTACTACTTATTATATTAAATACGCTATCACTAGTAAACTAGAGCCATTATTACAAGATATTACTACTCTAGCAATTGGGGCAAAAACTAGAGATATAGGCTCTGAAGTTGGGTTTAAAGACTGGGTAATTATACGTGCAAATTATCAAGCACTTCCAGGTGATAGAATAATTGCAGATACTAGCGGTGGACCATTTACTATTACTTTACCTGCTAATCCAGATATAGGAACTTCTGTTACTATAACAGATGGTGCAAATTTTTTAACTAATAAATTAACAGTAGATAGAAATGGTTCACTAATAGTAGGTCAAGCAAAAAATATAGATCTAGATATACTAAATACAACCTTTGAGTTTATATATACTGGTTCACCTAAAGGTTGGGATTTTACTGCTACTACTGGGCCTAAAGGTGATGATGCAACTGTAATAGATCTTAGTAATGGTAATCAAACTGTAACAACAGATGAAGATGGTAATAATGGAGACTATAGTTTAACCACAACTAATTTAACTTTAAATACTGGTACTGTAAACGCACTACCCTTTGTTAAAAATCTTACTATAACTCCTAGTGTAGGTGTTGAGTTTAGCTATATTAAAAATGGAACTATAAGTACTAATTATACTTCACAAATTAATGTACCACTACCAATAAATACACTTAGTTTAAAAATAAATAATATAGTTGGCCAAGATAACGGAAAACTTAGTATTACAACAACTTATGCCTATAGTACTTATTTAATAGAATTTACAGTAAGTAAAAGTAAAGATGGTATTACAGCTATTATATATAGTATTGAAGCAGATAATGAAATAATTTATAATCCAAATACAAAAATATTTAGTCCTAGTAAAGTTACATATACGGCATATAGTAAAACAGGCAAAAATCCAAAAATAGAATATAAAAATTCTAATGCTAAGATTAAACTTGAGTATAGCAGTAATAATACTATCTGGATTGAAATCGGTAGCGCCCAACAATTGAGTAGTACTATTAGTAGTAGAGAATTAGATACTACTAATAGTAGTATACTACCAAAAACTGCAAAATATTTACGCTATACTCTTTTAATTAATGACATAGAAGTTGATAAGGAAGTAGATGCTATAGTTAATGATGGAACAAATGCTTCTATAGTTACTGTAGATGTAGAAAATGATACTCATTTAATACCTGCAACCTCTAGTGGAATTATTACCTATGATTATAGTGGCACAAATATACAAGTATTTGATAATGTTAGTGAACTACAATATATAAGTGGTCCCAGCAGTGCTCTAGTAGCTGGTCAATGGACCTTAACTGGTGTAAATGGAAGTAATATAACGCCTTCAATAACTGTAGGCTATCCTGCTGGTGCAAATAAATATTTAACTGTACCAGATCATAATAATCTAACAGGTAATACGGCCAGCATTACTTATATTATAGAAGCTTTAACAAATTATGCAGTAAGAGTACCAGGATTACAGGGTAATCAAACATTTACTAAATCTTTAAGTACTTCTGTTTATAGAATAACTGGTGCTACTACTATAGTTAAAAGTAAGGCAGGATTATTCAGTCCTATAACACTATCTGCTCAAAAAGCAGAAGCTAATAGTGTAGAAAATAATTTTGGGTATTTAACATTTACTCCTAGTACTGGCACTGAAAGTTCTAGGCAAAAAACACCTTATACATATACACTTACAACCGGAAGTTCTGCTACTAGTGTATTAGTTAAATTATATAAAACTTCTAATTCTATTAATGATACTCAAGTACTTGACTCTAGTGATATTAAAATAGTAAGTGAATCTGATGATGGAATAAGTTTTACTGTAGATGTAATAAATGATGCACACGCTATTCCTTGTGATTCTGATGGAACACCACTTAGTTATATATATAGTGGTACTGACATATATTTATTTGAAAATACTACAGAATTACAATATGTAGCTAGTTCAGCTACACTTAATAACGGCCAGTGGAAAATTGTTAGCGTTTCAGGAAGTGGAATTACAGCCGGTGCTATTCCTGGACCAACTGGTCAAAAATATGCAACTTATCCAGATCATACTAATTTAACTAGTGATACTGCTAGTATTACGTATAATATACAAGCTAAAACAATATTAAAAGGTATAATAGTAAGTGGATTAAATAGTAATCAAACATTTACAAAACTTAAACTTTCTGCAATATTTAGAATTATTAATGCTACACCAATACGTGTTGATAGTACTGGTACCATAATTCAAGCAAATATAAACGGTCAAAAAACAACAGCAGAAAAAGTAGTATCACCTTTTGGTTGGATAACAGAACAACTAGATAATGGTCCAGTAAGTGCTACTCGTAAACAACTTACTAGTAGCGGGTATACTACCACTGCAAATATTACTACAAAACAAGTAACAATAAGACTATATGAAACTGAAACAAGTACACAAATATTAGATATTGCTCAATTAAAAGTAATTAGTGATGGAGTATCAATTATAGTAGATGTAGAAAACGATACACATCAAATACCATTTACTGCTAATGGTACTGCTACTTATACCTTTAGTGGAACAAAAATACAGGTATTTGAAAATATTAATGAATTACAATATGTAAATGGAATACCTAGTAATGGTCAGTGGACTATTACTGGTGTAAGTGCTAGTAATATTAGTAGTTCTATTAATTCTACTGCTACTAATAGACCTAATCAAGTACCTGGTCAAAAGTGGGTTTCTATACCAGATCATAGTAATTTAATAAATAATACTGCTACTATTACTTATACTATACAAGCAAAAACATTATCAGGATTAGTTGTCAATAATTTATTAGGAAATCAAACATTTACAAAAGTTCAAAGAAGTGGTGTTTGGAGAATAGTTGGTGCAGCTCCTATAGTTATAGATATGAGTACTGGAGCTATTAATCAAGTAGCCAATATAACAGGGCAACTTATTGATGGAACAACAATTTTACAAAATCAAGGCTGGCTTACACAACAAATAATGCCTGGTGGTACAGAAAGTACTCCTAGAGTACAACAATTAACTACTAATGCTACTAGTACTTCAAAATATGTAACTATTAGATTATATGATGCATTAACTGGAGGCAATTTAATAGATGAAGCTAATTTAAGTGTAATTAGTAGTGGTGCTAGCGGTCAAAGTGTAGATATAGTATTTGCTAGAATTAGTGCAGGATCTACTCCTACTATTACTAGTAATGCAAATCCACCAACTAGTAGTAATACTACTTGGTCTACTAGTCCGCCTACTGGTAGTAATCCACTATGGTCAAGTACTGGATATAGTTCTAGTGCTCCATATACTACATGGACTTGGGATACACCAGTTAGAATAACTGGTGAAACTGTTATTGAACTAAGTATTTATACACGTAGTAGTAGTAGTAGTGTAGCTACACCTAGTGGCGGTGTTTATAGTTTTATCTCTAAAACTTTTACAACTTTACCTACTAGCAGTGGAGTTACTTGGAGTGATAATGTACCTGTTGGTACAGATCCATTATGGGAGTCAAGAGCTGTTATAACAGATATTAATACTGCTCCTACTTGGACTACTCCAGTAAGAATTAGTATGTCTGCTAGAGGTTTAGACATTAGTGGAATAGTTAGTATAAAATATGATAATAACAGTGCTACAAATTTTAATCCTAGTAGTATTTCACTTTCAGCAATTACTAGTAATTTAGTTGGTACTGTTAGTTACAATTGGTCAATAAGTCCTAGTAGTGGTATAACTGTTAGTGGTAATACAACATCTAATGCAACTTTTATATTTACTAATAGTGCAAATAAAGATACAAAAACTGTTACACTAGAAGCTACAGATAGCATAGGCAAACTTACTAAAACTTTAACTATACCTATAATAGAAAATGCAGAAAATACTGTAGATATAAGCTATAGTAATGATAATCATGGTGTATCTAGAAGTGGTGGTGCAACTGTTTGGACAGGAAGTGGTGGAATAATTGAAGTATTTGAGGGTCAAAATAGACTAGCACTTAATACTACCCCATATACTACTAGTTTTCCTAGTGTTAATGGAAAATATAATTTAAATATTATTAAGATAAGTGGAGATAATATAACACCAGGTAGTATTAGTGGTACTACAACAGTTACTCTTAGTCAGTGGAGTGGTACTATTACACAGCCTACTGTTTATAGAATAACTGCATATGTACTTACTAATAGTGGACGTCAAGTTGTAGTAAGTACAGACGCTACAATAACGCCACCAGGTGCAGATGGTTATAGTTATTCTATAATTACTAATAGTTCTGCAATAACTAAAGATTTAAATACAGGTGTTTATACTCCAAGTACATTTACAGCAAAACTATATCGTACCGTAGGAGATAATAGTCCTCAACTGTATACTGGTAGAATTATTATTGATATAAATAATGGTGCTACCCAATTGTATAATGCAGATACAGATACTGCTAGTGTTACACTAACAGGTAGTATAACTTCTGTTAGAACTAGAGCATATTTAAGTGGAGCAGCTACTACACTACTAGATGAAGAAACTGTTGGTGTAGTAAATAATGGCATAAATGGTATAAGTATACAAGGTACAACAGGCAGTCAAGGTACAACAGGCAGTCAAGGTACAACAGGCAGTCAAGGTACAACAGGCAGTCAAGGTACAACAGGTCTAACAATTAAAAGTGTAGATATTCAAGCAAGTGATACCGCATTTAAAAGAACTGGAAGTTTATATAGTCCAAGCAACTCTACTTTAACCGCAGTACCTCAAAATTTAACTAGTCCTAGTTATAATTGGACAATAAGTGGTCAAGGTTCGCTAAACACAACTAGTGGCTCAACAGTTACAGTTACTCCTACTGGTACAACTTATATAACTGTTACACTAACTGCAACAGATTCTGGTTCAACCTATCAAAAAAGTATAACATTAAGTATTTATTCAGATGGTATAGGACAAGACGGGAAAAGAACTGCAACTGGATATGTATACTATCAACAACCACAATCTACTGCTCCTAGTAAACCTACGGCCGCTAACTATCAATTTACTACAGGTACTTTTAGTAGTTTAAGCTCTAATTGGAGTACAAGTGCTCCAACTTATTTAGCTAATAATGTTTATTGGGCAGCAACTTATACAGCTGTAGAAGACAGTGCTAGTAATAACAGTAGTAGTGGAAGTAATTTAAGTTTTAGTAATCCGCAACAAACTATAGGATTTAGTGGATTAGTAACATTTAGTTCATTATCTACTCTAGGACAAACTACAATTAATGGTGGTAATATTACAACTGGTCTAATTGATGCAAATAGAATAAATACTAATGGTTTAGTTATTAGAAATAGTCTTGGTACTGCAATTTTTGGTAGTGGATATCCACTGCAATGGTCAGATATTAGTTCTACTTATCCTAGTTCAATTGTTAATAGTGGAATAACTATTGATGGCAGCGGCATTTTACAAGGTATTGGTACTAGTAGTAAAGTTGTAGCAAATGATAAAATTAGTCTTAGTGCTAATACTGGTAGTTTAACTTTAAATACTGGTGTAACTAGTGAAACTACATATTTAACCAGTGCAGGTATAAGTAGCATGGCTTATATACAAAAATTAACTAAAGATAATTTAGCTACATATATGGATACAGGCATTGTTCGAAATGCTTTCATTGGTAATATTATTTCTAGTACTAATTTTAATGGTCTATTTGATGAAAATACAGGAGTTATTTCTAGTGATGGTACAACAGGTTGGGCTATAGGCAAAGCTGGTAAAGCTGTATTTAATAGTTTAAATGTACGCGGTAAACTAAGAGGTGGTACTACTCCTGGTAATATAGTAGAAGTAGGTGCCGACGTTGGAATATCTCCTGGACACCATGGAATTACTCTTGGTGACACTAATTATAATAATTGTTTTGTAAGAAGAAGTGATGGAAATATATTTTTTAATATAAATTATGGCGGGGGTGGTGGAAGTTTAACATTTAGTACAGAAACTAATCAACTAAATATTAATGGCAACATTGTTTGCCAAACACTAACTGCCAATAATTTGATTACTACTGGCATGATACAAAATGATCAAATTACTGTTATAGCGGACGGTAGTACTACTGGTAATTCATTAACTGTACAAGTAACTGTACTACAAGGTAGTAAAGTTGACATAGACTGGTATCTTGGAGCAGCATTAATGGCAGATTATAGTAGTGGTAACAAGGGTGATATCTATACTGTAGTAGCTGGACCTTATCTTGTAAGCTATAGAATAAGGGGATATAATAGCTACACAGGTATTTGGAGCGATTGGATTCCAGCAGAAAAAACATATTCTAATGCTGCTGCCGGAACATATCAAATAGAATTAACCAGACAAACCTATAAGCCTGGTTCTAAAATGAGTATGACAGTAACAGAATTTAAAAGATAGGAGAAATTTTAAAATGGTTATGAAATCATATACTATATATGATAATACTGGCAAAATAATACAGTCTGGTACTTGTGAAGAATCTGATTTTCATTTACTGATTGATTCATTTCCGGAAAAATATATTATACAGCAAAAAAGTAATCCTGAAATGGATATTGTTGATGTTGCAAACAGAACTGTAGTGTATAATATAAAACCACCAGAATTATTAAATTATTCACAAGCCAGAGCTATTTCTTATCCTAGTATTACAGAGCAATTAGACATGTTGTGGTATGCTATGGATACTAATCAAATTCAAAAAGCAGAGCCTTTTTATACAACAATTAAAACTATAAAAGAATTATATCCTAAAGGCACTGACGGATATAACAGCTCTTTAAACCATATACAGTTATTGTAGACACTATGGATAATATTAATAGACCGCAGTATAAAGCACAACACGAAAATGATATACAAAATATAGAGTATACTGTTTTTAATAAATGGAAAATTGTTCAAACAAAAATTCCAGTAGGATCTAGTCTTATAACTATAGCTAAAAAAGAAATAGATAGACAATTAGCCCCTAATCTAACATTTTATGTTAAAGGCGAAGGTATAGTTGTGAATAGTAATGGAGTTGTTATACCTAATAGAGTTGCAGGTGTATATTCTGGAAATAGACCAAACCATCCTATGGGTGTAACAAAATTAACCGCTATTAATGATATAGAATTATGGTGTTGCAATAGAACACACAATAGAGGCAATCTACCTACTCTAACACCAATAATTATAAATATTAATGAAACTTTATATCAACCTATAAATAGTAAATTATTGATTTGTTATGGTACTTTGAATAATAAGTCTGCACCGTTTGAATTAATATATACTGGCGAAGAATTTATTGCTACCAATACCACTTATATATTAAAGTTTGAGGAATAAAAAAATGTTTAGACAAAAAATATGGATGATACCTATTTTTTATTTAATAGGATTATTAAGTATATTTATAGGTATTACTATTATATATTTAGGATTAGCAGATCCTACTTGGCTATTAGCATGGTTATTAGGGCATATAATGTGCTCAATATTTGTAACAGTAGGTCTACATAGATATTTTAGTCATGGCAGCTTTATAGTTGGTAAGATGTGGCATACATTACTAGCTATAGGTAGTAATCTATGTGTTCATGGTAGCCCACAAGCTTGGAGTACCGCTCATATAACTCATCACGAGTATGCAGACACTGATAGAGATCCACATAATGTAAGCTTAAGCTATTTAATATGGAAAACTTATAATAATGTTCCAATGAGTTTGTGGAGATTAAAACATCTAAGCAAAGATCCTATATTAAAATTTACACATAGATATTCGTTGTTAATAATATTAATCTATATATTAATATTATATTCGATTAATCCATTATTACTATTATTTGGATATTTAATGCCACTGGGATCAGTTCATTTCATAGGTGCAGTACATCAAGTGATCAGCCATAATTCAGGAAATATAAGAAATATGCCATACATGGAATGGATATTGCCAGCTAGTGGAGAATGGTATCATAAATATCACCATGAAAATCCTAGAAGCTCTAATTTTGGCAATAAATGGTATCATCTAGATTTTGGTTATTTATTTATAAAATTAATACAGAAACCCAAAATTCATAATTTATAAATATACGTATTAGATATATTTACCGTTTCCAATTTTAGTAGGCAAAATATTTTTCTAGTTGAATTTAACTAGCTTTTCTGGTATAATGTATTAAATTCTTACAGATATTAACAGGAGAATTATAATGGATTTAGATAATCAAAGTCTAGTACAAACTATTTCACTGC
>Ga0214923_10008610_pt1 | contig 10811 bp, 22 predicted proteins | sample LL1510_MetaG_FD_177993 | JGI IMG/M metagenome (GOLD analysis project Ga0214923, IMG submission 177993) | Freshwater microbial communities from Lake Lanier, Atlanta, Georgia, United States - LL-1510 | ecosystem: Environmental > Aquatic > Freshwater > Lake | place: USA: Georgia | collected...
GTCGCCTTGCTGCTAAAAAAACGGCCACCTTTACGGCTATTACAGCTTTTACACATCGATTGCAAATTATCTGGTGACCACATATCACCGCCCTTAACACGTGGCACTATATGATCCACTGTGTGTGCTGGCCCATTACATATTGCACACTGCCAACCATCACGATCTAATATGGTAATGCGTAGCTTAGCCCACTTACCACTGCCTAATGCTTTATCTCTCAATGCCATCCTTTAATCTTGTAATGCTCTAATGCTTTGCACATAGAACCATATCTATTGTTATTGTACTTAATACCCCACTCTACTTGCTTAAAGCCACTGACTGTACTAAGCCATATTGATCTACCTTGTGGTATGCCATAGTGACTACCATTCTTAGCTTTAGGATTCCACCTAGATTCTTTGTAATACAACTCATCTAAACAGTAGAACTCATCTAAGTTATTAAGCTGTATAAATGCCCACTGACGATAATGATTTGTAGAATAAACTGCAACGGAATCAGTCTTTACAAAGCAAAGATTCGCTATGAATAGAGCGATCCCAACTAGCCAGCACCTTGCGAGCTTTCCCTGTCGGGCTCGCCTTGTGGCTTTGTGAGCCACTGCTTCACTAGAGCCTAGCATACGTTGTCAAATCAATTAGCAAAACCGCAGGTCAGACGGCAAGTCATAATGCGTAGATCATCTGTGTCAATCCAAGTCTCATCCCAACCAGCCATACTCATATAGACATCCAGCCAATATATTGTGAATCAGGATTATCAATTAGCCACTGCTTACGCAAGGCATTTTGGTAAGCCCAATCAATATCTGTAGATTCGCTCATTGTTTGCCACCCCATCCGGCACCTTTGAATATAAGTCCAGGCGCGCTATAGATTCTTGACATTTGCAAATTACATTTTGGGCAAGACATTGGCGTGCTGTCATCATCGTAAGATCTATGTACTGATCCATAAGTGCCGCATTCATTACAGCTATATTCATATGTTGGCATTATTTACTCTCAATCAACTGGCAAGTGTGGCAGACCACGGTGATAAACTTCCAACTACCACACTTATCACATCTAGATATATCGCTATCCGGTATATCCAAAGCTTCGGCTATATTCTTAACACCTACGCACCCACATTCCATACACTGATAAGCCTTAAATCCATCTGGCATATCTAATTGATCAAGCCATAAGAACTCGGTCTTGCGACTGCAACCATTACATTTGAACTGCGTGTGCATTATGGTAAACTCCTTATTGCCTACAATGGCATTGGCTACAAACCAAATACGGACCATCGTGTAATAACCTGTCGTCATTACAGGCCATACACTTATCGCTCGTTGGCTCTATGGTTATCTTGTCATTTTCGAAACGTGCTAGATAACCTGAGCCATCAATAATCTCTAAATATCCCATTTACTCACCCCCATCCCAATACCAAGATCCCGCAGCTGTAAGCTTGTGCCATCGGGCATCACATTGTTGATCTTTAGGTGCGCTGCATACATAACCATAATAAGGTTTACCAGTTTTAGCTGTGCCTTCTTTAAGAATCATTGGACCGTGTTTACATTCTTGCTGCTTTGGTGGCAAAGGTATTGCATCTACTGCATCACCTATTGACCAAACAGTTGGCTCTTTTTTGTCTTCTCCGAATGATGCACGTAACACATTTTCAACAGCTCTAGCACGAGTGCCCGGCGGTGAATAATTTGTTACCTTCGTCATTTCTTCTCGACTAGCCCTTTTTCCCTTAGCCGCATAACCCGCATTTGCAAGTGCTCGGCCGATCGCTGAAGTCTCAGCATTCTCCAATGCAGAAGTTGAATTAACACCCCGATCACTAACGCTCTCGCTAGCAAGTCCAGTCGAGCACGGGTTCGCATCGGCTTCCGTCTTAAATAATTGAGCACTAACAATGTATCTAGTGTCTGTGGCCTGTTCAATCTTTGTTGATACTCTTCCATCTGGATAATCCTTCCACCATTTTTCTAGTCGGCTTTCGACTGTTTCGTAATCTTGTAAATTAAATGCCATTAGTCATCCCCCCAGGTAAATGAGACATCGAGCTCTGCTTCCAGCACTGTCTGGTATATCGAAATGTAAGCAATAGCGTCTTTGATTGAGTCTGTGTGATTTGGAGATTCACTAATCCGAGAAACCTTGACGAGTGCCATACATAATGCAACTTGGCTAGGTGTAACTGGATGGTCGAGGTATGCTGACCAGAGCTCACTGATCCGCTTATGGTTTGTGTAAGGGTGACCATAGAGCGTTCCCCGTGTGTGAACCAAATCGACAACATCGGCCAGCAGCTTCTCAGTTTTTGTCATAGTCAAATACCTGGTCTGACTTTGATTTGTTATCAATCATTCTGCGGTGCATATCCCAGCCATCTTTACGGCCGAGCCAGTAATATCTAGTTTCTGCATTTTCTTTAACTACGTTAATTAACCAGCCAACCATCAATACACCGATGGATGCGTAACACACTGCGTAGAATATATCCACTGTAATCATATAGCCCTATCTGTGCGCACATACTTTGTGGCACGGCCATAGTGTTGCATCTGTGTATGACTTTGTGGATTATTTAGGGGCAGAATTAGATAACGATTTGGTAACGATGTTACCCGTAGTACCTGCCCAAAGCTGTAAATGAGCCATCCTTATTAACTGGCACCAGGGTTGGTGTCAGGGTCTTACCTACGGCTTCTAGTATAGCAAAGCCCATCTGCCAATTTGCGCTTCTATAGCGGATATAAGACGCTTTTTTGCGATCCATTAGGTTTCCTACCTCAACCCCATATAAGGCCCTGTAATGGCCGTTTACGCCCTCTGAATAGGCACTCATACCAAGCCTGTGGCTATGGCCAATAAGACAGGATTTGCCAAACTTTTTTGCCAGGTTCAAGGCGGTAATTCCAGCGTGTTGGCTCATACTGCCCTCATCCCCGTGGCAGAGCACCCAATTATCGTGAAACTCATAAGCTGTGCGGTGATAAGTCATACCCATTTCAGCAAAGCCCATAAAGGCAGGGTATTGCAGCTCAGGTAGGTTAATTAACCCAGGTACTTTTAATAAAGTGTTGTATAAACGATCAGTATGATTGCTGCGGATAATATGCATCTCTGGACTGTACTCACCGAGATCCCAAAGTATCTGCTTGCATAGCTCACGATCAGCGTGTAGGTCTTCTGAATAAGCCAGAGGTGTGCCTTCACTCCATTTGCTAATCGACTGGAAATCCATCTCATCGCCAACCACCAATACAGAATCAAACTTTTCCCGCCTTGCTAATTTGATAACATTCTTTACAGCTGCTTCGTGGTGATACGGCACCTGCAGGTCGGATATTACTAGCCAACGCTTAATCTTCATCCTCATCGAAATCATCAAGTGGATTTTTAACAGGATCTTTAGGGTCTACGATCCAATCTGGATAACTTGATCTATCCATCGCAAAGGCTAATGCTGTGCCTTCATCCATACCAGATTTACGGCAAGCTGTGTAAACCTCATTAGCTGCAATAGCCCAGAAATCTAGCTTTGTAAGTACAGGCTCTTTAGTAGTCCTGCGCTTACGTACTGGCTTCTTCTTTGCTTTGCGTTTCGTTGCCATAAGTAAAGGTTACTTCTTGTCCAGGAGAATACGCATCATCTCTTCTTGGCGTGTTTCAATTCTTGCTAAACGATCTGCAAGTGATGATCCAGCATTTGGTGTTAAAGTCCAAAGCCATCCTTTAATAAGATAGCGGAGACCCCCAAAGAAAGCGACTAATACGGCGGTTATACCTGCGGCGAAACCAGCCCACTCTGTCGGGCTCATTTCTTCGGAGTTGCATACCCAAAGACACCTGCTAATAATGCCCATAAAATTGAGCGATAGTCAGCTGCGAAATTGGATGCTGCCCAGGCTGATAAGAATGCGCCTAGTGTTAGTACGTATGGATTTTTCATATTCATAACTTGCCCCCTAGTAGTGGTATATTGAACTCTGCGCCGTTTAGGTCGCCTAACTTTGTAAAGCTTATGTGAATGTGTTTTGTGTGCGGGTTTATGCCCTTGTATCTTCGCCATTTCCATCCTAATAACTTGGAAGCGATGTGGTGATTGTGGATGACGTAAGATATGCGTTTATCGGTTTTCGCTTCGATTCGGATTTGGTCAGCCAGATAAGCACTGATCCCTTCGGATGCACCCAGGCGAGAATCAATATCAACTGCTCGCACCCACCCAAAGGCGTCTGGATTATGATCCGATTTTCTGGCGGAATGGCGGCTATCGCCCACCCACCCATCACTGGCAGTACGCCTATCTGGAAACCAGGTATCAATTTGATCTCTCAACTGCACTCCAGCTGCGCATAATTTAGGTTTCATTTTCAATCCAGCTTAAACTAGCTTCATCCCAAGACCAAAAACCTTCGGCTGGTCTAGGTGTTGGTGCATTCCAGAACGAACCTGACCTAATCCAGGATGGATATGGTTGAGGTGTTACAAATATATCCTCATCAGGATTGTATGTGTAACCAATTCCTGCGTATGTGCCTCGTATATTATTGTTGTATGAAGTGCGCTTGCAAACTTGGCCTCTAAAATTACCGTACCAAGTTTCTGTATCTAAACCTTCAATTAACTCAATTTCATCTTTGCCTGTAATAACCTCTGTTACTACATTATTTTCATCTAAAAATGCGTAGTGAGCCATTAGACAGTTACCGTTCCTGTTCCTGCTGTGAATTGATAAATTTTATTTCCACCAGTATTTGTTAAACTATAAGTTAATCCGCCACCAATAGAAGTTAAATCGGCAAAAGTATTTGGATATTTAATAATTACAATACCACTACCTCCTGCATAACCAGGATTGTTTGATGCATTTTGGCCACCGCCACCGCCACCGCCGCCTGTATTAATTGTTCCTGTTGAACCATTAGGTGTTGCAGTACCATTATCTCCATTACCACCGCCACCAGTACCGCCTAATCCTCTTGTTAATGGGCCACCGCCACCGCCACCGCCAGCCCTAGTTACAGATGTACCAGTTATTGAACTTGCTGTGCCATTACCGCCTGCTCCAGCAACACCACTTGAAGCATTATTACCAACTCCACCAGCACCACCGCCACCGCCAGCTGCATAATTTAAGCCACCAGCAGCAATACCAGCACCACCATTAGAACCACCACCAGTTGAAGTACCACCCGATGAAGATCCTGCTGATCCACCGCCGCCCGATCCACCATTAGTACCATTTTGATTATTGGATGATCCACCGCCACCGCCGCCATTGGCTGTAACTGAACTAAAAACTGAATTGGTACCAGGTGACCCAGCGACAAAATTTGTGGAACTTCCAGCACCACCACCGCCAACTGTTACTGTAAACGATGCAGGTAATGCAAAACTTGATCCAGTTAAATATCCACCAGCACCACCGCCACCACCATCTTGACGACCACCACCGCCGCCGCCAGCAACAACTAAATAATCAACAGATGTTGGTGCTTCCAAACCACTTCTATTTATGATGCTAGCAATTATATTTAACATTTATGCGATTGCTCCAACCACATACCAGGCATTAGCAGCTGTCTTAATGCAAGCAGCTGATTTATATTGTGCAAGGGTTGGTGATGCTGGAGTCGCACCAGCACTAAGTACTGTAGTTGTGCCAGAAGTTACTGCGCTAATTGTGCAAGTTCCAGCACCTATATTTAAAACTGTAATAACAGTACCTACTGCAAAATTATATGTTGCATCCGTTGGTAACTTAAATGCAATAGCAGTTGCTTTATTCATTGGTATTAACTGTTGGTATTCATCACCGCTTGCAGCTGTGTAATCGGCTGTCTTAGCGGTTTGTACTGTGAAGGCTGGTAGTCCATTCCACATTGTGGAAGTTACTACATCGCCCGTTGCGCCTGGCCAGGTTGGCATTTTATCTCCTTAGTATGAAAGTACGTTTTGATCTAAGACCCCGTAATCTACGTTGCCTAGTATAAACCCATCTATGACAGGTTCTAGCGTTGTAAACACCACCCTAAAGCTATTAGGTGTAATTATGTTTGCCACGCCAAAGATTTGTAAGGTTTTTTCTAATTTTGAGCCACCAGGCTGAGTAGTGATAACTGTGATGGGATCGAAAAAATCTAGGTTTAAAGCAGCGACTATGCCTGTATCGTAATTAGGACTGTATAGATCAAGCTCAATAGCATCGCATCGAATGGTGGTCTCAGCACGGCTAGCCACATAAGCCCTGGCATAATCTAAAGCCACGGCATCGGTCTGCATCAACAGGTCTTGCAGGTTATATGAATGAATAAAATACTTCTCAATACTTGCCTGATTGCTTGCAGATTGAACGCTGCCACCAGTCCTGCTTATCTGCGCTGAATTAAAGATAAGAGTGTCATCTAGTTTCCAAGCTGCATTAGCGTATGGAATACCTGAGCCATCATCGGCAAATACTGTGGGTGTGCCACCAATAGATGCTGTAGCAGTTAAGCGATCTTTGAATATAAATGATCCATCAAATCCGACATATATAGCTCCATACTCGGTATTGGCAACAGTCTGCATAGCTGCTAAAGATGTGCGTGCTGTGCCTGGATCTGCCTGTAATGTAGTTTGCCCTGGATCTATTTGACGCATTGTGGCCGGCCAAGCAATTTGATCTAATATCTCATTGATGCGAGTGCCTGATAAATCCCCAGCACTAGCACCTGCAACTGTTGAAATCTGAGCATTCTGCGCCAAGCGCATAGCATCTACAGCCTGAATAGTTGTATAAGCAACCTCTGTTGCATCCTTTGGTTGAGTGTTCACATAGCTTGTAATAAAGCCCGAGAATAAAGGATAAGTAACGTTATTGTAGTTGGCACTTATCTGCACCTTTTTCATAGGTGTTAATAATCCATAATAAGGCCCTGCTGGATTAGTTGGATTAAAGTCTCCATTTTGATCTACTATTCGTAAAGTTAATTGGCCTGTTTGAAATTCATCAACTAAAGCATTACGGCCTATTTGTGTTTGCACGTATTGAACTCGATCTGATACATCAACAATAACTGCAACGGCATCTGCTAAGACGTTTGTACCTAATACTCCAATATCTAATTGCATAGCCTGAGCAGTGCTCGGCCCAGTAGAGAAGTTAATTATCGCATTTATTGTTGGAACAGCCATTAGGCAATACCACCTGCTGGCAATAGTTTGTTACCTGATTTTAATGCCACTCGGACAGTATCGGTAATCAGCCCTTGTAATTCTTGCTCTGCAATTATAGTGCCAGCATTGACAGGCACGTTAATTACTACTGGTGCGGATGCGGCTGAGGCTGCGCCTTGATTTGTAACTCCATAAGGCACTTGTAAATCTGTGCTACCAAATGGAGCAATTTGATTAAGGGCACGGCCAGTCATAGAACCTAAAGCTGTAAATAAAGCAGGCATACTATTGGCCAGACTTGTAACTGCTGTTGATGCGTTTCTGGCAGCTGTAGCTAGACTGTTTGTGGCCGCCAAAGCGTTTAATTCTGCGTTATATTTCTTGGCTAATGCGTCGTTATTGTCTAATATGGCTAGTTGTGCTCTTAGGCGCAATTTTGTTTCTTCATCGGTAGCTTGATTTAATGCCAAAGTTAAGCCTATGCGTTCTAGATCAAATTTGTCTTTTAGTTTATCTACCTCAGATTTGGCTTTAATTGCTGCCGTTTCTGCCTTTTTTGCAGTTACTAAATCATTTGTTGCTTTTGTTTCTTTCTTTAATAAAATTGCCCTACTTGTTGCTGGCGATAATCTAGGCGCATTGACATCTGACTTGCGTATAAACCTGCCACCTACCTTAACAGTAGCATCAGGATTTAATAAACCAATAACATCGCCTACTGTGGCAAATGCTTTACCAATTTTCTCAGCTGCGCTAACCATCTTTACTGTAAATGTATTTATATCGCTACTGTTTGTTAATGCGGCTAGTGCATCTAATAAACCTTTGCCAATAGCTTCTTTAGACTCATCTACAGCTACAGTTAATTTAGCCATACTTCCTGCGTAGCCTGCTACTGCAGCTTGAGCCTGACCTGCAAAGTTCAAATTAAGAGTGCGTTGTACTTCTAAAAATGATGCTGATTTTAATTGTGCCTTGCTTAATCCTACGCCTAATCTGCCCAATGCTGCGTTATCACCTAAATATGCTTTAGATAAGCTAGTCGCTACTGTTGTTAAATCTTTGCCTGTGCCTGCTGATACATTTAATGCGGTTTCAAATAAACTCTGTGCTTTAGCGACATCTTTTGTTACTATTAGCAACCGCTGAAATCCTGGAATTAAGTTTTCATCTACTATGCCAAATTGTAATGATAAACTCTTTAAATAATCTTCTATGCCCGGCTGTTCAAATTCTAAACCTAGATTTTTGACAGTTGTCCGTAATTTAGCAGCGGCCTTTTCTGACTCTATAAACGCATTAACCGCATTTTTAGCAAATGACGCAACAGCTATTGTCCCAAAGACTTTTGCAAAAGTTTTGCCTAACTTTTGTGTTTGTTTATCAAAGGCCGATATTTCCTTTTGACCCTTTTTGAGTGCCTTGCCATTGAAGGTGGCAATAGCGGAGACAACTACATTGGCCATTATGCTGCCTTCTTAATCTCGGTAGATTTATTAAAATGTATAGCTGTGGCATTTATAGCTTGCACTATTGCATCATAAACTTTAGGACTATCTTGTGCCCAAGCCTTAAATATAAGTCTGCCTTTGGTTTTTTTGCCGCCACCTCTTATGCCTTTAATTTTAGGTTGTGATGTTAAGGCTGGCATTGAGGTTACAAACTGATAGCCAGCAAACGGATTGTTAGAAGCATATTCACGAGTAGATTTATTATATGTGTATTCTCTTGCCCGTTTTTTGCCTTCAAATCCTTGTACTGGCCCAAAAGTAGTGCCAGGTCGGCTAGGGTCAATTTGTTGAAATGGTGCTCTGCCTTGTGGATTGTTACGGCCTGCAGTCTCGTATATGCGACCAGCTGCGCTTACGTTGTAAACATAATTACTTACTTTAAAACCATTTTTTTGTGTTTTATTTTCGCCTGCATTATATCCAATGCCTGCTTTGACTACACTAGCATCATATTTGGGAAATGGTTTATAGTTAATTGTTGGGTTGATAGCTTTAGACCAACCCGATAACACTTCTCCATTACCAGGCACAAATGCTTTAGCTTTATCTGCTACGCCACGCATTAACGGATCAATGGCTGCCCTAATGCGTTGGCGCATATCTTCATCAATAAACTCTAAGCCTTTTAGGACATCTTTAACGCCTACGACCTCGACTGGCATTTCTGATCTCCTTAGCTCTGTCGGTTAGGACTTGTACGATTGCTCGATACATTTCCGTATCCATATCAATAAACTCGCTAGGCGGTATCCCAGTCTCTACGCTCAGCTGTGCGATGCTGTAAAGTATTGAAGACCGCTCTATTATTTTTTTTCTTCGTCTAATACCTCTACAGTTTCGAGTGTGTCAATAAACTCGGTTCCCCATAAAGGTATCTGTGCGCCAGCCCTGCGTAAGCATTCATAAGCCAACCAGAATATCTCTGTTTGCCTTTCGTGCTCACGCAAGACTTTGCTAATACCTGATCCATATTTCAATTCGAAAGCGTACTCGACACCTGGAGTTATCTTGTGCTCTGATACTTCTCCATTAGCCCTTGTTATCTTTAGCTTTGCCATTGTTACTCCTTAATTAGAACGCCACTGATGGCGATACTGTTATTGCGGAGTTTATAGTAAATGTTACAGATGAGGTAGCAATCTCAGCCACGCCGCCTTGACCCACTGGAGTTAGGTTATTTACCAAGATTGAAAATTGATAAGTTGGGTTAGCTGCTGATACTGCTGTGCCTTTAACTGTAATCATTGAAACAGAGATAGTTGCTCCAAAGCAATCGTTAAGGGTTTGCATTACCTGTGTAGATGCCCAGTCATTGATAAAGTCAAGTGTTAATGTGCCAGATTGTAAGCCAGCCACAAACTTGTGGGCTGTGTCGCCCATAGCTGTTACTTCCAGCTCATCTACTACCTGGTTGATTACTGCATTGGTTACATATGCAGAAATGTCAATAGAAGGTGTTGTCTTGGCTGCTGCTGTTGCCAACTTAACACCAACATTGTTATTTAAGTAAATTGCCATTGTTATTCCTCATCTTTCTTTGTTTGTGCAGTTGGTTTTGGTGCTTCTTTAATCTGGCCTGTCTTAATTAAGAAGGCTAAGTCTTCTGCCTGTGTGCTCATTTTAACTCCAGCTCGTTAGGATTGATACTGTTATTTCTGATGTTAATAAATCTCCACTAGCTGCGTTTGTAATAGCTGGAGCGGAGACACTTGATATGTTGAGCACCAGTGATGATGCTGCTAGTTTAGTTACGACTGCTACTATAAAATCTTCCATACCTGCAAGGTTGCCCTGGTTATCAAATGCTGGAGCAGTTATTAAAATCTTAAAATTGGCCATTGGTGATAAGCCTGTTTGCTCATTATTGCTCGGCGTGATATATGGATCTGAAGGTGTAATACAAACGCTGTTGGCCAATAATGTGGCTGGTGGATAGGCAAACGTAGACCAAACACCAGTGTTTGCTAAATCTGTGGCTAGAGTGCCTCGTAGAGTAGTTATTGCGGCTGGCATTAGCCGACCAGTGAGTTAGGATTTGAATACGGCTGGATGAGACCACGCACCCTGTTTATCAGCTGGTATCCCATTCTGTAAGGACTTGCACTGATCCCATCCATGCCTAC
>Ga0214923_10008611_pt1 | contig 10810 bp, 10 predicted proteins | sample LL1510_MetaG_FD_177993 | JGI IMG/M metagenome (GOLD analysis project Ga0214923, IMG submission 177993) | Freshwater microbial communities from Lake Lanier, Atlanta, Georgia, United States - LL-1510 | ecosystem: Environmental > Aquatic > Freshwater > Lake | place: USA: Georgia | collected...
CAGCCTTCGGTTGGCTGCAACTTGGCGAGGTTCTCTGGAGTCTCGACGCCCTTCCACGAGTAGCCAGAAAGGTCGAGTGTTCGCGCCACGTCGATCGTCGGCGAGTCAGGGAAGACGGCGAGCAAACCGGTCGACGTCATAGCGAACGCAAGTAGGTGTCGACTTCGAACTGCGAGACGTGAGTCTTGTAGCGGCGCCACTCGGCGCGCTTATTGCGAAGGAACCATTCGAAGATGTGCTCACCGAGAGCCTCGGCGACGAGCTGCGACGACTCCATCGACTTCAGTGCATCGTTTAGCGATTGCGGAAGTTGTTCGATACCAAGTTTGGCGAGAGCTTGGTCGCCCATCTCGAACAAGTTCGCGTCGGCCTCGGCAGGGAGCTCGTAGCCCTCTTCGACGCCCCGCAGTCCGGCCGCGAGAATCACCGAGAACGCGAGGTAGGGGTTGCATGCCGGGTCGGGCGAGCGCAACTCAATGCGGGTCGCGAGGTCGCTGCCGCGCTTGGGGACCGGCACGCGGATGAGACCGCTGCGGTTGTTGCGCGCCCACGAGACGTGCACCGGTGCTTCAAAGCCTGGCACGAGCCGCTTGAAGCTGTTGACCGTCTGGTTTGTGACCGCCGTGATCTCGCTCGCGTGGCGCAGGAGGCCCGCCATGAACGACTTGGCGACGCTGCTCAAGTTGTACGGATCGTTTGCGTCGTAGAAGGCGTTTGAGTCGCCCTTAAACAACGAAAGGTGCAGGTGCATGCCTGAACCTTGCACACCCTCCAACGGTTTCGGCATGAACGTGGCGTGCACATTGCGCATCGCCGCGATTTCTTTCACGACAAATCGGAACGTCATGACGCTGTCTGCCATCGCCAGCGCGTCGGTGTGGCGGAGGTCGATTTCGTGTTGGCTCGGAGAATCTTCGTGGAAGCTGTACTCGACCGGAATGCTCATGGTCTCGAGCGTGCGAATGGTCTCTTTGCGCAGAGAACTTGCGATGTCGGTGGTAGTGAGGTCGAAGAATCCGCCGTTGTCGAGTGGTGTCGGGCGACCGTCGCCCGGAGGCGCGAAGTAGAAGTATTCGACGTCTGGAGCCACGTAGAACACGAAGCCGAGCTTTCGTGCGGCGTCGAGGTTGCGTCGCAGCACTTGGCGCGGGTCGCCCTCGAATGGCGTGCCGTCGAGCTGGGCGATGTCGCAAAACACGCGGGCTTCCGCTGCCTTCGAGTCGACCCACGGCAGCACCTCGAAGGTGTTCGGGTCGGGTAATGCGAGCACGTCTGCTTCTTGCACGCGACCATAACCGTCGATCGACGAGCCGTCGAAGCTCATGCCGTCGTTGAGGGCGTTCTCTAGTTCGGCCGGGCTGATCGCGAAGCTCTTCAGGTTGCCGAGTACGTCGGTGAACCACAGGCGCACGAGGCGGATTCCGCGCTCCTCGACGGTGCGCAGTACATAATCGCGTTGAGCTTCGAGCATGCCTGGCACCCCTTCAGTCAACCGTCACGACGCTGAGCCGAGGTCGCGCACCGACGCGGTGCCGGTGCGCGACCTTGATCGACTACTTGCGGGATTTGGACTTCTTGGCGCCGCCTGACGGCAGCTTCTCCTGCGAGCAGACCGTCTCGAGGAGGAGTCGCGTGACGACGTAGGGGTCCATGTTCGCGTTCGGACGACGGTCCTCGGCGTAACCCTTCTTGTCCTTGGCGACTTGCCATGGAATTCTGATCGAGGCGCCGCGATTAGAGACTCCGTAGCTGAACTGGTTCCACGGAGCAGTCTCGTGCTTGCCGGTGAGGCGGCTCTCGATGTCGTGGCCATAGTTCTTCACGTGCTCCATTACGCGACCGCCAATCGCCTTGCACGCCGCCTCGATGGCGTCGTACGACGAACGCATGGCCTTGGTGGAGAAGTTGGTGTGCGCTCCAGCGCCGTTCCAGTCACCCTTCTGCGGCTTGGCATCGAACGACACGACGATGTCGAAGTCTTCGGCGATGCGGTGCAGCAACCATCGAGCGACGTAGAGCTGGTCGCTGACGGCGAGCGCGTCAAGCGGGCCGACCTGGAACTCCCACTGGCCGGGCATCACTTCAGCGTTGGTGCCGGAGATGTTGAGACCTGCGTCGAGGCACGCTTCCGTGTGGATCTCGATGACATCGCGACCCATGACGCGACCAGCGCCAACGCCGCAGTAGTACGGACCCTGCGGACCGGGTTCACCATCGAGTTCGGGGAAACCGTACGGGCGGCCGTTCAAGCGCATGAACGTGTACTCCTGCTCGATGCCGTAGATCATCCCGTGCGCCTTGTACTTCGCCGCCGCTGCCGCGCAGGCTGCGCGAGTGTTCGTTGGGTGCGGCTGACCGGTCGCAGCGAGATACACCTCGCACATGACCAGGATGTTGCGCCCGCCACGAATCGGGTCTTTGCACCAGAACACTGGCTTCAACATGCAGTCCGACGACTCGCCGGTCGCTTGCTCGGTGGAAGATCCATCGAATCCCCAGATGGGTGGGGTCTTCACTGAGTTCTCCAAGATCTTGGTCTTTGATCGGAGCATCGGAGTCGGCTTGGCTCCGTCGATCCAGATGTATTCGGCCTGGTATGCCATGTTGTGCTTCCTTTCGTACAACGAGTTACGTCAGTCTGATTGATGTTCGTGTCAGGGGCATCATCCGTTTGTAAACGGAGTGTGAAAATGTCACCCGATCCGCAGATTCGCCCCGAAATTCGCCGATTGCTGCCTCAGTAGCCTGATTTCGTGGCGCCGCGACAGCCAACATCGATGTTGCGCGTCGGTTTGGCGCAGATTAACCCGCGTGTTGGCGACATCAACGCAAATCTTGACGCGGTGTTCCGCTACGTGGCGATGGCAGAAGAAGCCGGTTGCGACCTCGTGGCCTTCCCCGAACTCACGCTCTCTGGGTATCCGCCCGAAGACCTGGTGTTGAAGGCTGGGTTCGTTGCCGACAACCGTGCCGCCTTGGAGAAAGTCGCCGCCCGCTCGGGTCGTTGCGCCGTCGTGGTCGGCTTCGTCGACGAGGCAGACGACGAGCCGGTCGCTCGGACGAGTGCTCGTCCAGCACGGCTTTTCAACGCCGCAGCACTCTGCGCTGACGGCACCGTGCTCGGCGTGTACCACAAGCAGTTGCTGCCTAACTACTCGGTATTCGATGAGGTGCGCTACTTCGCGCCGGGTCATGACGACAGCACGACCTATGAGGTCGCAGGCGTCGCGGTCTCGCTCAGCATCTGTGAAGACGTGTGGGTGTCGGACGGTCCCGTCGCTCGCCAGCGTGCAGCTGGTGCGCAGGTATGCATCAACATCAACGGTTCGCCGTTCGACCGACACAAAGGTGATATTCGTGAAGCGACCGTGCGTGACCGCGCGCGTGAGTCGAGTCTGCCGATTGCGTACGTCAACCAGGTGTGCGGCCAGGACGAACTCGTCTTCGACGGCGGTTCGTTCGTCGCCGACGCAACCGGCTCGATCATCGCCCGTGCTGCGCAGTTCGGAGAAGAGCTGCTCGTGGTCGACGTTCCGATCACCCAGCTGGGCTCCGGAACTTCTGGGGGAGCGCCAGCCGGAGTGTCCGGGGGAATCTCAATCGGCACGTCTGGCGCACAGCGTCTCGTGCAGCCGATGGATGAACTCGACCAGATTCTGGGTGCGTTGGCGCTCGGCACGCGCGACTACGTGCGTAAGAACGGCTTCACGGACGTTGTCATCGGACTTTCGGGTGGCATCGACTCCGCCGTCGTTGCGGCAGTTGCCGTCGACGCACTCGGTGCCGACCGTGTACACGGCGTCTCGATGCCCTCGCGATACTCGAGTGAAGGTTCGCGCACTGACGCCGCGGCGCTTGCCCGCAATCTCGGCATCGAGATGCTCACGATTCCGATCGAGCCCGCGTTCGCTTCGTATCTCGACATGACCGCGCAGGCCTTCGCCGGCCGCGCACCCGACCTCACCGAAGAGAACCTGCAAAGCCGCGTTCGCGGAACGACCTTGATGGCGTTGTCGAACAAGTTCGGGTGGATGGTGCTTACGACCGGCAACAAGAGCGAGCTTGCCGTCGGCTACTTCACGCTGTACGGAGACTCCGTCGGTGGATATGCGGTCATCAAAGACCTCTTCAAGACCGACGTCTACGCCCTTGCGCGGCGCATCAATGAGCGCGCCGGACGCGCAGTGATTCCGGAGGCGACGATCGTTAAGCCACCGTCGGCGGAACTGCGGCCCGACCAGCGCGACGACCAAAGCCTCCCGCCTTATGAGGTGCTCGACGCCGTGCTCGCGCTCTACGTAGAGCAGGACCGCACCGCCGCCGAGATCGTGACGATGGGATACGACGCCGAACTCGTGCGTCGCATCGTGCGTCTGGTCGATAACAACGAGCACAAACGGCGACAGTTGCCGCCGGGAGTACGAGTCACGGCGAAAGCCTTCGGCAAAGACCGACGTTTGCCGATTACCAACGCCTATCGCGGCTGAACGTCACCGCTCCCATCCACGTGGCGGCCGAATGCCTCGGTCGATCACGCCGAAGCGTTGACTCGCGACCGGTACGCCGAGATCGTCACGGCACTGAGCGCGGAGCAGACGATTGCCGCCACGCACGCGCCGACCACGCCGGTGCGGTCGTACAGTCCCGTCGCCACCACGGTGAGGACACCACGCCCGAATGTTCCCGCGCCGATGACGAGCCCGAACCCTTTGCCGGGAGACCCTGCGAAGAGATCAGTTGCGACCGGAATGAGGCTCACGACGCCGTACTCGAAGCCGACGATGAAGACTGCGAGCGCGAGGAGCCCGACGACGAGGGATCCGTTGAATCCGGCGAGCAGCGCGGCGCTCGGCATCATCACTGCCGCCCCCAGGAGCACGCTGCGTTCTTTCCCGATGCGGTCGGTCATTCGCGCACTCGACAACGACGCAAAGAGTTCACCGGCGCCGAGCGCGAAACCGACTGCTGCGATGCCCGCGGCCTCGAATCCGAAGTCGTCAGTCAGCCAGGCACCGAAGGTGACGAAAAGACATTGGCTTGCTCCCATCAAACCGAACATCGTAAGTGGGACGAGCCACGCTCCAGTTACTTTCTTTCCGGCAACTTTCTCGTGGCGGAGGCGGGGTGCATCGGTGCTTCCACGCACGTGCGAGTCGAGCCATGCTCCGCACGTCACGACTGCGATTCCGCCGATGATGCAGGCCACGCGCCACGACGTCGCTGCGGTGACGAGCCCGAGCAACGAGACTCCAATGAGCAAGCTGAGTGCCCACGACGTTTCGGTGATGCCGACGACTCTTCCGCGCCGTTCGTAGGGGACATGGTCGGCGAGCCACGCACCCATGCCGAGGTCGAAGCATGACTTCAAGAGGTTGAGCAGCGTGAGACCGATACCGAGCACGATGAGGTTCGGAGCAACGGCCATCAAGATCACGCCGATCGTCGTGCCCGCGAGGCCGACCATCATCGACAGCCGGCGCGACACACGATCGACGAAGTTGCCGAGCAGCGGGGCGAGGAATCCCGCGAGTTCTGAGATGCTGATGACCAGACCGATGTCGGCAATCGACACGTCGAAGCCGCCAGATTCCGCGGCGATGATGGCGATGAACGGAGGAGCAAACCGATAGCAAGTGTTCGCCGCCAAGCGAGTAAGAGTGAACGGAAGGACGTTCTCCCGAACTTCTGGCGAGTAACCGTCGTCAAGGATCTGCCGTTGCACAAGTTGCGACGCTAGACGGGTTCGAAGACCGTCGCTTAAACGGCGTCGTTCGTCACTGGTTGCGACGCCGAAACGAGGCTGACGAAGTCGCCCGCCACGAGTTGGCCGTCTGGGTCGAGGTGGAAGAAGCAACCCTCGAGATTGTGCAACCGTCGATCGGGCACATCCATCACTCGCCGGATGGTGCGGATGACTCCGCTGTGGCTCACGACGAGCACATTCTCTTGGTCGCTGTGTAGCTCGCGAAGTGCTGAAGTGGCCCGCTCGAATACCGCGTGGGGAGGTTCGAAGTCTGGCGGTGTTCGACGGTCACGCAAGTAGTTGGGCCAAGCTGCCTCGATCTCGTGCTCGCGCAGACCCTCCCATGGGCCGACGTCGGTCTCGACGAGTCGGTCGTCAACCGTCGGGGAGTTGAGTCCGAGAGTCTTAGTGAAAATTTCGGCAGTCTCGTGGGCGCGACTCAGCGAGCTCGCAACGACATGCCGAATCTCAAGGCCTGCTTGCGCGACGCGCAGGGCTGCTTCGCGGGCTTGCCGCCGGCCTGCGTCGGTCAACTTGGTGTCTGCTCGACCCTGCCACTTGCCGAGAACGTTCCACTCCGACTCACCATGTCGAACCATGATGATTCGCGGTGTCGCGTGTCGCGCAAGATTCGAGTGATTGGTCATGGAGTGCCCGTCGCAGGGTAGTCGCTTGGGTACGCTGACCACGTGGCGCAACTCTTGCTCTTTGCATCGGCGCGTGAAGCAGCAGGTCGTTCGCGCGACACGATTGCGGGTGCAACGGTCGCTGACGTTCTTGCTGCCGCGAAGCGACGATTCGGGCCGTCGTTCGAGACTGTTTTGTCTTCTTCCACCGTCTGGTTGAACGGGCAGGAGTGCGAACCGCACTCTCCGGTCGCAGAGAGCGATGAAGTCGCAGTGCTTCCGCCAGTGTCCGGTGGTTCGCAGGAACTCTCGAGGATGACCCTTGAAGAGGTTCGCGCGCGGCGCGGCTCCTTGCAGTCAGAAGAGGACGCCGTCTCCTTCGTGCGTCGCGTGGTGCAGGGGCGCCTCGATCTGGCGCGAGACGAGATTCGCAGGCGTGCGAGTGGTGAGTCACCGCAGCGAGACGTGACGGACGGAATCACCCGAGTGTTTGCTACCGAGCGCGGAAGCGGCTCAACGCGTCCGCCACGTGATACCGAGGTCGTCGCCGACCACCAACTGCTGCGCGAGCTCGAGAGCCTGTGTGACTCGATCGGTTTTGGTGGGCTGCGTGAGCTTGACGACGCCGAAGTCGACGCCTGCGTGCAGCGTCTCGCGGACTTCGAACTCGTCGTGTCGGCGCGCCGCAAGGAACTGTTCACTCAGATCGATGCACTCTCGGCCGAACTCGTTCGCAGGTATCGCACTTCCACGGCCAGCGTTGACACCCTGCTCGACGAAAGCCGCTGAGAAGTGGCGACTCGCAAACGTCCTGACATTGGTACGTTCATTCGCCAACAGCGAGAGATTGCGCAGCAATCGATACGCGACCTTGCCAAGCGCGCGGGAGTTTCCAACCCGTACCTGTCGCAGATCGAACGCGGCTTGCGCAAGCCTTCCGCAGAGATTCTCCAGCAGATCGCCCGCGGGCTTGAGATCTCGGCCGAAACGTTGTACGAGCGAGCAGGGATGCTCGACCCGAAGGAGGCGCAAGCACACCTGGTGGTCGATGCCATCGCTACTGACCCACGGCTGAATGACGAGCAAAAGCAGGCGATGCTCGCCATTTATCGAAGCTTCGTGGCGGACGACACGGCCCAGTAGTTCCGACTCGGCGTATCGGGTGGTTGCCCAGATAGGTTCAGAATCCCATGGCTGCAACCCCCGCGCAGCGCGTTGCCGTGCTGTCGCTGCACACGTCGCCGCTCGCCCAACCAGGCGTCGGAGACGGTGGCGGTATGAATGTGTACGTCCGCGAACTCACCTCGTCGCTCGCACGACTCGGGGTCGAGTGCACGACGTACACCCGCGCGTGGAAGCCGGGCCTTCCAGAAGTAGTCGACATCGAGCCGAACCACAGGCTTGTGCACGTGCGTGCGGGAGATTTCGACCTTCCCAAGGAGCGACTCGTTGATGTCGTCCCGGAGTTCACTGACACCGTCAGCCATCACATCCGCACTCACGCGCCCGCTCAAGTGGTGCATGCCAATTATTGGCTGTCTGGTCTCTCGGGTCACCTCATCAAGCACGACCTGAATCTCCCGCTCATCACCACCTTCCACACGCTCGCCCGAGTGAAGACGATGTACGGCGACACCGAGTCGCGCGAGCGAGAGGCGGTTGAATCGTCAATCATCGGGTGCAGTGACGCCATCTTCGTCTCATGCCGCGAAGAGCGAGATCTCTTCCGCTCGCTCTACGGCAACTCGCCGGGAACCGTCGACGTCATCACCCCGGGAGTCGATCGTGCATACTTCTCGCCGGGCAGTCGCAGTGGAGCGCGGAGTGCGTTGTCGCTCGGTTCGCAACCCGTACTGCTCTTCGTTGGTCGAATCCAGCCGTTGAAAGGACTCGACGTCGCCGTTGAGACTCTTGCCGCACTCGGGCGATCTGATGCGACGCTGCTCGTTGTGGGTGGAGCAAGCGGAACAGAAGGCGCAACCGAACTCGCGCGAGTGAATGCACTCGCTGAATCCCTCGGCGTGTCTGGCCAGATACGTTTCGTCGAACCCCAGCCACACCATCTTCTCGCGACCTATTACCGAGCGGCTGACGTCGTTCTCGTGCCGTCCCGCAGTGAGAGTTTCGGTCTCGTCGCGCTCGAGGCGTCGGCCTGCGGCACTCCGGTCGTCGCAACCGCTGTCGGCGGATTGCTGTCGCTCGTCGAAGATGGCGTCAACGGCTACCTGGTTCCTGAACGTGACGGCCATCTGTTCGCCAAGCGGGTTGCGCAGATTCTTGCCGACGCCCAACTTGCGCGGGCCATGGGTGTGAGCGCAGTCCGCAGAAGTGCTGCGTACTCGTGGCGCGGTGCGGCCGTTCGTATGCGCCGCGTGGTTGCTGAGTTCGCCGCTCGCGATCTCGTGCTCTGCAGCTGACCCTGCGATGAGCGACCTGTTCGACGACGCGAGCCGCGTCGGTCTGGAGCGACGAATCGACGAATGGCTGGCGACCGTCCATGCTCAGCACCCGAACGTCGTCGCTGCCCAACGAGCGGCGGACGAGAGCGACCGCTGGATGGTGCGACTGCGCGGTGAAGCCAAGGAGTTCACCACCATCTGGCTGCGACTCGGTCAGCGAACGTTGCGATACGAGACCTATGTGATGCCCTACCCAGAGGAAAACGTGGTCGAGGTATTCGAACTCTTGCTTCGTCGCAACGAACGACTCGTCGGCGTGCACTATGCGCTCGGTGCCGAGAATGCTGTCTTCTTGAACGGAGAACTCGTCCTCGGTGCAGTTGAGGAGCGCGAGCTAGACCGCATCATCGGAACGCTCTATGCGACGGTGGAGGCGCAGTTCTACGACCTCGTTCGACTCGGCTTCGCCGCTCGATTCAGTAGTTCTCAGTAGCCTTCGCGTGGTGGAGCTGCGAGAACGTGCGACACGACGAGCGCCGCTCGTGATTGTTGGCGGCGGGAACATGGGTGCCGCTCTCGTCCACGGCCTCTTGCGGGCGGGGCGCCAAGCAAGCTCGATTGTCGTCTGCGAGACGAGCTCGCAACGTCGAGCCGAACTTTCGAGTCTGTTTCCGAACGTGGCAGTCACGGCCGAGATGCCGCAGTGCAACGAGGCCATCATCGCGGTGAAACCCGCCGATGCCTGCAACGCGGGAGCATCCGCCGTGGCGGCCGGCGCAGAGCGTCTCGTGTCGATAGCCGCCGGGGTACGCATCAAGGCGTTACGAGAGGCATGCGGCAGTGACGTGCGGATCATCCGCGCGATGCCCAACACGCCCGCCACCGTCGGCCGAGCTGCCACGGCGATGTCGCCCGATGCGGAGTGTTCTGCGGCTGACCGTCAGTGGGCGAGTGAGTTGCTCTCGTCGGTCGGCTCAGTGTTCGAGATTCCGGAAGCCATGATGGATGCCTTCACTGGCCTGGTCGGTTCTGGTCCGGCATACGTTTTCTATGTTGCAGAAGCCTTACGCGATGCGGCTGTCGCGGAGGGGTTCGACCCCAGCACGAGTAGCGACATAGTTGCAAAGATGCTGAGCGGTGCAGTCGCGCTCCTCGAACAGCAGCCGGACGACGCGGTCGGTTTGCGCGCGAAAGTGACGTCACCGAACGGCACGACGGCAGCGGGAGTGGCAGCCCTCGAGGAGCACCACCTGCGTGATGCGCTCGTGGCAGCAGTTCGTGCTGCGACTCGACGAAGCAAAGAACTTGGCAACGCCTAGCGTCACGAAGTTAAGAGCTCAGCAACGCCTAGCGACTCGTCGTCAGATTATCAACCTGTGCGGCACGGGTTCCGCCCGTGAACTTCGCGCAAAAAACTCCCAGAAGAGACGTTGCAAATAGAAAAACGGTGTCTAAGGTAGGGACGCATTAAATCACCGGACGGCTTGCCGTTCCGGGAGTCGCGCCCGCAAGGGTTGCGCCGTATGGGTCGGTGCCGTCGGGGGGTTGGCACCGACCCTTACGTTTTCTGGGGGAGACCCTGAAGGCTCTGGGGAGGCCTTGCATCACGCGCTCGTAGCGTGACCATTCAATGAGCGGGCCGCGCTACGACACCATCTCGTTTCTTTCCGACTACGGGCTGCGAGACGAGTTCGTAGGGATCGTGAAGGGCGTGATTGCCGACATCGCTCCGCACGCTCGGGTCATCGACCTCACTCACGAGATTTCGCCATTCGACGTGCGCGCTGGCTCGCTCGCGTTAGCTCGCTGCATTTCGTATGTTCCTTCCGGAATCGTCCTCGCGGTCGTCGACCCCGGAGTCGGCACTGCTCGCCGTGCCGTCGCCGTCTCTGTCGGAGGTGGTCGCGGGATTCTCATCGGTCCCGACAACGGTCTTCTGTCGATGGGCACGGCGCTCGCTGGCGGCGCAGATGCGGCAGTCGTGCTCAATAACCAGCAGTATCAACTCGAGACGCCCGGGGCAACCTTCGCCGGTCGCGACA
>Ga0214923_10008613_pt1 | contig 10810 bp, 8 predicted proteins | sample LL1510_MetaG_FD_177993 | JGI IMG/M metagenome (GOLD analysis project Ga0214923, IMG submission 177993) | Freshwater microbial communities from Lake Lanier, Atlanta, Georgia, United States - LL-1510 | ecosystem: Environmental > Aquatic > Freshwater > Lake | place: USA: Georgia | collected 2015-10-15
CGCCCTCCCGAGATAGCCCGTGCCACTACAGGCCGGGCAACCAACCGCCGCGGCCCGCTTGAACGTCAGCCCTTCCCTGGCCGGCACCTTGAGACGGGCCAGCATCTCGGCCGCCGGCGCGTAGTCTTCCGAGCACTTCGGGCAGACCCGGCGGATGAGCCGCTGACCCGTCACGACCTGGAGCGTTTTCGCGAGATCCGGCTTCGGCATCCCGAGTGCCAGCAGCTTTTCAACCGCCGCCACGGCGTCGTCAGCCTGTACACCGACGATGACGAGCATTTCGCCCGCCCGCTTGACCAGTTCGATCGCGAGCTGGCCGTCGTTCAAGTGCGGAACGACGATCGCCGTCGGATAGCCGCGCAGTGCTTCCTCGAGCACCGCCACCGGGGTCCGCTTGTCCGGGCCGCCCCAGCGGAATGGCTTGACGTTTTGGATCTCGCGGAAGGGCGTGCTCTCGTCCTCCAGGATCACGAAGTCTCGCAACAACCTGTCGGCGGCAAGCACGACCTGTGCAAACGTCGTCGTCAGTCCCTCGCGAGACGCTGCCGACAGAACCACCAGACTATTGACGAGCGACAACGCACGTCTGACGTTGGCTGCATCGGCCTCCTCGAAGCCGAGTGCCTCCAGCGAGGCAAACGTCGGCGGTGGAGTCTGAAACTCCCATCGCATGCGCGTCCCGGAATCCGACTTCTCGAGCACCACCCGACAGGGTATCGACCGCTTCTGGAGCGTGACCACGAAACTTCCACCCTGACGCTTCCCCGACTTCGAAGACACACCGCATAGCGTTTTCACGACGGCGATGAGGCCCTTGACTTCGTCCGCGTCCAACTGCGAGGCGTCCTCCCACTCATCGACGACCTTGAGGCCGATTCGCCGCTTCACCAATCGCCGCAAGGGCTGCCAGGTTCCGTCGATCGACTGCTTGACCATCGCCCCTTGCTGGCCGATCTCGACAACAGCCTGCTCGACCCGCATCGCCATACAACGCTGGACGAGTTCACGGAAGTCGGCGAAGCCTTCGAGCGCCTGCGCCTCTGCGAGGCGGGCCTCCGGCGCCGGCCCTCCCTCGATGGCCCCGGCGGCTATATCGACATCCGGCAGCGATGCGGCAAGCGAGCGGCTCTCGAAGTCAACCTTGATTCCCACGCGTTGCAAGACCGGCTGGAGCCCCCGGGCGGCTGCCAGCGTGGCATTTTGGACCGACAACACCCGTCGATCCGGAGGTACAGAGCGATCGCGAAGTGCAGCATAGGGCAAAAATGTCCCGAGCCACGCGGCCGCCGTCAGCCCACAGGCTACGGCCGAGACTGGAATCCACCAGGCTGCGAGCCCGACCACGAACACGGGAACCGTGAGGATCGGAAGCCATACCGACGTGAAAGACTTGATCTGCCCCTCGTCACCGCCAGCCCAGACCGTCGTCGCAGCCCAGGCGACGATCAACAGCCACCACAACACGGCCGGCACGATGGCCAGCCCGCCCCCCGGGCCACGTTGAAACCCTGCGGCTTCCTCCTCATCCTCTGGCGGAGGCGGCGCGTTGGGGTCGACCTCCTGCATGCGGGGCCGCTCGCCGGCTGCCGCGGGCTGTGCAGGCGGTCCGCCGGCGGCCTCGGGCTCAGCGCCGCGGACGCCGAGACCTCCGCACAAGGCCGTTGCGATGATCGCGGCCGTCGCCCACCGCACCGTCCATGACGCCATCAAATGACTCCAATGCCCTTGAGGGCCATCATCAGCGCCTCGCGGTTGGGCGCGATGTCGAGGGCGTCCTGGCGGTCGATGAGCCCCTGGTCGATGAGACTCTTGAGGCTGATCGTGAAGTCCTGCATGCCGTCGAGCGCCGACTTCTTGATGTGGTCGGCGAGGAGGTGGTCCTGCCCTTCGAGCACGTACTTTCGCACGAGCACGTCGAAAAACATGATCTCGACGACCGGCACCCGGCTCACGCCCGGCCGGATCGACTTGAGCAGCTTCTGGGCCACGATGCCCTTCATGTTGAAGGCGATCGCGCTGCGAATGGCCGCATGCTCCTCCTGCGGGAAAAGATCGAGGATGCGGGTGATGCAGCTCGGGGCGCTCGCCGCGTGGATCGTGCCGAACACGAGATGCCCCGTCTCGGCGGCGTGGATCGCCGTCTTGAAGGTCTCCACGTCGCGCAACTCGCCCACGAGGATGATGTCGGGGTCTTCGCGGACGGCGTGCTTCATGCCGATCTCGAAGTTCTTCACGTCGGTGCCGATCTCGCGCTGGTTGATCAGGCACTTGTCCTCGGTGAACACGAACTCGATCGGATCCTCGAGCGTCAGGATGTGCTTGCGGTAGTTCTGGTTGATGTAGTTGAGCATCGAGCCGATCGTCGTGCTCTTGCCGGAGCCCGTGACGCCGGCGAGCAGCACCATCCCCTGGTCGAGCTGGCAGAGCTTCTCGATCGAGGGTGGCAGGAACAGCCCCTTGAAATCAGGGATCGTGTTGTTGACGCGGCGGGCGACCATCCCGAGCGCTCCCTGCTGGTAAAGCAGGTTCACGCGAAACCGCCACTTCACGCCGTCGACCACGCAGGTGTGGGCGAAGTCGCAGCCGCCGTCGTTGTCGAGGATCTTCCGCTGCCGCTCGTCGAGCATCGGCAGACAGAGCTTCCGCATCTGCTCGTCGTCGATCCGGGGCGCCTTGAGCGGCTGGAGGGCCCCCTTCACCCGCATGAACGGCGGCTGCCCGACCTTGAGATGCAGGTCGCTGCCCGAAAGCCGCACGAGCGCCTCGAAGAGTCGATCGACCTCGAGCGGCGGCCGGCCGGCGGCGCTCTTGAGCGGCGCCGGCACGTGCTCTGAGGGAGTGGTCTCGATCGTGGCCATGACGCGGCTACCGGGCTTCGCGGCCGGCGTCAGGTGCCCGCCGGCGGGCGGACGGGGATGCCCCGCCGCAGAAAAAGTTCCTTCACTTCCCGGATCGTACACTCTCCGAAGTGGAAGATTCCAGCGGCCAGCGCCGCATCGGCCCCGCCTGTCTCGATCGCATCGGCGAGGTGCTCCGCGCGACCGGCCCCGCCGCTGGCGACCACGGGAATACCCACGGCCCGGCTGACCGCCGCGGTGATCTCGAGGTCGTAGCCGTCACGGGTGCCGTCGCGATCCATGCAGGTGAGCACGATCTCTCCGGCCCCCAGCTCCTCGACGCGCCTGGCCCAGGCCACGGCCTCGAGGCCCGTGGGCACACGGCCGCCGCTCACGAACACCTCCCAGAACTCGCGGCCGTCGCGCACGACCCGCTTGGGGTCGATGTTCACCACCGTAGCGCAACTCCCAAGCCGGCCGGCCACCTGCGAGACGAGCTCGGGTGTCCGTACCGCGGCCGAATTGATGCTCACCTTCTCGGCCCCTGCCTGGACGAGCTCGCAGGCGTCGGCGAGAGTGCGGATGCCGCCGCCGACGGTGAACGGCATGAAGATCGTCTCCGCCACCCGCCGTACCACGTCGAGCATGATCGACCGGCCCTCGTGGCTGGCGGTGATGTCGAGAAACACGAGCTCGTCCGCGCCCTCGGTCTCGTAGCGGGCGGCCACGGCGACAGGGTCGCCCGCATCGACGAGCTCGAGAAACCTCGTCCCTTTCACGACCCGCCCCTTTTCCACGTCGAGGCAGGGAATGATCCGCTTGGCGAGCATCAGGTGCCGGGCCCCGGGGCGGTGATCGTGCCCTCGAGCGGGCTCGAGGCGGTGGCATAGAGCTTCTTCGGAATGCGGCCGGCGAGGAACGCGTGCCGCCCGGCCTCGCAGGCCGCCTTCATCGCCACGGCCATGCGCAGCGGATCGGCCGCATGCGCGATCGCCGTATTCAAGAGCACGCCGTCCACGCCGAGCTCCATCGCGGCGGCCACGTCGCTCGCCGTACCCACACCCGCATCGACGATCACCGGATACTCCGGGTCGCCATCCTTGAGGTATTCGAGACAGATGCGCAGGCTGTTGGCATTCAGAATCCCCTGCCCCGATCCGATCGGGCTCCCGGCGGGCATCACGCTCGCGGCCCCGAGCTGCTTGAGCCGCCGGGCGACGATCGGATCGTCGCTCGAATACACGAGCACGGCGAAGCCGTCGGCCACGAGCCGCTCCGTCGCTTCGAGCGTGCCAACCGGATCGGGGAGCAGTGTTTTCGTGTCGCCGAGCACCTCGAGCTTCACCCATTCCGACCCCGGGTTGCCCAGATCGCGGAGCAGTTCACGGCCGAGCCTGGCCACCCGCACCGCGTCGGCGGCGGTGAAGCATCCGGCCGTATTCGGCAGGATCGTGTAGCGGGTCGCGTCGAGATGGTCGAGGATGTTCTCACCAGCCGCGTTGAGGAGCCGCTCACGGCGCACGGCGACGGTCACGCAGTCGGTGCCGGAGGCGGCCAGGCAGCGGGCCATCTCGGCGTAGCTCGCATACTTGCCCGTACCAACCACGAGCCGGCTCTGGAGCGAGAGCCCGCCCACGCGAAGCGCGGCATCGAGCGGCTCGACGGGAGTGCTCGGGGCAGCGGGCGCGGCGGCTGGTGGAGTCATCGGATGCTCTCGAATGGCTGCTTCACCCGCCGCCGACCAAGGTCACGATTTCGAGTCGGGCGCCATCGTCGAGCATACAGCCGGCGAGCAGCGCTCGGGGCACGACCGCCTCATTCACCTCGACGGCGATCGGCCGGCCGGCCAGCCCGAGCGATTCCACGACCTCGAGCGCCGTCGTGCCGGCCGCCACCGACAGCAAGTCGCCATTGACCGTGATCGTGAGTCCTGCGGAAGCAGTCGACATGCCGGCTTGGCCCGGGCGCTCCGGGCTACTCCTTGTCCTTGTCTTTCTTCGCCTTGACGGCGTTGGCCGCCTTGGCACCGCCGCCACGGGGCCGGGCCACGTCGAGCGGCTCGAGCTTCGCCACGAACGGCGCCGCGGCCGCCTGCTGTGGATTGAACGGGATGCCATACGCCACCGTCGTGCCCGTCGACGAGTCGGTGACGTAGAGCACGCTCGGGGCGAAACTCGCGGGCCCGCCGGTCTGGAGCTCGGCGGCTCCCGCCACGAGGAGGAACCGCGGGTTCTTCGCCTGCCCCGCCTTGAAGCCGAGGTCGGGCAGCACGTTGTGCTTGTAGGCGCCGGAGAACTTGCCGGTCGACGGATTGATCACGCCCCCCGACAAGTCGCCCGTCTCGAAGTCGAGCATGAAGAATCCCTCCACACCCATCCCGAGCGGCACCGTGCAGACGGCGAACGACTCGTCGGCGAGCGAGGTGATCGCCTGCACCTTCGGCAGCGGCTTCGCGGGGCCGAGAATCCACCCGAGCATGGCACCCAGCGTTACGAGGCCGACCGCGGCCGCCGCGCTCGGGAAACTCCGCGCACGATCCTCACCGATTTGCATCATGAACCGACTCCCTTCCGTGAACACGGCGCAACGCTTGCGCGTCGAGCCACTCGCCTTTCAGTCTACGATCTCGAGCCTACGGCTTCGCCGCCGGCGCTGGATTCGCCGCCGCGGGCGCAGCGGGCGGGGCTGCCTGCGGCGCCGCGGGAGCGGCAGGGGGCGCGGCCGGCTGCGCGGGAGCAGCCGGTGTTGCCGGTTTGTCGGCGGGCGGGGCCGGCTTCGCCGGTTCAGCCGGCGCGGCTGGCTTCTCGGCCGGCTTCTCCGTGGGCTTGTCCGCTGGCTTCTCCGCCGGCGTGGCAGCGGGGGCTTGCGCCTCGGCGGGCGGCGCGGGCGGAGGCGGCGGTGGCAGGAGCTTCGCCGCCGGCGTCGGGACGACCTTGCCGCCCGCGTGCGTCCCCACGAACAGCGACTTGTCGTCCGGCGAAAACGTCACGCACCACACGCTCGACTTCTCGGCCGGCAGGCCCTCCTGCTCCCCCTTCGCGTTCACGTCCCAGAGCTTCACGGCGCCGTCGAGGCTCGCGCTTGCGAGCCGACCGCCGTCGGATGAAAACGCCACCGACGTCACCCAGTCCTTGTGCCCCTTGAGCGTGGCGAACTCCTTGGAGTCGCTCGTCGTCCAGAGCTTGATCGTGCGATCGGCGCCGGCGGTGGCCAGCCGCGAACCGTCGGGCGAATAGGCCACGGACCACAGCGCATCGCCATGGCCTTCGAGCTTTCCCTTCTCCGCGCCGTCGGTGGCATTCCAGAGTTTCACGAGCTTGTCGCCGCCACCGGTCGCGAGCGTCGCGCCGTCGGGCGAAAACGCCACTGCGGTCACAGGTCCGGCATGAGCCGTGATGGCCTTCACCTCCTGCCCGTTCGTCGCGTCCCAGAGGACGACGAGCCCGTCTTCGCCTGCCGTTGCGAGCTTCGTGCCGTCCGGGGAAAAGGCGAGTGACCGCACCCAGCCCTTGTGCTTCTTGAGATCGTGCTTGGCGGCGCGGGCCGGCAGATCCCAGACCTTGACGAGTCCGTCGTACCCCGCCGTGGCGGCCCGCGTGCCGTCCTTCGAAACCTGCACCGCCCACACGGCCGTCGGGTGTCCGGTCAGGTCGCCGACCCGGGTCCCGTCGGCCTTCCACACGACCACGTCGCCCGGGCGATAGAGCAGACTCTCGCCGCCCGCCGTCAGGAGCGTCGCACCGTCGTTCGCGTAGTCGGCGGCAATCACCCAGCGTTTGAAGTCGCCGAGCGTGGCCGCTGGCGCAGGCGGCTGGGCCGGAGCCGGCGGATCGGCGGCGTGCGGGAGGCTGCCCGTCAGGCTGGCCATCACGAGCGCGAGGGCGGGGACGAAGAGCCGAAAGTGTGCACGAGTCATGGATGCATCTCCTGAAGGGACGGCCCGCAGAGTATAGTTCCCGCCAATCAACCGATTCCATCAGGGGAGTTCCATCGATGGCCCGCACCGTGCGATCCCATTCCGCCGCCAAGGCCAGGACGGCCTCCGGGCGCCAGGCCGTGCTCGTCGCCAGCGGTGACCTCCGGGAAGAGGCCAACCGCGTCTGCTGGCCGGCTCAGCAGGCGCTCGAGAGCGACCTCACGAAGGCGTTCGCCGCCGCGGGCTGGACGCTCACGCGCGGTCATGCCGCCTCACGATCGCGCGGCCACGGCTTCATCGCCAGCGCCCGGGAAGGGCTCGATGTCTTCGCCACGATCGACTCCGAGACGCCGCTCGTCGTGGCCGAGGCCGTGTGGCAGTATTCCAACCACGTCCTGCCCGGACTCACCACGCACTCGGGGCCGATCCTCACCGTCGCCAACTGGTCGGGACAGTGGCCGGGCCTCGTGGGGATGCTCAATCTCAACGGCTCGCTCACGAAGGCGGGCGTCCCCTACCAGACGCTCTGGGCCGACGACTTCGCCAGCCCCACCTTCCGGCGCCACCTGCAGTCGTGGCTCGACACCGGCCGCGTGCACCACGACACCAGCCACGTCGTGCCACTCGGGAACGTGTCGATTCCGCGGCCGCTCGCACAAGCCGCCGCGACGATCGCCGCCGAACTCCGCCACAAGAAGGCCTTGATGGGCGTGTTCGACGAGGGCTGCATGGGGATGTTCAACGCGATCATTCCCGATCACCTGCTGCACGCGACGGGCGTGTTCAAGGAACGGCTCAGCCAGAGCGCCCTCTACCACGAGACGATGCGGGTCAGCGACGCCGAGGCTCGCGAAGCGTTCAAGTGGCTCGAGAAGGCGGGCATGCGGTTCCACTTCGGCAAGGACGAGGCCCGCGACCTGACGCGGGCGCAGGTGCTCCTGCAGTGCAAGATGTACGTCGCCACGCTGCGCGTCGCCGACCGCTTCGGCTGCGATCTCGTCGGCATCCAGTATCAGCAGGGGCTCAAGGATCTGCTGCCGGCGAGCGATCTCGTGGAAGGGATGCTCAACGACTCGAAGCGGCCGCCCGTCATGGCCGAAGGGTCGAGCCGCGTGCTTTGGAAAGGAAAACCGCTCGTGCACTTCAATGAAGTGGACGAGTGCGCCGGGCTGGACGGCCTGCTCACGCAGCGTGTCCACGACGCCCTCGGCCAGCCGGTGGAGAACACGCTCCACGACATCCGTTGGGGCGACTGGGACCAGTCGCGGTCGACCGACCAGTGGGTGTGGGTGTTCGAGATCTCGGGGGGCGCGCCGCCGGCCCACTTCACGGGCGGCTGGAAAGGCGCGGAGGGCTTCCGGCAGCCGCCGATGTACTTCCGGCTCGGCGGCAGCACGCTCGCCGGCGTGAGCAAGCCGGGCGAGATCGTGTGGAGCCGGATCTGGGTCGACGGCACGAGCGGAACCGAAAAACTCCGCATGGACATCGGCCGGGCGCAGGTCGTGGCGTTGCCCGCCGAAGAGACGCGACGCCGCCTCGACGCCACGACGCCCCAGTGGCCGATCATGCACGCGGTCACCTACGGCATCTCCCGCGATCAGATGATGGCCCGCCACAAGGCGAACCACATCCAGGTGGCCTACGCCAAAGACGCCGCCGCGGCCGACAAGGCGGCGCTCCTCAAGGCAGCGGTGGCCCGCGACCTCGGCATCGACGTCTCCTTCTGCGGCACGCGTGGCCACGGCGTGTCGCCAGCCCTCCGCTGGGACGCATGACATGAAACGCTCCGGCTTCCTTGGCATCGATGCAGGCACGCAGGGCCTGTCGGTGATCTTCACTGACGACGAGATGCGGATCGTGGCCACGGGTGAGGCGGGCTACGAGATGGTGCCCGGGCTCGCGCCGGAGTGCTACGAGCAGGACCCCGCCGACTGGGAGCGGGCGCTCGGCGCCGCGATGGCCGACCTGCGGCGAAAACTCGCGGCCCTCGGCATCGAGCCGGACGTACGGGCGATCGGGATCTGCGGACAAATGCACGGCGAGGTGCTCGCCGACGAGCTCGGCCGATCGCTCGGCCCCGCGCGGCTGTGGTGCGACGGCCGCAACGAGGCCGAGGGCCACGAGCTCACCGACCGCCTCGGCACGAAGATGCCGAAGCGGATCACGACCGCCCGCTGGCTGTGGACGATCCGCAATCGGGCTGACGTGGCAAGAAAAGCCGCCCACCTGACCACGCCCGCCGGGTGGCTCGCCTTCCGGCTCACCGGTTCGTGGACGCTCGGCATCGGTGATGCGGCCGGGATGTTTCCGATCGATCAACAGTCGCTCGACTACGACACGCGGCGGCTCGCCGATTTCGACGCCGTCGTGCATGCGGCGGCAGCCGGACGCACGATCCGCCCGCTGCGCGACCTCCTGCCACACGTGCGCCGTGCAGGCCAGGACGGCGGCACGCTCGACGGCCACGGCGCCCGCGCGCTCGGCCTCCCGGTGGGCACGCCTGTCGCCCCCGCCGAAGGCGACCAGCCGGCGGCACTCACCGGCTCGCTCATCGGCGCGGCGGGCATGGTGTCGATGAGCTTCGGCACGAGCGTCGTGGCCAACGCGGTCGGCGACCGGCCGTTCACGGGAATAGCGCGCAGTGTCGATCATTTCTGTGCGCCCGATGGCAAACCGATCAACATGGTCTGGCTCCGCAGCGGCACGACCGCGCTCAACACCGTCGTCGAAATGTTCGGCAAAGTCAGCGGCGGGGACCGGGGCCAAGGGTTCGCTGCCGTGATCCCGCAGCTGCTCACCGCGGCCGACGACTGCGGCGGCCTCCTCGCCCTCCCCTTCATGGACGACGAGCCCGGCCTCGGCGTCTCGCGCGGCGGCTCGGCGTCGGTGGTCGGTCTCAACGAGAACAACGCCACGCCGGGCAACGTCGCCAAGGCGATGCTCTTGGCCACGATGTTCAACCTGCGACTCGGCAGCGAGCCGCTCGATGCCCAGGGCTTTCCCCGCAGCGAGATCATCCTCTCTGGTGGCCTCGCCAAGACGCCCGCACTCGGACAACTTCTGGCCGACGTGTTCAACACGCCCGTCACGATCCTCGACGGCGCCGCCGAAGGCACGGCCTGGGGCGCCGCCCTCATGGCGAAGTACCGCGCGCTCGCGATCGCCGGCCACGCTCCCGACTGGGCAACCTTCCTCGCGAGCCACGCCGCGGGCACGCCCACCCGGTTCACGCCGCGGCCGCAGTCGGTCGCCACCCTCGCCGCCCGCTATGCCCGCCACCGCCAGCTCGTCACCCTCCACACGCAGCTCACCGCAGCGACCCGCGACGAAGTGCACTGATTCGAAGGCGGCGAACAGCCGCGAAGCCGGCTCGGGGTTACCCCGTACCCGTCTCGCCGGACGTTCGGTGCGTTGGGCGCGCCGGCTTCGGGCTCCCCATATCCCGTCGCCGGACGTTCACTGCGCCCCTCCTGGGCTTCGTTCACTCGGAGTGACTGGCGCTCCGCCATCCTGGCTGCGCTGGTCACAAACGCCGGCTCCCGGGACACGGGGAGCCCGAAGCCTCCTCAACTCGTAGGCGCCAAGAACTTTCGGCGGAGTCGGTCGGTGGGCACGCGCAGACGAAGGGAGTCGTTGAGGACGAAAGTGCGCTAGGCCCGGAGGGCCGGGTCAGCACCAGCCGACGGAGGTCGGCCAAGGAACGGACGGCACGATGTCGTGCTGTTCCGTGAAGCATCCCGCGAGCATGCCTACCGCCGGCTCCGATTGCGGGTCGTTATCTGCTGCCCTGAATTTCGGCACCGTCTACGGACGGGCCGTGGGATCCGTCGTGATCCAGAGGGCGGCGAGACGCGTGCCTGTTTCGCGCGGGAGCACGGTGATCCGCACCTCGCCAGCCGGAAGATCGAGCGGTGTCGGCCCTCGCGATGCACCGATCGTGGCCGCCCGCCACGCCCACTCCGCCGAGCTGGGCAGGTGCCACGGTCCTGCCAGGATGCTCCCGCCATTGGCATCGTTCACGACGAGCGAAAACGAATCGCGCGTGCCGTCCGGGGCG
>Ga0214923_10008615_pt1 | contig 10808 bp, 11 predicted proteins | sample LL1510_MetaG_FD_177993 | JGI IMG/M metagenome (GOLD analysis project Ga0214923, IMG submission 177993) | Freshwater microbial communities from Lake Lanier, Atlanta, Georgia, United States - LL-1510 | ecosystem: Environmental > Aquatic > Freshwater > Lake | place: USA: Georgia | collected...
GTCATCGTACTCGCCCTCGCCGCTGCCTGTGGAGATGACGATCCGGCCGGGAGGAGCGGGATCGACAAAGCGGAGGAAGACGCTCACGGCAACGATGCCGAACAGGATCCATGCGATCCAGTAGGATTGAAACCAGCTGCTCTCGGGTTTGCTCGGGGTTCGGGTGCTCATCGGGAGTGAGCGTAGCACGGTGCAAGGCGGGATTCAAAAACTGGCGCGGGGGAGCGTCCGTGACCGCAGCCCCCCCGCAGCCGGAGAATAAGGATGATTATTTCAGAGCCTTGCGGACGAGGTCGGATACCCTGCCGGCCTTGCTCCACTGGAGGTTCCCGTATTGGCCTTCGACAGTGAGATTCCCTTTGGAAGCGGTCATGCCGGGTACCGGGTTCTTGGTGTTCCTGAAGTTCACCGACTTGAGCTTGTCTTTGAGCAGCTTCAGGTCTTCAGCCTTCTCGGCCATGTTGTGGAACACTTCGGCCATGGTCTGGATCGTCGAGCCGAGCTCTTCGGATCCGTTGAAGGAGGATCCCTTGAAGCTCTTCCAGTCGACCTTGAATTCGATCTCCTTCCCGAGAAGCTTGCTCACATCCTTCGAGACCGGGCCGAGATCATGGCTTAGAATGTCGCTCTTTTTGGCTTCGGAGAAAAACTCCTCGATTTCGTTTGCACGAACGGTGGTGGACGCAAGGCAGAACACTGCGAGCAGGAATGCAGGGAAGCGTTTCATGGGTTTTCCTTTCAGTCTGGGTTTGAACCAGTGTAACGGGATTCCCGCGAGACCGAAAGAGGAACCGGACAGCCTGTGATGAGGCAGAGCATGCGCAGGAGCTGCTCCTCGGATTCCGTCACGGTGTTGTCGGCCAGGACTGCAATTTCCATGGCTTGAATCATCTTTTCTTTGACGGCGGGCGCTTCGGATCGGAGGCGGTCGATCACTTCCCAGATGGCGTCCAGACGGAATGCCGACGGGTGAATGGAGCCCATCAGGGGCTTGCCGAGGAATGCCGAGCTCTTTCTGAACGAGTCCATCCGTTGGGCGGCTTCGCCCGCCTGCGCCGCCGCAAGCGACAGGAACATCCGGATGTCGGGGTCGTTCATCCTGGCGGCCTTTCTTGCGCCCGTGCGGAGTTGTGCGCGGAGCAGGGTCAGGAGGAGGAAGGACTCGAAGGGCGGGAACCACTCGTTCCCCTGAAGCGCGATCATCCGGAGGGGTGCCAGCAGTTCCTCTTTGGCTTCGGGTGTGAGCGCCGTGAGGGCCGGCAAAGCCAGGTTCAAGATGACGACCTTTTGCGAAAGGGATTGCCCTGCTTGTTGGATCACCGTGCGGGCAGAACCAAGAAATCGCGCGACTTCCGGATCGAACGATTTCGCACTCAGGGGGGACGGGCCTGCAAGGAGAACTGCGCAAAGCGCGTGAGCTCCCGCGCGGGTCTTCCTCAGCTCTTCGAGTTCCTTTGGAAGAGCCCCGATCGTGAGGGTGGCGGCCTCGAGATTTTCGGGCTTCACGGTTCCGACGCGGCTTGCGATGGTCGCCGCCGCCATGGCCGATCCGTGCGTGGCGGCAGGACGGATCGGAGGGGGAATCGGGGAGGCGGGGCCTGTCGGGGGTTTTGCTTTCTCGATCCGGACGCTGGCGCCCACCGCCTCGAGGGCGGCGAGGCGGTGCAGGAGCGGCGGATGCGAATCGAGCCAGCCGATGAAGGCGGAGCCGTTGGGAGACAAGAGGAGCATATGGGAAATTTCGTCCGCCCGATTCACGCCCATTTTACCGCCGTCGTCGCTTCCCGCCTTTTTCAAGGCCGAGAGGAGTGCGTCGGGGTTCCGCGTGAATTGGACCGACGAGGCGTCGGCCAGGTATTCCCGCTCGCGCGAGATCATCGCCTTGACCAAGCGCCCGAAAAACCACCCGATGCTTCCCACCACAAGGAGAATGGGGCCGATCACGAGAAGGCCGTTCTTCGAGTCCGAATCGCGTGTCAGGATGCGCCCGACGACCATGATGACAAAGAGCCCGTTCAGCCAGCCGAGAAGCTGGATGTTCAGCCCGACGTCGCCGTTCAGGATGTGGCTGAATTCATGGCCGATGACGGCCTGGAGCTCATCGCGGCTGAGCCGCTCGAGACAACCCTTGGTCACCGCAATCGAAGCCTTTTCGGGGCTTCTGCCGCAGGCGAATGCATTGATTCCGGCCTCGTAGGGCATGATGAAGATGCGTGGAACCGGGAGTCCTGCCGCGATGGCCATCTCTTCGACCACGTTCCGGAGCCGGCGCTCTCCCGCATCCGGGGTGTTGACGGGGACCGCGCGGGTTTTCATGAGGGTGAGGATCTTGTCCTCATTGAGCATGAGCGAGATGATCTGATAAAGGCTGCCGAGCAGAACCAGGGTCAGTGTGAATCCGCTCGTGACGATAAAAACGGGGTCGTGCAGAGCCGCATCAAGACTGGCGGGAAATGCACCGAGGCGCTCGAGTGCTTCCTCGTCTCCGGAGGCCCCGATCAGGAGCCTCAGGCCCAGGTAAACCGAGAGAATCGTGCCCGCGACCCCCCCGGAAAAAAGAAACAGAAGACGGAAGGTCGACGACTTCGCCCGTTCCTGCTGACGAAAAAAAGTGGTCCTCGCCCTGGGCATGGGGGATCAGTTCCCGAAATTCACTTTGACCGCTTCGCGCTCCACCGGGTTCTGGACCTGAAAGAGTTCTGCGGCCTGGAACCCGAACAGATTCGCCACAATCACATTCGGAAAGGTCTCGCGCTTGACGTTGTATTCGGTCACTGAATCATTGAACGCCTGGCGCGCAAACGAAACGCGATTCTCGGTCGAGGTGAGCTCCTCGGTGAGTTGCTGCATGTTCTGGTTCGCCTTCAAGTCGGGGTAGGCTTCCGTGAGCATCATGAGCTTGCCCAGGGACGCTCCAAGCTGTCCTTCGGCCTGTGTGAGGCTCTTCATCGCGGCGGGGTCGGTCGGATTCGCTGCCACGGATTGCGTCGCGGAGTAGGCCGCATTTCTTGCGGCAATCACCGCCGCAAGGGTGCCGCTTTCGTGTTTCATGTACGCTTTCGCAGTTTCGACCAGGTTCGGGATCAGGTCATACCGGCGCTTGAGCTGCACATCGATTTGTGAAAAGGCGTTCTTGGTTTGGTTGCGCGAGCCCACGAGTCCATTGTAGATTCCGACGAACATCAGTACCAAAAAAACTCCAATGCCGGCGACAACGCCAAACGCGACCATGGGGACCTCCTTCAGGGGTGAGATGAGAAATCTCCTTGATTATGAAGCCTCGACCGGGCTTTGAAAAGCCGGCAATTTTTGCCTGGTGGTTACTCGAAGTCGGAGGCGTCGAGAATGACCGTGGTTGCGGGACATTTTCCGAAGGTGAACGGCACCTCTTTGACAGTTCCCGTGGATTGCCGTTTGAAGCGGATCTGGCCGGAGCGATTGAGGTTCCAGAGCGAGACTGAAATCTCGGTGCGGTTCGAGGGAACCGACTTTTGAACCACATGAAGGGGTGAGGTTCTCACATCGTACCCGAGGACAGTGGAATAGAGGATCCCGAACCAGGTGCCGTCGGGATTGTAGACGACTCCGATGTCGCATTTTGGGGCCTCTGCCACCCAGCAAAAAAGGGCGCTTCGAGGAATGGTGCGATCGGCTTTTCCGTCGAGATGATCCGACGTGCTCACGGGAGCCGAATGGATCCAGCCATCGAGGGAGCCCAGGGGCATCTGGGCGAATGCGGCAGGAGCGAGCGTGAGCCAGCCGATCAGGAATGCAAACGCGCAGTCGATTTTTTTCATTTAAAACCTTCCCTTTTTCACCCCGACAGAAGGAGTGCCCGGACGGGAAGTTAGCCTGATTCTTGATCGAGATCAAGCGTTCCGGGAGCCAGCCCTTATTCGGATTTCCAGGCTGCCATCTTTTCGGTGATGTAAGGAACGAGCTTCTCGGCCGCGATCCGTTCCTGGGTCATGCCGTCGCGCTCGCGGATGGTCACGGTCTGGTCGGCGAGGCCGTCGTAATCGATTGTCACGCAGAACGGCGTTCCGATCTCGTCCTGCCGGCGATAGCGTTTGCCGATGGTTCCGCCTTCGTCGTAAGTGGCGCGGAAGTGCTTCTTCACATTCGCATACACTTTGTCGGTGAACTCCATGAGCTCGGGTTTCTTCATGAGCGGGAACACCGCGACCTTGTAGGGCGCGAGCTTCGGATGGAGCTTCAGCACCGTGCGTTCGCCTTCGAGGCGGTATGCATCGCAGAGCACGGCGAGGAGGGCGCGATCGCAACCCACCGAGGTCTCGATCACGTACGGGATGTATTTCTCTTTTGCGGCTTCGTCGAAGTATTCGCACTTCTTGCCCGAAAACTCCTGGTGGCGTTTCAGGTCGAAGTCCGAGCGGTTGTGGATGCCTTCGATCTCCTGCCAGCCGATCGGGAACTGGTACTCGACGTCGAAGGCTGCGCGCGCATAGTGCGCAAGTTCGCCCGGGCCGTGCTGGTGGAAGCGGAGCTTCGAACGGCGCAGGCCGTTCGCGAGGTGCCAATCGATGCGGGTTTGCTTCCAGCTCTCGAACCACTCCATGTCGGAGCCGGGCTTCACGAAGAACTGCATCTCCATCTGCTCGAATTCGCGCGTGCGAAAGATGAAATTGCCCGGGGTGATCTCGTTCCGGAAGGCCTTTCCGATCTGTGCGATCCCGAAGGGGATCTTCTGGCGCGAGCTTTGCTGCACGTTCTCGAAGTTCACGAAGATCCCTTGCGCGGTTTCGGGACGCAGGTACACGACGCTCGCCGAATCCTCGAGCGGACCCATGAAGGTCTTGAACATGAGGTTGAACTGGCGCGGCTCAGTGAGCTGGCACTCGCTGTGTTGTCCCGGACGGCAGGAGGATTTCTTGCCGCAGTTTGCGTGCTCGAGCTTGTCGGCGCGAAAGCGGCCCTTGCAGGTTTTGCAGTCGACGAGCGGATCGACGAAGCCTTCAACGTGTCCGGATGCCTCCCACGTGCGCGGGTGCATGAGGATCGAGGCGTCGATGCCTTCCACGTCATCACGATTGGTCATCGCGCGCCACCAGGCGTCCTTGATGTTGAGTTTGAGTTCGACCCCGAGCGGACCGTAGTCCCAGCACGATCCGATTCCGCCGTAAATTTCGGAGGAGGGAAAGATGAAGCCGCGACGTTTGCACAAGGACACGAGGTCCTGAAAGCTCTCGAGTTCTTTGGATTCCACTTTCGTGGCGGTGATGCCCGGGGTGCCGTTTTGAGATTCGCTCATGGCCCCGAGGCTAGCATAAACAGGGCCTTTTTGAAAAAGGGGAACTCACTCTTCGTCCCAAAGGAGCTGGAGCAGGGTCTGGCCCGCGGCCCGGAGGGTGATCCTCGAGATCACCTCCGAGGTGTCCTTGAGGGTGTGCCACTCCGGAGGAAAGCGCCCGGTTTCGGTCATGTGGATGATGTCCATCACCGGAACCTTCAGGCCCTCCATGAGATACACGTGGTCGTCGATGACGGGTCCCGCCTTGAAGTCCGGAAAATAATCGCCGAATCCCGCTTTTTTGGCCGCTTGCCGGACCTTCTTCACCACGCCGCCTGCGCGCTCGAGGGAGTGGAGCTCGACCGGAAAGGTCGCGCCGATCCTGCCGACCATGTCGAGGTTCACGCCGAACTCCGGAGAGTAGCCCTCGGGAACCGGGTGCTTGGCAAAGTACTGCGTGCCGAGGCACCAGCCCGACTCGCTCGAAGGACTGCCCCAGTCCTCTGCATCCAGGAAAAGCAGATCGACTCCGAACGGGAGCCCGCGGTTTTTGAGCGCTTGGGCGATTCCCAGCAGCACCACCACGCCGCTGCCGCCGTCGTTCACTGCGGGGACCGGTTTTTTGCGGAGCTTCGGGTCGGCTTCCTGGTCGGCGAAGGGGCGTGCATCCCAGTGGGCCGAAAAAAAATAGCGCTTCTTGGCGGAAGGATTGATCCTGCCGATGATGTTGCGGATCGGGATCGAGTGATGATCGAAGGTTTCCGCCGTGCTCTTTTGCTCGATGGCGGTGATGCCCGCGTCCTTCAGGCGCGCCACAATCCAGTTGCCGGTGGCGGCGCTCTTTTTCGTGCCGGGCACGGCGGGCCCGAGCTTTTCGTACTCCTTGATGCGGTTGAAGGCCAAGGTCTCGTCGAAATCCGGAAGAGGTCCCTTTGCGGACTTCGAGGCCGCAAAACCGTTTAATGCGATGACGAATGAGAGGATGGCCGGAGCTGCCCCGATGCGCATGACGCTGTTCAGTTCCCCGGCTTGTAGTAGCCGATCACCCACGCGAAGATCCACATCGGTCCGATGAAAAGGTGCTCGAGCGAGGTGAAGAAGGCGGGGGACTTTTTTTCGTACACAAGGTGGCCGAAGAGCTGCAATACCCAGCCCGCGACCTGGATGGCGATCAGCAGATTGAGCGCCAGATGACGGGCGAGCAGGTAGTTTGCGTATGCGTAGAGAAAAAACGGGATGCCGAGCTTCCAGTCCACCCGGATCGCATAGATTCCGCCCGCAACGGCCAGGAGGAGTCCGAGATCGACCGGAAAAAGGCTCCCGGGCGAAGCGCTCCAGAGCACCCCGTGCGAGAGGAGGCCGACGAGGCTGAACAGGACGAAGGGAATTCCGGCGAGGTGGGTGCGCTTGTTCCCTTTGGTCTGGTGGTACTGTTCATAGTCCTTGAAATGAATCATGAGGGCGGAGGTCGGAAGGGTGCTCATGAGCCCACTCTACGGAAGGAACGGCCTGTTTCCAAGTGAAAATCGGGCTTGTTTCTGGTAGCGTGCCTCTCATGCAAAAGGCGGTCAAAGGCGCGGTTTCAGTGGTGATTCCCGTATTCAATCAGGTGCATTGGACGGAGCGGTGCCTGCGCTCGCTGCTTGATCATTCCAGGGTGGCCCGGGACCTCATCATCATCGACAACCATTCGACCGATGCCACTCCGGCCGCCCTTCTGCGCTTCCAGCCCGAGTTCGAGCGGCGCGGCTGGAAGTTCACGATCCTCACAAATGCCGGGAACCGGGGTTTCGGGCGCGCCTGCAATCAGGGGATCGAGCTTGCGACGGGCGAGTTCATCACGATCCTGAACAACGACACCTGGCACATGCCGGGCTGGGATGAGGCGCTCGTCGGCGCGATCGAAAGGCTGGGCGCGGCCATGGTGGGGCCGTTTTATTTCGAAAAGGAGTTCGACGAGAAGAAGCTCCTGAAGCGCTCGGTTCGCTTTGGCCGCTGGAACAAGGGGAAGCACCGCGAGTTCTGGGTGCCGATGATGATGTTTTTCAGGCGTTCGGCCTTCGATCAGGTGGGCGTGTTCGACGAGCGCTACTTTGTGAGCTTCGAGGAGATCGATCTTCGCGTGCGGTTCGATCGCGCGGGGCTGAAGTACTACATGGTGGGCGACTGCTTCATCTGGCATGCGGTGAAGGGCACTCGCGGGCATGCGCATCTCATTCCCTCGACCCATGAGCTCGAGGGGCGGCGGCTCTTCACCGAGAAGTGGGGATTCGATCCCGACGACCTCCGGCCCGGCTACCGCTCTTGGCCCGAGCGGATCAAACGGCGCTTGCAACGGATCAGGAACGGCATCGATTTGTTTTGAAGCGGCGGTTCACTCCCGCGCTTCAAAGCGTCTTCAGGTACTCAATGAGATTCAGCCGGTCCTCTCCGGTGTACTTCGACATGAATCCGAAGTAATGACCGGTATTCGACTGTTCGGGGAGGCGCGTGTCCCGGATGTTCCGCGCGGCCGGATCCTTGCCGACCGGCGCCCGCGTGAGCCCGAGTCGGGTGGAGTCGAATCGCTCCTCCTCGCCCGCATCCTTGAGAGAAAATACTTTGGGCCGCGCCTCGGGCGGCAGGAGCAGATCGTACACGGTCGGGACCGATGCATTATGAAGGTACGGAAACCGCGCCCAGATTCCCCAAAGCTGAGGAGCGAGATATCCCGGTTCGGCATCTTGCAAGGGAACCAGCTCTTGCCATGCGGTTTGCCTGACGAGGGCCCGGTAGTCGTTGTTGATCGAGAGCGTGCGCGCGGGATCGGTGCCGATCTTTGCAAGCGGGATGCGCTTCGGCGGCAGATACAGCGGCTCGCCCCCGGCATCGCGCTCGTGCGCCTGATGGCAGCGGATGCAGGTTTCGGCGAAGAGTTTTTTCCCGGCGCGGGCGCGTGAGGAGTCGATTGCGTAGGGGTAGCTCGGCGGCCGGATCTTCTGCACGAGCAGGTAGTTCTCGACGAGTTTTTCTTCGCTCTCGCGGATGTGGGAGGCCTTCGGACCGCTCACGGCCATCTCGGCGCCCATCATCCAGCCGAGGCCGTTCAGCCAGCCCGAGTTTGCGCGGCCTTCGCCATTCGCCGAGAATCCGGCCTCGCGTTTGGCGGGGATTCCCCACAAATGCGGGGGTTTCACGACTCCGCGGGCAACGCCCGGATACGGAAACGGCCGCCCGAGCTCGCGGTACACCCAGGCCTTGATCATCGAGGTGGGAACGAGGCCTTGACTCTGGTTAGCGAGGTCGGGGTTCGAAGAGAGTCTTGAGAAGGCGAGCGAATCGTCGTAGGCCGACTGCGCGTTCGTGCCGACCCCGATCGCGCCCCAGGCGTTCAGGATCTTCATCGAGTCGCGGCTCATCACGAAGGGATCGATGTTCTTGTTGCCGAGGCCCGCGTAGTAGCGGCCCGCGGCCTTGCCGCTATGGCAGGAGGCGCAGCCCGCGATGAACACCTGCCGTTTTTTGAAACGGCTTTCGAGCATGCCGACAATGCGGACTCCCTCGGGCTTGCCGCGGATTTTCGCGAGTGGAAGCGTGACGAGGCCGTATTCCCCGCGGATTTTATCCCGCGCATTGACTGTCTGCATGAGGGTGCTGTTGAAAAGATTGAAAGGCATCACATCTTCGCCGTTCGTACGAAAGGTGGAGGGGAAGAGCCAGCGCGCGAGCTCGAAGATCTTCGGCATTGCGAAGATGAGTCCATGGCCGTTTTGATAATAGCTCGCCTGCATGAAGGCTTCGGCGGATTCGGCATCGGGCATGTTGGAGGGATAGAGGTCGCTTCTCACCTGTGCCCGGGAGGGCACGGAGAGAAGGTGGACGGCGAGGAGGACGAGCCCGATGCGGCGTGTGAAGCCCGCGGCCAATATCGATGACTTGGATGAGCGCATGATGAGAGATCCCCCCATGGGGGCGCAGTGTAGCGGGGGAGAGGGGGTCGCTCAATCGAAATCAGCGTTTTCCGTGTTTGGTGCTGCGGGACCGGATCCTGAGCAGCATGAAATCCTGAATAAAGGCGAGTCCGAAATATACGGCCGGGATGGCGAATCCGGGAAGCGCGATAAAGGTGCGTGTGAAGGGGCGAACCGGGAAGTCGAAGGAGATCTCCCCGCGCTTTTCTACAGCTTCGGTGAGCTTTGCCTGTTGGAAGGCGCGTTTCAGCATGAAGAACATGCCCGCATAAAAATTCAGGAAACAGGCGGTGCGGGCCAAGGGAGTGCTTCCGTCGGTTGCGATTCCGATCAGATCCGAGATGAGGATGAGGAACATGATTCCGAAGATGACGAGGCCGATTTTCACGATTTTCTCGGTCGCCAGGTGCTTGATTGCGGAGACCCCCAATCCGGACACGAAGATTCCGGTAAAGGATCGCAACAGTTCGATTCCGATGAACTGTTGCCATTCTTTCGGGCTGAGCAGGAGATTTCCTCCTGACAGGACCAGCATTGCGAGCAGATAGACCAGGGAGGCCCAGGAGGCTTCAGGGGCGGGTTCGGGCGGGAGGGATTCAGCGGGTTCGGGATTGGAGATCATGGGTTGTTTTAAAAGTATATATGGGATTGCCGGAAGGGACAATGGGGCGGCCCCTCCGTCCTGCCTTAATCATCGCCCCCCGGAACCGGAGGTCCGCGTCCTTCGCCAAAGCAGGAACGAATCGAGCCAGAAGGCGAGCCAGAAGTATCCCCACGGCATGGACGAGGTAAAAAAGGCGAACCAGATTCTTGCAAAGTAGCGAAAGCAGCGAACCCAGGTTTCCAACTCTCGTGTTTCTTGCAGGCTTGTTCGAATGATGAGGATGTTTCCCACAATAAAGTTCAAGAAACAGACACTCCGCACCAAGGTGCTGCTTTTTTTAGTGGCGTCATGGAGCACCAACAAGAAGAAGGTGAGGGACATGATCCCGGAAAAGACCAGCGGGATTCTAAAAGGCGATTTTTTCGATAACATTCTTTTGAAGTCGGGCATCAAAGGGGCGCTCAGAAAAGTCCCGATAAACGACCGCATAAACTCCATTCTGACGTAGTCTTTCCAGTCCTTTTCGGTGAGGAAAATGTTTTTGTAAGAAAGAATGAGCATTACGAAGAGAAATCCGACGGTGGTCCACGAGGTCACGGGGACGGGTGCGGGCGGAAGAGCGTCAGGTGATTCGGGATTGGAATTCATGGGGTGTGTTTAAAGTTTGCATGGGTTTGGGGGGAGTGGCAAGGGCGGAATAAGACTGGAAGCGTCCGGTAACGGGGATCGATTGGGGAGCTGGCGCCGCCGGTCACGTTGCCGGCCACGCAACAATTCCAGTCAAGTACCACCCTTTCCCCTTGCCCGAATCCCCCTGATTCCAGTACCTTGAGCGCCTGATGACAGGCGCACAAATCCGCAAGATTTTCCTCGATTACTTCAAGAAACAGGGGCACACCGTGGTCGAAAGCTCCTCGCTCGTTCCCTCGAACGATCCGACGCTGATGTTCACCACGGCCGGCATGGTCCAGTTCAAGGACGTGTTCCTCGGCAAAGACCCGCG
>Ga0214923_10008617_pt1 | contig 10807 bp, 10 predicted proteins | sample LL1510_MetaG_FD_177993 | JGI IMG/M metagenome (GOLD analysis project Ga0214923, IMG submission 177993) | Freshwater microbial communities from Lake Lanier, Atlanta, Georgia, United States - LL-1510 | ecosystem: Environmental > Aquatic > Freshwater > Lake | place: USA: Georgia | collected...
CCAGCGTGTACGTACTGCCCCGCCAGTTCCATCGACTCGCTCCGTTATATCGCTCAAAAATCCACTCATTTCGGTTCTTACGCCCTCGGGCATTGCGTCCAGCGCCTGACTAATCTCCGCTTCTCTCAATGCCGGTGCCGGTAACACCATGTCTAATAGCGATGCCGTGACACGGACGCCCAAGAGCCGGCTCGCCACCGCCATCCACTGATCGGTGACGCGAGGCACTCGGCCCCCATCGAACAGACTATCGTGGAGAATTTCCAACCACTTACATGAGCGCTCACTCAGATCGTCGCTCACAACCACTGGCTGAGAGGCTAATTCCTCGAATCGTTCGGAGTGGCCAGTCAAGATGGCCGGAATTATCGATGCCACTATCCGATCGTTAGTGTACCGTCGAAGGGTGTGTATGTGGGTATCAATTTTGTTAATCCGCTCACCATCAGATCCTTGAATGGGGAACTCCTGCTTAAATATATTTTTCGATAATGTATCGAGTTCTTCACTCAAACCCGCGGCAAGTTGGGTTTTAATCGCCAGTAACGCCTCTTTTTGTTGGGTGAGTTGCTCCAGCGATGGGGCGTTAACGGGGGTGAGAACCTGGGCTAAGGCGATGATCATATTGATATTGCTTAGTGCCTGCTCCCGAACCGCTTGATGGTAAAGCGGATGACCGGGCTCAAATACGGGCTTAATGCCGCAATGGGCCACAAATCTCTGGATATTGAGTCGGAGTTGCCGGGAAGGGGTGCCATCGGACACGCTCGTGTCTGCGGGGATGGCGTCACGAAATTCCGCCAAACGATCGGTAAGGTTCTGAGCATCGCTAAACAAAAATTTAACGTGGCGTCCAGCATTCACCTCTTCCGATTGGGACCACGTGTCGATTGCGGGGGTGGATACGATTCTGAACTGAGTCATAAGGAACTCCTTGACGGTGATGGGGCGGTTTGGGTGAGCCCGCGGGAAAAACGTCTACTTGATTACTTATCGGTATTTTTACAAAAAAAAATTTCAGTTTTGTTTAGGAATGCCCCCAAATTGTGGTAGCCATCGACAGATTTTGTTACCCTGACGCACTGTGTGGCATATCACTTGCAATCAACTAGACTCCACCAACTCAGCGGCTAAGCGATTAATGTCCCGGGGAATACCCGGTCCGTTCACGCTGACGGCACGATCACAAACACAGGGTCGAGGTAGCCACGGGCGGCAATGGATATCCGATGATAATGGCGGCCTATACTACTCATTGGCGATGTCAGAATTTGACCCCAGGATCCATTCAAACTTAACGATTGAGGTCGCCAAACGTTGCCAGCGCATCATCCACTCGTTATGGGGGCTACCAATAACCATCGAATGGCCCAATGATTTAATATTGGGCAACAAAAAAATGGGTGGGATTTTGGTGGAATCGACGATCGGTAGTTCGGGACAGCCAGGGTGCTGTATTATAGGCATCGGGTTAAACATTAATCAGACCCATTTTCCGGATCCAATTGATACAATTGCCACATCACTTCGTCAGTATGATGGCCACGTGAGGTCACTATCGGATCTCGCAAACGAATTAACAAAGGAGCTAGTGGGATGGCTGTAAGAGGTGTACGTGGGGCAACAGTAGTCGACAGCAATACACGTGAGGCAATACTCGCGGAGACAACCATTTTATTATCGGCGATGATCGAAAAAAATGGGATCCGATACGAAGATATCGCCTCTGCTTTTTTTTCGATGACCAGTGATCTGGATGCGGAATTCCCAGCTATTGCGGCTCGGGAATTGGGCATGAATGATGTCCCGTTATTATGTCTGAATGAAATCGCCGTCCCAGGATCTCTTGGGCAATGCATTCGAATTTTACTGCATTGGAATACCGATACCCCTGCCCGGGACATTATTCATCCATACCTGCGGGATGCGGCACGGTTGCGGCCCGATAAATGTCCACAACAATGAGTCAATTGACCATTGGAATTGTCGGATTAGGATTAATTGGAGGTAGTATTGCGCTTCGAGCCAAAGCCGCCTCCCCCGGGGTGCGAATTATCGGTGCCAATCATCGGATCGAGACCGCAATAACCGCCCATACACGTGGAATGATTGACCATATCGCTCGTGATTTTTCCGAATTTTCTGCCGCCGATATCGTGTTTGTGTGCACGCCCATCCCAATCATTTTTTCGACATTAGTCGAACTGGACTTGGCGGTGACAGGCGATACCCTTCTAACCGACGTCGGCAGTTTAAAAGGAACACTATATCGGCAAGTTCAAGGTCGATCATGGCGCCACCCTGTCGTCCTCGGCCATCCTATGGCAGGGAAAGAAACCATCGGACTCGATTCAGCCGACGCCAATTTATTAGTGGGTAAACCCTATATTGTGATCGACGACGTCGAGAATCGCCTGTCTCCCGTGCTCCAAAACTGGGGGTGTCGAGTGATGCCAATGGCAGCCGATGTGCATGACCGATACGTCGGATTTGCTTCCCATCTCCCCTACTTAGCCTCCATCATCGGAAGCGGAATGGCATCTGCCGGAGTCCCATCCGTTGAGCTATTTTCACACATCGCATCCAGCGGGTTCCGTGACACCAGTCGTGTCAGTGCGTCCGACCCCCATTGGGGCGCCGACGTCTTGCTGGGAAACTCGCCCATTACGCGGGAAGGCATTGACATCGCCCAGCGGTTATTGGGACAGATTGACGCACTCATCCGTGACCACGATCGGGACGGGCTCGTCGCTCTACTGGGTGGAATTAAAGGATTTCGAGACCAAGCTATCCCGTAATTTGGGTTTGCGATCGAAAGGTTGATTCGAAAATTTTGTCCGCGTTACTGGCCTCAAATCCATCGCGACGGTGCTGCCGCGAAATATCAGACAGGGGAAGATGGCGAAATTCGTCGAGCACCTCACGTTGAGCAAACTCAACATAGGACCCGGATATCCGATGGATTTCCCGCCCCCCATGCGCATCGTCAAATTCCGCCTCAACGGTTTGAGCGACGGTGGAACTTTGAATCAATTTGCCATCAGGGCTTGTTTTAATTTTACCCCCCGAATCATTCAGCTTGATGCCTCGTGCTTCTAGAAATTCATTAAATTGTGCCACCGTGTTGTATCCATCCGGTAAATTTTGAATCGTAATTGTAAAATGGTTTAGATAGTAGCGATTGTAAATTACCCACGATGCATATTCAGACTCTGATGCTAACGCTTGGTAATCGACCCAGGTCGGGGTGCGCCACAAGGGTCGGTGCAAGAATTCATCGACCTGCGACGAATCATTTAAGTCCAACAGAGTCACCGGATCAACGGTGACCTCCTGAGTATAGGAGTGAATGATATCTTGTGCCGCCGGGCTCAATTCATGGACTCGCAGTTCACTGATAAATAGGCGGGGCAAATCATCACGCGGGGGGCTATACCAAAACGCATTCAGTTTCTTCCCTTCAAAATTATAGGCATCGCGACGGACGTATCCATGATGCAAAAATACCTTTTCGAGGGACTGGATCCCAAGGTGGGGAACACCCATCGTTCGAAATGCAATGTGATCATTCTCGATGTGATTGCGCGACGGAATTAGGCCCGCCGCCTCCATCGCCGACACAATGACGGTCACATCTGGAACACGGTCCCGATAACGTCTCATCAGCCCCTCTAAAATTGCATCAATCGCGTCCATATAAACCCCTTTTTTTATGGTAATAAAATTCTATTAATACCGTAGCATACCAATCAACCGCTATCAGACCTTGGCCCCCAATCCAGCGGTTAACCGATTGAGTGCGTCCGATCGATCATGACGATCCAATATCACCTCCAATACGTAACACTGAGTATCATCATTTACCGCCAGATCAATCGCGGTGTTTAAGTCATGTTCGGACCGAATTTTGATCCCCACTCCCGAATTATAAATCTCGGGTAATCGACTATAATTCCAATTAAAAATATCGTTAAATGGGCCATCTAACATGGGGCGTTCCGTTCCATAACCGCCATTGTTCAAAATAATAATAATGGGCGTCAATCCGTACCGGATCGCGGTCGACAACTCATTGCCTGTCATCTGAAATGCCCCATCGCCGACGATGACAATGGGTCGACGGGCAGGACTCGCGAGTGCGGCGCCCACACTGGCCGGAACCGCAAACCCAATCGAAGCGTAATACGCCGGTGAAATAAATTCCGTATGGGACTGAATCACCAAATCCATCGCACCAAACAATGCATCCCCGACATCGGATATCACCACCATATCTTCAGTTAATCGACTGTTAACGGCATCAAATACACGCCGAACCGATACAGGAACAGGTTCCGGTACAAACGGGCGATGCTCCGGAGGATGAGGAATGAATCGGGATGATTTTGGTGCAATTCCGGATTGAATTAGGGCATCCAAAAACACCCCCATTGGGATTGATTCCACACAGTCCCCCCCCACAATCAGACGGTCGTAGGTCAAATCTATGGACTTGGCCGGATCAAGGTTGGCTGTAAATACGCCCGTATTCATATCGCTTCGCAACACTCCCAACAGAATCTGACAGTCACTGGATTCCACCACGTCGCGTACTGAATCATGGCCCAAACCACCTTCGTAAACTCCAATATACAGCGGATGGGTTTCGGAAATCGTTGACTTCCCCAATACCGTCGCCGCCATCGGGATGTTCAGTCTTTCGGCCAATTGCCGTACCGTATCATGGAGTCGAAAGCGATGAATTTCGGCATCAACTAAAATAACCGGTGTCTGAGCACGATCAATCATGGCCAGGGCCGTCGACACCATGTCATTAAATCGGGGTCCCAACGGAAGTGCCGTAGGACGTATCGGATCACTCCCCTCCAACATCGAAATCGGATAATTCACCATATCACGCGGCAATTCAATATAGCCGGGGCGATTGTGATCCACCACCGCTTGGATGACCCGATCAATTTCGCTGATGGCCCGCTCGCCATGATCGAGAATAGTCGCGGCCACGGTGAGCTGATCAAATACATGTTTCTGGGTGTAAAAATCCCGTACTCGGTGGTGCAGCAACCGATTCTCGCGACGCTCCGAGACGCCGGGGCCTCCGGAAATAACCAACACCGGGCTTTTTTCGGCAAATGCTTCTGCGACGGGGTTCGCCACCTTAAGACCGCCGACACAGTAAGTAATACAAATAACTCCAAATCCATTAATCCGTGCATACGCATCAGCCGCGAAGCCCGCGCCCTGCTCGTCGCACGTGTTTATAAACTCAATATCGGGAGTAAGTTCAATTAACTTGTTGAAGCCAAGAACAAAATCGCCGGGAACCCCAAAAATATGCCGAACAGAAAGTTGTTTCAGTCGATAGAGCAAATACTGTCCCACAGTGGTTGGCATTGGATTATCCCTCCTTAAAAGCGGCATTGGGAAGCGGGTCCGAACCGGGCGTGTTATCGGTGGTCAATCCGGTGATAGGTTGAGTCACTGGATACGATCAATCGGGATATTCCCGTTCCAGCAATCGACTCAAACGTGGGGCGAGTTATAATCCCCGACCGATCGACAGATAGTCCTCCACATATTCTCGGACAGTATCCTCTAAGGATCGAAATTTTAGCGTCGGTAATACCTGAGTGAGCTTGGTCATCGATGCTTCCGTAAAATACTGATATTGATTTTGGAGGCCCGGGGGCATATCAAAATACTCGATATTTGGCTCGCGCCCAATGGCTGAAAACAATGAATACGCCAGATCGTTCCAACTTCGCGCCCGGCCAGTGCCCAGATTAAATATTCCGTTAATTTTACGCTGGCCCAGTAATTGCCACATCGCTTCGACAACATCTTTGATGTAAATAAAATCGCGCTTTTGTTCCCCGTCGTTATATTCCGATCGATGGGATTTAAACAGTTTTATTTTCCCTGTTTCGTAGATTTCGCGATGGGCTTTGCAAATCACGCTGCGCATATCCCCTTTGTGATATTCATTGGGTCCAAAGACGTTAAAGAATTTCAAACCAACACAGTGATCGATCATTCCATGACGCAATGCGGATAAGTCAAAAAAATGCTTGGAATAGCCATAGCGATTAATCGGTCGCAATGTCGGCAGGATATCATGGGAATCATCAAAGCCCTGGTGGCCCGCACCATAGGTTGCCGCACTACTGGCGTAAATAAATCGAACATTTTTTTTAATGGCCCAATCCGCCAATAGCTGGGTATAGCGGTAATTATTTTCCATGAGATAATCGCTATCCAGCTCGGTGGTAGCCGAACAAGCGCCCATATGAACGATAGCTTCCACGCCCTTCGGTAGGGAATTATCCATTACCATGTCCAAAAAATCATCTTTGTGAAGATAATTATCATAATCTAACGTGACCAAATTTCGCCATTTTTCGGATGTTTTTAGCGTGTCGACGATGATGATATCGGAGATGCCTTCCTGATTTAACCGCCATACAAACGCGCTGCCAATAAATCCCGCTCCACCTGTAACAATAATCATTCAGCGTCCTCCGATTGTTCCATAATTTTTTTGATTAATACTTTATCGACCCGATGACCATCCATATCTAATACTTCGAACTGAGTCCCCCATCCAGTGAATGTGTCGCCGGCACGGGGTACACGATTCAAACAATCCATCATCAGTCCACCCAACGTCGAGTAGCCGCGATCCACACGCTCGATATCCAGATTGAGTGTTTCGTTTAAATCATCCAGCAGTACCGCCCCATCGACCAGCCATGATCCATCCGGCCGCTCAAAAAACTCGCGAGTATCCGGATCCCGGGAATCGGGCAAATCCCCCAAAATGCTTTCGATAAGATCATGGAGTGTAATCCACCCCTCAACCCCACCATGTTCGTTAACCACCACCCCAACATACCGCTTTTCATGTCTAAATTTTTCAAGAATCTTAAGCCCACTCATCGTCTCGGGAATAAATAATGGGGGCGCCACCAAGTCGTTGATATTCGGGAAGTCCGTGTCTTCTAACGCTTTAATGTAATCTTTCACGTACAAGATCCCGACTAATTTTTCGAGATCCCCATCGCATACTAAAAATTTGGAAAAATCCGACTCTACAATTTGACGCCTAATTTTTTCGCTCGGGTCGCTGAGATTAATCCAGCTCAACTGTTGACGATGGATCATCATGTCTTGGGCTCGGCGATCATCAAATCGAAACACGCTCTTGATCATGTCCGATTCTTCCTGTTCGATCACCCCGTGTTGGACACCCTCATCAATCAACAGCTGTACCTCTTCCTCGCTAATCGGCGAGGTCCGTCGAGTGCCCAAGCCCACCCATCTCAAAAATGTCGATGTAATCCATGTCAGTATCCGAATGAGCGGATGGGTAATCGTGGCCATTCCGACTAATACGGGCGCCGCAATCATCGCCACCGGTTCAGGATTGTTCAGTGCGATAGATTTCGGAATTAACTCCCCAAAAATCAGGGATAAAAATGTAATCGCCCCCACCACGGCTAATAATGCCGCCGGCTGGGCCACCGACGGAGCAATCGATTGGCCAATCAACCACTGTGCCAACGATGCCGATAATTCAACACCTCCAAACGCTCCGGCCAGTGTACTTACTGACGTAATGCCAACCTGTACGGTGGATAACAGGCGTTCCGGATGAGCCAAAAGAATCAGCGCGGCTTTGGCGCCGGGATTCCCCCGCTTCGCACGATCCTCTAGCCGTGTTTTTCGGGACGATACCAGTGCAATTTCTCCCATCGAGAACAGTGCATTGCACAACAACAAAAACAGTAACCCAACCATTTCAACCATGCTCGTTATGTTACGGATTCAGCCGCGTACAGCTCCAGCCATCATCGGTCCGATTATACCGAAAGCGATCATGTAATCGAAATTCCCCATCCGACCACAGTTCAATGCGAATCGGGGTCACTTTGTACCCCAACCAATGCGGCGGGCGAGGAATATCCGACGAGCCAAATTGCGCCTCGTACGCGGCGACACGCGCTTCTAATTCCTGGCGAGAGACCAATGGCTGACTTTGGTGTGAGGCCCAGGCGCCCAAGCGACTAATCACCGGGCGTCCATTAAAATACGCGTCGGATTCGGACTCTGAAACAATCGAAACATCCCCTGTAATTCGCACCTGGCGACCAACGGATAGCCAATAAAAAGTCAGAGTCGCCCGAGGATTTTGGGCGATCGACTGTCCCTTTGTGGACTGTGAATTCGTGTAAAACACAAATCCATCAGGATGAATCCCCCGAACCAGCACAATCCGACCGTCGGGATAACCATCGAGTCCCAACGTCGACAAACACGCCGCTTCGGGGTAGGGTTCACGGCCCAATTTCCGGACATCGTCCAGCCACTCCTGGACCTGCTGTATCGGGTCACAATCCGGACTTAGTTCCATAGCCGCCGTATCCGGGCCACCGCCAGGCCCACACCCACAACACCAATCACCACTGCCATAGCGCGAATTCCCAACATCCCCGTACGACTCACCGCGCTAAATACAATCCCGACCAACAACACAAAAGGGAACTCGTTGATCAACCGCAGCCGGCGAGATGGCACTCGAACCACACCCCGTCGAAGCTGAGCATTCAGCCAATAACACCATCCATGGAACACGGATAGGAGCCCAACAATTGTAAGTTTAACGTGAAACCATGGCATCAGATAGGCTCGACTCATCACCGCCGTGGCGATCCCACACGCAATCGTCAGACCAATGGCCGGGTTCAACACGAATATCTGGATCCGGCGTTCTGCGGTTGTTACCAGACTCACCACATCGTCGTGCGATTGCATTTCGATAGCTTCGGTATGGTAAATCATCATACGCACCCAAAAAAACACCCCCGCAAACCATGACGCCCCAAAAATAATATGAAGGGCCTTCAGTACCACGAAACTCAACGATGCCGTCGCCTTAGTTCGTCATCGATTTCCGACCAGGACACGCCAAGGGCTTGCAACAAAATCGTCAGATGAAACACTAGATCCGACGCCTCAAACACCAGCTCTGATTTCGACTCGTTTTTCGCGGCGATGATTACTTCACCGGCCTCTTCCCCGATCTTCTTCAAAATCCGATCCACCCCGCTAGACACTAAGCTGGACACGTAGGAATCTGAAGATTTCGCGGCAATACGATCACGGATTATTGACTCAAGATCATGAATAAACATGGCTGAATTGTGGCGGGTTCACCTCATTTTGGCAACCATCCGATTTATATCTCGATTGTCACATATCCGTTAGGATACTCAACCAAAACGTTCGATAAATCACGGCCATTCACTCGACGATGTCCGGCTCAAATTAGCCTCAACACCAGTTGCCAAAATATCTGAGTTGCGGGTATTGTTTCAGGAACTATATTTGGAAGTGCGGTTTACGCCGTCCGGATTAAGTCAAACCACCGTGAGAGGGAAATCATGACACATTGGACCCGCCGTATTTTTGGAATTTGCGCGATGCTCGTTGCACTATCGTCAGCATCATTTGCCGACAACATCGGTTACGTCGATCTTGAGAAAGTGTTTTCCCGATACAAAGACGCCGTAAAACTCCAACAAGAGCTCCAAAAGAAACGAGAAGCATTTCAAAAGGTGTTCGAAGAAAAAAATAAAAAATTAGAAGAAGTACGACGAACCGCTAAGAAAGAACAAGACATTAAAGCGTTTTATGAAAAAACCGAGGCTGAATTAAAGCCAAAGCAGGAAGAACTCGTAAAAGCTGAGGCCGACGCAAATAAGAAGATGGCGGATAAAATTTTTCAAGTATCCGAAAGTGTGGCCAAAGAGTTCGGAATCGACGTTGTGTTGGATAAACGCGCGATTTTTGCCGGTGGATTTGATCTGACTGAGTCAGTCATCGCCAAACTCAATAAATAGTGAATCTGGGCGACCTAGCCGCCCACCTGGGCGGCACTCTCACCGGTAACCCTCAACACATCGTCACAGGTGTCCGATCACTGGCTAATGCAACCCCAGACACCCTCACATTTGTCCTGTCCAATGCATCTATCGCCGACTCGAACATCCATCGCGCCACCGCCGCGATTGTGCATCGTCCCATCGACGGCATACCTCACCAAATTTGTGTCAAAAATCCACGACGGGCAATGGCCGAAGTCATACAGCTATTTCATCCTGTCGCGGTTACCGAGGGTATTTCCCCCCAAGCGAGCGTTCATCCATCGGCCCGCATTGGCACCAACGTTCTTATATCGCCCGGCTGTGTCATCGGGGAAGACGCCCAGATCGGAAACGGCACCATTATTTATCCGAATGTCACGATCTACCCCCGCGTCATTATCGGGGACCGGGTGATTATCCACGCAGGTTCGGTCATTGGGAGTGATGGGTTTGGGTACTATTTTGATTCGGGCACCTGGGGAAAAATTCCTCATATCGGGCGAGTGGTCATCGGAAACGACGTTGAAATCGGTTCAAATTGCACAATCGACCGCGGGGTATTGGACGACACTCTGATTGGAAATGGTACTAAAATTGACAACCTGTGCCATATTGCCCACAATACCCGAATTGGTGACCACTGTGCGATCGCTGGCCAGTCGGGAACGACTGGGAGCGCGACTCTTGGAAACGGCGTCCAAGTCGGGGGACAAACCGGCATCGCGGATATTACCGTGGGTGATTTTTCCGTCATCGCGGGAAAATCAGGCGTCACACATTCGATTCCACCCCAATCGTTTGTTTCCGGATTTCCAGCCTGGGACCACCGAAAAGAATTAAAAAAAGAAGCATGGATACGGCATCAGTTTGCCAAACGAAAGGAC
>Ga0214923_10008618_pt1 | contig 10807 bp, 15 predicted proteins | sample LL1510_MetaG_FD_177993 | JGI IMG/M metagenome (GOLD analysis project Ga0214923, IMG submission 177993) | Freshwater microbial communities from Lake Lanier, Atlanta, Georgia, United States - LL-1510 | ecosystem: Environmental > Aquatic > Freshwater > Lake | place: USA: Georgia | collected...
GACCGCCATTCAATAGCGGGCCCATTCTCACGGTGCAGTTGACCATGCAACCACCATGTCTGGTCACCATTTGCGCGCTCGATAGCGGGTCCACCCTCTCTGTGTAGCTGTCCATGAAAATACCACACAGATCCTTCGGGGCCTTCAATAGCGGGTCCACCCTCTCTGTGTAGCTGTCCATTGGCATCACGCCAGGTTTTTGTCCCTTTACTGTCAATTTCGACACTGCACTTCAGTGCCTCAAAAATATCAAAAGCAGTACTCATAATCATTTGACCATAACAGTGGATATGAAAATTTAATTATACCCATGCCCAAGGCAAATTCCAACCAGCGCACTGGCCGAATTTCTAATAGTTTATCTGATAATTTGTGAATTGCTTGGAATCGATGTCATAGACAACATATTCAAACGCGTCAATACCACTTCCAATGTTCACATACTGTACATTTGATAATTCAATGTTTCTTGCTCGGTGTGTATGTCCCATGACTACAGCAGAATATGGCTGAGCATTTGCCCACTTATAATAGATGTCGTCTCTGTCAGTTGCGGTGAATACTAAATTGCTCAGTACACCATCCGTCTTGATTTTATCTAGGCGTAGTAGAGTATACACGCGATCGGTGAGCCAGTCAAATATCACCAACCACCGTGAGCGTGGCAGTGCCAGCACTGCATTATTATAATTATCAGCATCATTTCCGTGAGTGATCAAAATCTTTTCATTGAGCACTATCTGTGTATATACGTTAAATTCTACTGGATGTTGAACCAGGCAGTAGTCATGGTTACCATGAAAAAAATAAACTTTTTTGTTTGACAAAATATTTTTTATTTCGGGATACATCTCTAGAGCATTTTGAAATTTTGAAAATGTATCACCTGCATTCCATCTAAATGCCCCATATTTCCAGCACTCAAAAATATCACCAACAAGAAAAACTGCAGAATACGATGGGTCATTTACTATTTTTGAAATTTTTGATACTTTGTCTTGATCATGACATGAATCAAGTAAGATATGCGTGTCACTTATAAAAGCAACTCGCCCATGATCAATTTGAAGTTTATGTTCCTGGATATGCATTTGAGTCTCCGATAGCTGATTTTTTATTTATTCATTCACTCACGGTATTGATTGAATGAATAAATACTAGCAGATCAACTGTTTTAGGCTGTTGCGCGAATGATAACCTTCTCACAATTTCTCACAGAATCACATGATATGACATTTGAGCACACATGCGCTCTAATTAAAAAAGATTGTAGCCGATATTTACATCAACCCCAACCAATTTTTAGAGGAATCAACCAGACGTCAGCAGAGCTGGACGCCGGTCATTTTTATTCAATGCCCACAGCAAGAACACCAAAAAACAGTGGAGAAGATTTTGCATTTATGTTTAATGCCATGATAGATGCAGCATTTGACATTAGGGACATTCGCTCTCAGGCAGTATTTGCAGTTGGAGATGACGATACAGCCAGCATGTACGGCCATGTGAATTTTATTTTTCCCAAAAACGATGTTTCATTTATTTGGAGCCCCGAAATTTATGATTCTTATGTTGATGCCGGCCGACTATTCAGAAAAATAAGTGCTCTGTTAGAAAAACAAAAAATAACGTTTGACGCTGACAAAATGAGAAAAGTGCTGTTTAAAAAAATTAAAGAGCGCATGGGTGCCGGTACATCCCACGATTTTGTTAATTCAACTGCCCCAGCTCGTGCTGCTCTAGAGTCGGCAGTTGATGAAATGATTCGTGGCATAAATCTAGAACCAGAGTTTAATAGTTCAGGTGCTGATTTTTTAAAAGAACTGGTTGCTGCACTGCGCCAGACCGGGCAAGAGTTCTATATTAAAAATCGCCAGCTAGCCACGGCACTTGATGGACATCAAGAAATACTATTCTATGGTGGCAGCGGCTACTATGCCATTCCTACAAATTTGGCGTATACAGCAGTCAATCTTGCGGGGGGCCGTGCAAGCACATATAGTGAACTGTATGAGTGGACACGCGTCCAGATACTGAATGCATGATTTTAGCCTCATTCACGGCAAGACCAAATAAATAGATCATGCATTCTATTTCTAACTCATCCAAATAACTTATGGAACATATTATTTCAGCACTTTTTGCAGCCCGCAATCAAGCTCATAGATTACACCTACGCACCCGGTCATTTGCTGCTCACGTGGCACTTGGTGAGCTCTATGAAGAGCTGGTAGAGCTGGCAGATTCTCTAGCAGAGATGTACCAGGGCAAATATGGGCTCATGGAAATTCCTCCACTTGATCAATCATTGGTTGCAACAGATGATGCAGTGACTTTTATCAAGAACTTTGCGGTATGGGCTGAGGCGGCGCGCTCAGCATTTGATCCCGCGGATACATTCATACTCAATCATTGGGACACAGTGCTCTCAACTATCTATTCTACAAAATATAAGCTGGAAAATCTTCAATAGCCAGACTGTGCGGGCACCTATTTTGCGGGTGACCATATCCATCTCACGTGCCCGCAATTCCATAATTTAAACCAACCAGCTGCTCGCATATTTTCAGATTCACTCAGCAAGGGATCAAACTCCTTACCAAGTAATGTCTGCAAATGACGACGTTGTGATTGGTATCTGCTAAGAGTGGCAGCACAGCTGGTATTGGCCCAAAAATAACTGGGCTGAGTCGTTCCATCACGACAGAACCCCAGTTGCTGGTAGACCTGTCCTTCACCTATACATCTGTCTGAGAATGAGACAACGCTCTTGGGATTCCAGTATCGACAAAAATACTTGAACAACCGACCTGCTCCTCCCTGCACTTGGACCCCAGGCGCAGAACATAGCCGTAAAATTTCCCATTCAACATTTTTTGTAAACCGTGCTCGCCCAAATGTCATGACCTGCAAGAGCTCATCACCAAAAAACAGACCAAGGTGAACTGCTGCGGCAACAGCATCAGAAATATGATTTTGCGAGACAAATGCTCGACTCTCTGCGGGAGAGATCGCACGCACAGTACACTGTCGTGCACCAACACGTCTCTGAGATTGGCCAATTGCATTAGTGATAATAGACAGCACCACTCGCTCTCGGGTTAAAAATTGATTTTCCCAAATATGGATCAGCTGTATTCCCTCCTTGAGGCATTCTTTTGTTTTATCCAAGTGATAGTTGCGTGTGCAGCCACGCAGCACGCTGTGCCAATAGATGCCATTAAATTCAATAGCGACCTGACAAGACGGAATCCAGATGTCAAGTTCTTTCTTCCCTGACAGCAACCCTTGCTTTTTAAATTCTGCGTCAGGACAGATTTCTAGAATGCTTCGGCGAAGTGACAACTCAAGCGCACTTGCCCCAGAATGACATGCTGGGCAAACGGTTATATCTCCATCAGTAATAGCGCACTCATATTGATGACCGCAATCTAGATGTCGCCAGCGCAGTGGTACATTTTCAAGAACATCTCTATTATGATCTAGCGCTCTTTCTGGATTTTCACAAGAGACGCATCTGCGCATCTCACAAGCTTTAATTGATGAAAGCGTTTTTCCAGTATCAATATTCTGCGTGATCAGTGATCGTGTTATCCGATCTGATCTTCCAGGTATGTCTACAGGATGTAGTGATCCGTACTTTTTTAAAAGTAGTGCATCATGCGCATTAGATTGCCATGGATGTGGGGTGACAGTGCCGTATCTCTCTAGATTGGTTGCTCGTATTTTCTGTCGAGCATGCGCACTACCGAGGTACTGTACTGATCCATATTTTTGTAGCACTGTTGCCTCTCGCTGCGCCCGCACCTCTCTATTTCTGGCACTACAACTGTAGCCACAGAAACGTGTGTACTGACCACCAGCATAATTAATTCTAAAATTTTTACTGCTCAGCGGTTGCTGACACTGTTCACAGTTGGGATAGGCATGGAACCCACGTTGTAACCAGTGAATGCGTTCGCGTAGTCCACCGGTGCATAATGTTGTCCGCTGTTCAATCTCTATTTTTGTTTGAGGATTCAACTGTCGAATATCAGCTGCAGATATTTTTTCTTGTTCAAGCAACTCAGGCAATGTCTTTTTAGATGGCATGATTTTCAAGCTGTATTTTAGATGTATTTACAAATCACTTAAAAACCATGATCCTGAATAAATAAAAATATAGACAATTTGTTGTGTATCCCTAAACAATATTCGGAGAAAAATATATGAGCACTCTTTCACAACTTGGTGTACCCGGAGCTGGATTTGGTATACTACAACCCAAGCAACAATACAGATGGCAAGTTACTTTTGTCGGTCTAGCCCGCCTGGCACCAGGTGCCAGCGCTCGTGAAATCACGCGGCAGGCAGTGACAGTCACTCGCCCTTCTTTGACATTTGACAAAATAGAAGTTCATCGCTATAATAGCGTGGCTCATGTAGCTGGGAAACACGCGTGGGATGACATGAGCTTGACAATTGAAGATGACATCACGGGCCTGGCTTCTACTGCCATTCAGGGACAACTTGAAACCCAAAAACGCCTTATTGGTGCTGATTTACCTGGTCAGTGGCTCAATTCAGCAGCTACTGCCTCAGATTATAAATTTGGTACCATTCTACAATTACTTGATGGCAATGAAGGCGTTGTTGAGACATGGAACATTGAGGGTTGTTTCTTAAAATCTGCAAATTATGGTAACCTTGATTATAAATCTAGTGATGCTGTGACAATTGAACTTGGCATTAGTTATGACCATGCTCGTCAAATTCTGGCTGGGTCCGGATATGGCACTGCACTTAATGGTAATCTATAATTTTAAAATCTCTTAATTAAAGGAAAAAACATGAGTACGAATATTGCAGATCTGTATGCCAGCATCCCTGGATTAAAAGCTGATTATAAAGTTGACTGGAAGGAAGATGCTAGAAATGACTGGCGGGTGGATTGGGACAGCACTCCCGGAATGCCTCCAGTTAATTCAGTGTTGCCCGTAATTTCTGGAACACCACAAAATACGCAAGTTCTCAGCGTGACTGCCGGAACATGGTCAGGCAGCCCAACCTATACCTATCAGTGGTCAGCTAATGGTGTTGCTGTATCTGGTGCCACATCCAGCTCTTACACATGTATTACTGCCGACATTGGCAAGTACATGAGCTGCCGAGTGACAGCAAAAAATGCCAATGGTCATACAGTAGCCGATGCTGTTGCAGTGGGACCAGTAGCTGCATAATCTGCTAGATTGAGAACAGACAAAAGATGCCGCGCGGCATCTTTTGTTGCATTTGGTTGTCTATAAATATCACATGATGTTTTGGGATCAACGGAAATCCAATGGACATTTCTAACAGTCTCTCCGCTGCCGGAGTACAACTTGAGGCCACCGCACTCAGAATGTTTGGTGCTGCGGTACAGCAGGGTGGCATGGGGCTCAGTGGAGTTGGGCTAAGAAATAATGTACCCAGCCCTATAACTATTTCAGAACAAAAAATTACTGGAGACTGGAATCCGACGCCCTATGCCAGCGCGCTTGCCAGCTCAGCTGGTGCCTTTGACCCAAAAACACGATTCTTGTTCAAGGTGAAATTTGAATTTCATCAAGAATTAATAGCGGCAATTGCTGCACTTGGTATTGACGCCCAGTCACTCATGCGTGATCTGACATTTGTTGTAAAAAATATTGATCTGCCCAAAATAGACTATCAGTATGAAGAGGTCAATATGTACAATTTTAGAACTAAAGTTCTAAAATCTATCGTATGGTCAGATACCTCAGTATCTTTTCATGATGACGTTGGCAACAGAGCCTTAGGGTTTTTTAATCTGTACATGATGTTGCTCAAACCCATCTCCCGATCAGTACCAACAAAAGACATGCGGCTGGAAGATTTTGGATTTGAATTTAGTTCATCATACGCTGATTTTGATGCCTCTTACAGAGGCGTACTTCCAAATAATCGTAAAGAGGTTCTTTCCAAGATAACTATAGAACAATTCTACGTTGACAGATCTGCCGCTATCATTGATGCAGTCAAAATGAATTCTTTTATTTTTACAAATCCCAGAATTCACAACATGAGCATGGCTGGGCTCGACCACGCGGTTGGATCAGATGGCGCCTCAATCAATGCCACATTTGATTTTGACAGCGTGCACATCGACATGGCTGGTGACGCCAAGCAGCATAGATCACCCAGCTTACCAGGAGCTGACCTGCTGGATGGAGCTGAAGATACTGCATACAGCAATGTAAAATCACAACAGGGGCGCGGTGGTGACAGATATGCTGCAACTATTGCTCGCTCATCAGACCGATCTAGCCCCACCATTCCAGCCCCCCTCTTGCTCAGCGCTGGTGGAGCAGCTGATGTTGGAGAAATAAGTGGTGCTCTTGATATTGCCGCTGCCCAAACCCGTAAAAGTATCTCTTATGGTGTTTCACAGGGACTAGCACGCCCAACAGTAAATTATGTAAGTGATAATTCTGTTGATCCTGGTGCCGTGCCAGATTTAACATCAAGAACAAAATCAACTGACCAATAATTTTATGCGTGCAAGATTTATACCAAAAAATCCACATAAATATATGGGCGACGTCAATAAAATTTTTGCTCGTAGCTCATGGGAAGTTCATGTCATGAAATTTTTTGATAGTTCCAGTACCGTGCTTAAATGGGGTTCAGAAGAATTTTCCATTCCATATATAAAACCTACTGATGGTCAAGTTCATCAGTATTTTCCAGACTTTATTGTTGTCTACCAAGATCGTCATGGGGCAATCAAAAAAGAAATAATTGAAGTCAAACCTCTTAAAGAATCAAGTGCTGATCAAGCAAAAAACGCTCATGATCGCGTGGCGCTGGCCGTAAATATAGCAAAATGGCGTGCTGCCGATGAATTTGCCCAGCGTAATGGCATGGTTTTTCGAGTCTTGACCGAGCAGTCAATTTTTAAACAAGTACCGCGACCAGCAAAACCCCGTCGTCCACGAACCAAGAAGGCAAAAACATGACAAAGATGATCAAGCACCCCCTTGAAGATGTATTTGACATGGAATCCGGGTCAATGAATGTTGAGCACAATTACTCAATGATTGAGCCACCCCCATCAGCCATGGTGCCAGCAACTGCTGGCACAGATCAGCGTGACGAGGATGATGAACAAATTGACAAAAAGATAGATGCGGTATATGACGCTGCTCTCAGTGCATTTGAAAATCAAACTGCTTATACAGAAATTATTGAGCCGCGTTATGCTGCCCGCAACGCGGAGGTCGCCGCCACCTACTTGAACATTGCGCTGCAGGCCGCCACCAATCGTGCTCGTGTAAAATCAGATCGAAAGCGTGCGGCAGTTGCCCAAGTCCCTACTGCAAACAAGACAACAAATAATATTGTTATTGGTAACAGGGAAGAAATTTTGCGTATGATAACTATCGATGAAGAGAAAAAACAAATAGAATAGTGCGCCTTTAGGCGCACTGCAAGCTTTGTGGCATGGCGTACTCATCATTTTCATCAAGATCCCAATCCCATACACCAGGCATTTTTTTATCTTGTTCTCTAAGTTTCATAAATGAACGAGATAAAAATTTCCCATTGTGAAAATAGAATCTGCTAGCACCACCAAAGAAAAAATTATCATCATCTAGACAAAAACCAGTTTCAAAAATTTCTTTTATTGTGTAGTTATGCTGATGCTTCCCATCACTGTCATTACAAAATACCGTCACCTGCTCTCCAACTTGCAGATTTAAGTGCGCTATAGAATCTGCTTGGGGTTCTTCCTCAATGTCAAAATCAAAATCTGCAAAATCTTGCACACTGTACCCTGCCGCCGCCAGTTGTTGCCCAAGAATTCTAAAAACCACTGGTTGCCCAAATCGAAAAATTGTGCACATCTCAATGGTATCTTTTGAAAAATACGAAATGAAATGAGACATTGATTGAATATTCTGGAAGATATACGAATCAGATGTTATTGTTATTTTTTTCATGATCGGTCCGCCAATTATTTTTTCATTGTCTGTTCATACTCTTTACATTTTTTCATTATGTCAGCTGCAATGTCTAAAAATTCTTTAAAGCTGATCTTTTTTACATTGGTGAGAATGCGGGTGTCCCCATCTGCCACTGCCGATCTATCTTTAGGAAACTCAATCTGCTTGAGCAAGCTGCGCAGCGCCTGACGTGTTCTGTCTGCATCTGCAGATCCACGAAAAATAATGTCAATTCCTGGTAGTGAATCGGCATGCTCTTGGTCATATTTCTTTAACAGTGCCAGTGCAGTGCGCAGGACAGCGGCATCTTGTGGCAAAATATCTTTACCATTTACATACAGCTCTCTATACGATTCTTCTATATCTTTTGGCATGTTCATGATCTGTGAAATTTTCATAATAAACCAGGTGTAGTTATTTATTAGCACACCGTGTTTACCGGGATAAATAAACAGCCGACTGACCTACTAGCACGCACTATGAAGATCACAGAACTGTTAGATGAACAGATCAACAGTAAAATATTTCATAAAAATTTTCTCAAGAAAAAAAGCATTCTTGATTCACGCTATCAGCTGATTGCGCGCGCTGGCTGGCCAGGGCCGCAAGACACTAGTCGTGAATTCAAAATTACAGCAGTCTCTGCCGATGGTCGAGAAGTTGCATGGGCCACATTTATTGCAACTGATGATCACAACTTGGTTGCAGATGAATTGCAGGTTCAGCCAGCCCACCGGCGACGTGGCATTGCCAGCGAGATCTATAAATTTGTAAGTGAACTCGGTAACTCCATAGTTCCAAGCCCCCTGCAAACTACTGATGGTAAAAAATTCTGGGCGAGCAGAAATAAATAAAGATACTTAACTAGAGTGAACAATGAATAAATTTCTGTCAGAATCAATTAATGATCGTGGCCTCTTCAAGGCAATTTTTGTCGTGGGAATGCCAGGAGCTGGCAAATCCTATACCATCTCCAAGCTGTCAGGCCAGATTGCTCCTAGAGTAGTTAATACTGATCGTGCCACTGAATTTTTAGCAGCAAAAACTGGAGAAACAATAACACCGCAAACATGGTTTCAGTATAAAGATACGGCGCAAAGAATAACGTTAAAAAGTCTGGCCAATTATGTTAATGGTATGTTGCCGTTGTTCATTGATGGAACATCAAATAATATTCCTATCATTTTAAAACGTATGAGTATTTTACATTCATTTGGGTATGATGTTGGCTTGATCAGTGTGCATGCACCGCTGGAAACTGCATTGCAGCGCGCAGAAGAGCGAGCTCAAAAAATCGGTAGAACTGTTGACGCCGATTTTATTCGTAAAGTCGCAGATCAAAATAAAAAACACATCGCTGCCCTGCGTCAACGAGTCTCATTCTTTGTTGAGATCAATAATGATTCGTACAATATAGATGATTCGACGCTCACCGCAGCTTTTAGTAAATCCGCGCAATTTTTTAATTCTCCTGTAGAAAACAGCTTTGGGCAAGAAGTACTTGCGCAACTGCAGCAAGCCCATGCTGCTTATATGGTGCCAGACATAATGTCTCAGAGCATGCTTGAGCAAAATATTAGTGGTTGGTATCGTTGATGAAAACATTCAAGCAATTTCTTGAAACTTCAAAGTTTGATCTAGAAAAATTCAAGAGTGAGTGTGCTTTTGCACTGGAACAGCTGCAGCGAGGACATTTGCTGCTGTATCATGGTACAAAGAACTTTCCAGATGACTTTGCGGTGCGCTCCTGGCGTCCAAGGGCAGGACCTCGAGACAGTCGACACTCAGTGCACGATGCGCTCAATGCTCTATTTCAGAAAAAATTTGGTGCCCCAATTAGAAATTGGATGTTTGCCACAGGCAGCCGTACCACGGCTGCGCACTATGCTGGCACAAGTCAACCTTGTGTAATTTTCCCTAAGGGCACGTTTGAGTGGGTATGCAGCCCAGATCAAAACATGAGTGATCTCACAACATTATTTGACACTGAATATAGAAAGATTCCGCCATCAGTTCCAGATGACCAGCGCGAGCAGCTAGCTATAGAAAAAATCGCTGAGCTTGTGGACCGGGCTCAGTGGTGGCACAATGAACAACTGGGAGACTGTGTTCGTAGTAAAAATGAAATTATGATCAAGTGTTCTGATTTTTATATATTCAACACAGACGGCCGTGCTTTCATAGATGAATTGGAAGATTTTTTAAGAACCAGGTAATCAGTCCTGCTCTTTTAGTCTAATACTGAAAAATAAATAGATTGTTTCTAGATTTAATTTACTTCAGTAAAAATGTTCACGAATGTAAAAAAATCAACAGTTGACGATGAGCACTCTCAGCAAAAAATAGAGAGTGAAAAATTCATCATACGCATGACAACTGCTCCAGTTCATCCTGACACCAAGAAAAATTGTAAAGAAATAATAGTTCCAGTGCTGTTCTTTTCAGGGCGCAAGAGTGGGGCATTCTCCTGGGCAGATGCCATAAAATTTGCTCATTATTTTTTGGATAGAGATGATGCTATTGCCGAAGCCCATGCCATCGAAGATCATGCAAACAGCCTGTTTGCTAGCGGGTCAATTGGCCGTGCCTATGGCGAGGATATGAACACGCTGGAAGTTCTGTCCCTGCACAATGGCAATTTAAGACTGGTGCCTTTTGCCAGTAAAATAAGAAAACCTCATGAATTGTGACGGTGTTACTGTCGTACGTAATAAATAATAGATCTCAATTAATTGTTAAAATATCATGTCACACAGTAAATTTAAGCTTGGCCAAACAGTTACCATTTTTAGGAATGCGTCACAATACCACCTTCGCGCCAC
>Ga0214923_10008620_pt1 | contig 10806 bp, 3 predicted proteins | sample LL1510_MetaG_FD_177993 | JGI IMG/M metagenome (GOLD analysis project Ga0214923, IMG submission 177993) | Freshwater microbial communities from Lake Lanier, Atlanta, Georgia, United States - LL-1510 | ecosystem: Environmental > Aquatic > Freshwater > Lake | place: USA: Georgia | collected 2015-10-15
CACGAACAGCACCAGTAGTATCAATGGTGGTGGCAGTAATACCACCAGCCACACGAACAGCACCAGTAGTATCAATGGTGGTGGCAGTAATACCACCAGCAAACCGTGCGACACCTGTATGATCTGTGGTGCTAGCGAAAGTGACACCAGACGCAAATCGTGCGACACCTGTATGATCTGTGGTGCTAGTGAATGTAACACCAGACGCAAATCGTGCAACACCACTGGTGTCAGTAGTGCTAGCGAAAGTGACACCAGACGCAAATCGTGCAACACCAGTGGTGTCGATGGTGCTAGCGAAAGTTGCTCCACTAGTAACAAACAGCGTTGATCCAAAGGTCGAGCCTTGAGAAATCCACACAAAGTCAGCAGTAATTCCACCACGCACATCCAATTTTGCACTACCGGGAGACAGAGTTCCTATTCCCACTCGGTTGTTTGCAGAATCAACGAAAAAAGTTGCATCGGATGTGGTGTCTACCTGAAGGTTTCCTATTATCAGAGCGTTTTCACCAACCGTTAGTCCGCCAGCCATGCTAACGCCACGCTGTGTTACTACTCCACCACCAAGAGTAATACCACCACTAGCAGTAATTCCACCAACAATCCACAAATTTCCAGAATCTATGGTTATACCTCTACTAGAGAAAACACCAGCAGTGGTTATACCCGTAGCAAATATTATATTTTGAGTAAATGTTAATCCGTCTGTAATGGTGGGCTGTAAAAATGCACGCCACGCACCAGTAGTACCATAAGTCACACCAACAGAACCAGATCCAACAGCATCATATATCTTGAGTTTGTTCAGTTTGTATATGGCTGTATTGGTAGCGTCTCGCCAGAAATTGAAAGTATCGCCCAACTGGACTTCTGGTATGGTGTAAGTATTGATGTCTGGTCCTGTGCTACCCGGCATGGATTAGTCCTTGTGGTGGTCTTCTAGGCGAAGCAGTCGCTCCTGTAGTTTATCTATCTGGCTTTGTAATGCCTGTATCTGTGTTTGCAGTTCTTCTTTGTCCCGTGCCTGTTTTAGAATATTTGAGTCTCCAAGAAACACTCCTCTGCCATCAGGACTTTTGATATATTTTCCTATCATACGGTTCTGAAACTAGACATGCGGAGGTTACGAACACACGGCAAGGAAGAATAAGTTTCTTGTGCACCTGTCAAAGTGGTGGTATACACCAATTTGATCTGATACGCACGAACGGTTGAAGAGGCGTTGAACCAAGCCCATTGGGTTGGGCGGAAATCGTATTCAGTCTTGGACAGGTTTGCAGACGCAGTAAACGGATACTCAGGGCTACCAAGTCCACCAACTGCAACCATTTGCGTCCACGATTTGGCAAACAAGTCAGATTCACCACGATCCAACCAACGAACATACGCCTTTACCTCCGATCCAGATGGGCAACACACATCTGCCAATGCAAACACTCCTGTGGAGATCAGTTCTTCAGGCAGAGTAACCACTTTAGACACATATGAAGAAGTTGTGTTTATGTTGTTTGTTACAACCATTACCGCACCCAAACCAAAGAACACACCAGTATCAATCGCAGGAGAAATGTATCCCTTTGATGTGCGGGTAAGAGTGTAACGAAGTGGCACATCACTAGTATACACGCTGCTCAAATACTTGTTTTGATTGTTTTCTATACCAACCAATGTGCTGCTTGGATCAAGAACTGTTGTGGCTGTGCACTCAAGTGGAATAATTTGAGGAGTATAGGTTTTTATGATCTGACAATCATTAACATCCAAGTTCGAACTCTGAACCGTTCCCGAAGAAGTAGAGAACTCGCAACGACTAACCTTGAATGCAATATCTGAAGACAGGTTTTGTGCGGCGGCTCCAACACTCTGTGGCTCGTATAGAGTGCCGACTAGCGGATTGCTTCCCCCGCGACCACCCGTAACCAAATCAACACCTGAATCGTAAGCACGCAGAGTATAGTTACTGCTGTTGGTCATAACCGCAATAGCGTATTCGCCCGGTTCAAGATAAACAGGACTGCTGAATGTAAAGCCTGTTCCCACAGGGGTCACAGTACCACCAACAAATCCTGTAGATACTTCAGACGGCATCAAAGTCACAGTAGAGAATGGGAATGAAACAGATGGAGACGGGTATCCATTTACTGTGGGGCGTAACTGAACGGTTACAGGTAGAGTATCGTCCTTTTCTGCAAAGTACAGAGTTACGCTATTTACAAATAGACCCTCTGGATGCAGTTTCTTGTCAACTATAAAAGTCTGACACAGAGGATCTACCCACTGGTTGTTTCCAACTGTATCCTGAATGTTATCATATGAAACATCGCGGTTGAATGGATCTTTAATTACGCCTTCACTAGTAACAGTTTGTCGTCGGTATTCTGGATTTCTTGTGGAATACACCCCATCGAATCTCTGTTTAATACTAGCACCGCAGTAGAACATACCGTCTACTGCTTGAGTGGTGTTTTGCGGATCTGCGTTATCAGCGATTCTAACAGACTTCTCACCCGACAGATATGCTTCACTAGTAAACGCAAAAGTAACTCCAACGGTTCCGTTTGAATTAGTTGTTAGACCACTCTTAACCAACACTCCATCAACATACAGATTCAAACCAGAAGAATTAGGACGCAATCCATATGCAGTGACACCTATAGTGTTGGCAGGAATATATGGCACCACAGTTCTGTCTATAATACGGTTGTCTTGTGTTTTTACAGTAGTTCTCCCAACCAAACGGTTACTGTTGTCCAAGTTTCCTAATTTAAGATCAGGGCTTGGCAGGTTTCGGTTTAGTCCTGTCTTTTCATTTCCAGAGTTTACATTAGGAATAGAAGATCCAGAGTTGGTTCGCGGTGTTTCCAAAATTCTCTTTTGGATATCGTCCTTTTCGTCTGTGCGAATCTGAATTCCTGACCACAGATACTCCCAATCATTCCATTGAGTTCCAAAACCACGAGCGTTGTTTGCGTTTGAACCAATCCAGTTGTCGTTTTCCAACATATTATTGTTGTATACAACTGGTCGAACTGACGCATCAAAATCGGTTTCGTATTGCTTGGTAAACTTCATAAATCCAAGCCAATTCACCGTTCCTGTTGGATTAACAGCAATGCTCTTATTGTAACCAGAATTATCCACAAGATCGGTTGAACTATAATTTAAAGTAGCCAATCCATCAGCCGATACTGTGGTTCCACTTAAAGTTAGGGTTCCTAATTCCAACTGCTTGTGCGTAAACAGAGAACGAAGTTCTCCGTATTGATAGTCAACAGAACAACGGTGATCGGGATCAGACACATCGCTACCAGCGTGCCCGTAGAAATCATCTGAATACACTGATGTTTTTACTGGTTCACTAGATGGAACGGATGATATTCCAAGTGCAGTTGTAGTTCCGCCATTAAGAATGTACGAATCTAAAAGTGGTTTAATTGCTTTAGACACCATTTCAGATTCAGACAACGAAAGTTTAGCAAAAGACTCAATATTATCCACTCGTTTTTGAACATTTTGAATGTCTTCCATTGTGTAGCGTCTAGTATCGCTCTTGTTAATGACAACATCTGCTGCTCGCTGTGTATACGCAGGAAGCACAAGTGTTGCAATAGTCATCGAGTTTTCTGCTTCTGGAGGAGACTGTGGGGACAGTTCAGGAGTTCCAGAAGTAATATCAAAGTAGGTTGATGCGTCTGATGGATTATATTTCAGACTCAAACGATCAATTCTTGGCAGATAATTTGCCCATGTAGCGGAAGTTGCAGACAGCGACTCGTAATCGCCGTATGGCTTGGAAATAATGGTATCCAGTGTTGGACCGCTGTGTCTAAAGTCCACACAGTTGGCTAGGCTGACTGTTTTTCCTGTTTTTGGATTTGTAAACAACGGAACCTGATCGTAAGACAGACCAAGATACGAATGGTATCCCACAAATGGACCAAAATCAGTTCCTCCGTGTCTAAAATATCTGTAAGTAGCACTCACAGTATAAGAAGATCCGGCAGAATACTCACTCTCGTTGGCTTTCTTGACAACCAGAGCGGAGTGGTCATAAAAAGCCTCTTTCTGTCCGTCGTCCAATTCAAATTTGGTAATCACATTGGTTCCACCAACGGTTAGAGCAGAAACAGAATACACATCCCAATGTGGTAGAGTAAATCCAAGTCTTCCGTTTATGGTTCTGAATGTATATGCACTACTGCTTATAGTTCCAGTGGTTGGAGTTTTAGTTCGGCAAGACGCAGAAACACCAGTAGGAGTAGAAAGATCTGGTGTATATTTAAACGGAAGAACCATTCGCACAGCGGTTCCAGCCGCACCGCTAAAACCAGATGGCGTGTTTTGTGTGACAAAAACAATTCTAGCAGGACTACTGGTATCTTCTTTCACACTAACACCGGTAACTGGTTCAGAAGAATTCAAACTAACAGGCGAGAAAACTAAACCACTATTGTTTGCAAAATTATATTTTGCAATTACACTTCTTGAAGAAGTTTCGGTAGTTGTAAGATCAGGAGTAATATCAAAATAACTAGACGATGGAACTGTTGGTAGATCAATATCTGCTTGTGCAACAGTATATGTGGTTGTGGTATTTGTTGGATTATACGAAATGGGTGTAGCCCAAGACGCAGAACTCTTGGTTGATATCTTGCCATAAAAAGACAGATTCGTAAACCCACTAATTCCTTGTGTTGGTGCTATTTCATACACCAAATTGGTATCGTTTGATCCGCTTCCTTCAACAACTCCAAATGTGGTTCCGCTTATAGGGCCAAAGATACCAAATGTGATTCCTGAACTTGCTCCACCGGGACTGCCGTAAACAACAGCAGTACTCGCACCACTTATCACAGAGCCATTACTGATTCCATACAGATACATGGAAAAGAAAGCGGTAGTAATTCCACTATTTCGTGGAACCAATCCGTGAACTCTTGCTTCACCGATAACTGCGTTGCTACTATTTCTAAAACGCACAAGAGCAGAGCCGCCGTTCATATTGTTAAAGTATGTGTATGCTGTTAACCCAGTATTGGTTTTATCAAGACAAACCCCAAGAACATTTCCTGTGTTGAAAATAAAATTTGATGTTTCTGTTTCGGCTGTTCGTGCTTTGGTTATTCCTATGATGGTAGGATACTTGGTTTCTACTTCATTACCAAAAACATATGCTTTTCCTGGCCCAACAACAACATCAAGACCATTTTCTCTTGTCAAAGACTGACGAACACTCACATCAAATGGAGAAACCGTATACGAGCCACTCTCATCGTATGTTCTGCGAGAAAGTGTTTCTGAAATGTCGCCGTAAACTACACGATCAACTTTTTTGGTTACTTTTCCGTCTTCAAATCTCAACAACTCAATAAAATCATCAGCATTTTGCGTAGAATCAGTCTGTGCCAGTTCAAGATTGATAACATAACGATCAGCACCTGGTGCTTTGTAGTTGGGCGATCCAAACGAAGGATCTAGTAGAGACAGATCCTCTTCTGATGTGGCTGTATCACGAGAAATGCTAAATCCAACTTTCTTGTCAATCGCGGCAAAAGTTACTCCACCGTCCACGCCTGATAGATTTCTATACGAACTACCAGAAACAGAATATGGAGTAAATGTCTGTTGTTGATTTACGACAAACATCCCATCAACATAGAAAATACCATCACCAACAGTTACCAGTTTACAAATTCCATTGTGAGAAGCACCTGCAACAACAAATGGATTGTATCCTGCTCCTGTGGCAGTAGTTATTCCAACAGTTGCACCTGTGATGGGAATAGAGGTTCCACTGCCCTTTACATAATCAAACACCACAAACAGTTTATCGTCTGTTTCTGGTGCTAAAACATGTGCAATTTTTCCGCTGGCAGTTGCTCCGTAGTATACGGTTCCACCAACAAGAGAATCCCAATCAGTTGAACCAAATCCAGCGAACGGAGTTCCAGTTCCAGTTTTCATCCCCAAGAAACTACTATTTCTAACACTTATTGGAGCACCCACAATACGAGAACCGTCTTTGAACAGGTGATCGCCAATTTTTGAAATTTGATTCTGTAGAATGGTCTGTAATTGGGTTAGTTCACGAGCCTGCACGGCATAACCGGGCTTGAACAGCATTCGCAGAAATTTCTTATCAGGATCGTAATCGTCGTAATAAGGAGAGATATTGAAAATGCTGGGATCGTAAGCCATTTTTACCTCTTTTAGAATCCTACTCGCAGTCTAAATTCTTCGCTTTGATTTTTCAACCTTTGCACGGGCTGGATACTGTTTATGTATACGATTTCTCCAGAATGAACATCTATTTCAGGAAGAGTAACTGCACTAACTGCATACCCGTCATTGATGGAATTCAGATTCAATCTGCTAAAAGTAAGCCCGTGAACAGAACTGGTTTTAAATATACTAAAAGGCTCACTCATATACAGCGTTCCTGTTGTAGATGTTGTTCTGTTCCATTTGTATACCGTTCCGCTTGCGTAACCGTAATCGTAAGACGCACTCTTTCCTTGCTGAACAAAATCTCCATTTACCCATGTAGTGTCTGTAAAATCGGGTATTACAGAACCGATAGGTTTGCTAACACTAAGAACCGTAAGTCCGCTATATTTTGGAACTGTAGCCTCGTCAAAGTATGGAGTGCTTGCACTTATAATCTTGAAAAGTTCTGCGGTGTTTCCGCCTTCAGTAGCAAGCGATAGCCCTTTGTTTACCCAAGCCAATTCTCCATAAGCCAAAGACACGCCCCCAATATACGCCGTTGTTCCACTGAATGCACCAGTTATTTTTAGAGTTTCAGAGTTTCCACGAGCAAAAGAGTTTTGAGTTACACGAACATTTAATTTATTGTTTGTAGCAGAAATTATAGTACCCTCTGCACTTACACCGAACGCATAAGATATTCCACCGAAAGCAGAAATTCCAGCAGGAATGAATTGTTGAATTTTTTCACCAGCCACAAATCCAGATTTGGGAGTAGATAGGTTCAAATCGTAAACATCCAAACGATCAGCCCAAGTAATTGGTTCTGAGCCAGTGTTTTTTACTTTAACTTGAACTCGTGTCTCGTTGTTTGCCGTACTAACAGAGGTAACAGATTCTACAGGGAATGAAGCGTATGTTTCTGCGCCTGTAATGTAATTCTTGCTACCACTAAAGAAATTGGTTGTAAACTGATTCAGGGTTGAAGACACGCCACCAATATACAAAAGAACCAAATTTCTATAGTATTGTTGATCTGTTCCTGCTGTTCTTTCAGTACCATCGTTGAGAACAGGGTTTCTAATTATACCAAACTGTCTGTACGAGCCGTCTGTAGGAATAATAGACGAGTCGTTAACATCATCAATCTCTGCAATCATAATAACATCAGAAACATTTAGTTCTTTTAAAATATTAGAACCGTGCCCACCTTTTGGAGACAGGATGGCGTTTACTGTTGGATGAAGCGAATTAGCAGATTTTTCACTAACAACTTCAGCAGACGCTTGGCTGTAATTTTTGCCTCCGTTAATGAGTTCTACGCCCGTGACCTTTCTCCAAGACGAGTCGCCTGTTTTTCCTAGTTTTAAAAATCCGTAAGCGTTTGTTCCATCACCAGATATTCTAATATGTGGCAAAATATCGTAATACACTCTATCAGAAGAAGAGGTTGTATTAAGAACAAAAGGTTCGTATTCTCCACGAATAGTAAATGAATATTGATTAGAAGTAGCAGTAACTCCATAAATTATTCCGTATTTGTTAACATCGGTAATACTGCCTCCGCTCACACCAACCACTCGTAGAATATACCCTTTATACGAATTTATCAAACTCTCTGGAAGCGTGAATTGGTTTGTAAATGTACTAGATGTTATGGTATAGAAATCACCAACTCCATATGATGTATTTTTTGCTGCGGTACTTCCAGTAATCCCAACAACAAATCTGGCTCCGTATTCACTTGCAATATATTGGGATGCAGACGCACCTCCAACAGACAACAATTCTAAATCAGTTATTGCTCCATTTACTGCGGCTTTTTGTGCATTAAACTGAAGAGTTGTTTCGCTTGTAACAGGATCTACAAGATTATCTTGTTCTGTTTTTACAAAGTTAACAGGCACATAATCTATCAATTCATAAGGAAGATCAGATTCTTTAACTGTGGCAAGATATTTCCATGTGTACCCATCAGCCCCTTTTAGTGGGACAGATGATGTATGTGTTGGCATTATTGTAGACGGAGACGAAGGCGCACCCAAGCATTTATAAATGTTATTGGATGTTGTTACGACATAAAAATTACTCGGAGCGTCTTCATCAAAAAGTTCAACATCATCACGATACGCATCGTAAACAGTTCCACTTTCCCAAGGAATTCGAGACAGAGCAAACACAATTTTGCTAGGATCAATTTTCTTGTATCCAATAATTGACCGCATGATGTCGTATTCTGCCGAAACTGTGTCACTAGGAAGAACAGGAATAATATCCGCACTAGCCCCTGCTGTCGCTGGCCACTGAGTGGTTTTTGATATAAACAAAAAATATTGAGCACGATTAGTCGTGATATCTGTCAGTAAAGATTCAGCAAATGATCTTTTAATTGATGTTTTTAGTAGTACTGCCATTTTGTGTATTATTCTCCCAGAGTATCATATGTATCTTCGGTCAAAACGGTTCCGTTTGCCAATTTGGTGCCTGCCGATTTATACACAATTCCATACAAAGACAGCAAATCTTCTATTACAATATTTCCCATGCTTACACCCGCCAATACCTTTTTAGATCCAGCAGTATTTGGATGCTTGGACACATCCCAATACGGATATCCTGCTGCCACTGCTGCCGGATAACATCCGAAACCAACACCTTCAAAGAATTCCGATAGAACTGCATCCAGTCTGTATTTTCTTGAAAGATACGAATACACCAACAAGCGTTCATTTTGATCCAGCACTCTGTCGTATACCAATATTTCGTATATGACACCATTGAAAGAATAAGAAGGAGCAGCCGTTGCATAAGTTACAAAATTAGAGGCGGTTGCAGAAACAGGAACATCAAGAACAGGAAGACAAAATACTCCAAATCTTCCCACATCAAAAGTATTGCCGTTATAAGAAACCTGAGAAGCAGCAAAATTTAGTGGGCTTGAACCACCTGGGCTATCTGGTCTTGCGATTCGTCTTCCTGTTTGAACAGAATAATTTTCAGATTCTTGTCCGTTATGGAAAGACTGTATACGGGTGTCGGCATTTCGTCTCCACTCTCCCAAAGAAATGTGTTCCAAAGAAACACCCGTTACTGTTGTGGTGTATGGATTATAAGCAATTCGTTGTGCTGCTGTGCTGCCTGTATTGCTTCTCATTCCCACAAGTCCAGTTTCATACGGATAGAACGACTGGTTTGTGTTTGTGTTGACAAAATAGTATGTGCTGTTTTGTTTGGTAGAGTCTCTATCAATATCACTATAAGACCTGTGATACAGTAGATGATCGGTTTCGCCTGTGAACGGGGCTAGTTTTGATCCAGCGAACAGTTCAGGCATCCACACATCAACCGTTGCAGTATCACTTGTTCCGTATCCACCACCACGAAGACCAAATTGAAATGTAGAAGTAGGTTGACCAGCAATTTCCGGCCCAATAAAAAACTTTCTCCACGAGGTGGTTAAGTTTAGTGTTGTGTAACTACCCCCAGCCGCATGTCTGGCAATAAGAGTTGCGGTTCCGGATGTGACTCGCATCCAAATAGTTCCACTGTATATGGAGCCTTGTGTGCTAAGAGTATTTTGCATCATAAGACTCCAATCACTGGTAGATGTACCACCACCTTTGTTGAAAACTATTCGGGTAGCAGTTGTGGTTCCATCTGGTGCCCATATGGTGCCGTATGTTGGAGATGGGGCTAATCCAACTCCACTAGAGTTCCTAGACCAGTTTGTGGTATTGGTTAGGTCGTTTACACTTGATAAAATATTCGTATAACTTGCCTGTACTGACGGAGAAAAATCAGCAAATCGTTTGGCTGAACTCACAAGTCCTAATCCGTGATTGGAAGCGGTGTAATCAGCCGCAGTTGAGCCTGCTCGGAACACCACAAAAATTGTCATGTCCTTTGTGAGCGTTAACCCTCTGGTAAGTGTAAAGAATCTGCCAGTCTGTATTGCTTCTCCAGTATATCCCGGAACAAACGGAGCAACACCGTTAGCCCCTAATGTAGCACCGTAATACCCACCACAAAGCCCGGCTTGTGTCCAAACTGTGTGTGGGCCGTAGATAACGCCGCCGTTGAATTGGATTCCAGTTCTGCCTGCTACCCCACGATCAGCCACGACCAATGTGGGACGCAATTTATCAATTGTTACACCCCGCACAAGCGAGAATCTCATAGAGGCTGTGCCTGTCCATCCAGATGCGGGCAGTTCAACTCCGTTGTTTTCGCACTTCAAGATTTGGCAGTTTGAATTCAGATAAAGCCAAGAACTATCGGCATAGAACACTTCACCTGCCGAAACACCAATTGGGCCTCTTAAAATTGTTGCAATAGACTGTGGAGTGTCTTTTTTATAGTAAACCACCGTATTGTTTACTTTGTCGTGACTCAAACCAAGTATTGTTTCTGATGTGTATGTTTTTACCCCTGATGCGGCACTGGCACTAATAAGTTCATTATTCGAACCTCCGGTTCTACCCATTTCAAATGATCCAACATACGAATTTCCACCATACGAATCGGGATTAAGCACATAAAAACTAAAATCCAAACGCTGATATCCTAAATTTACATCATTTCCACCAGTTCCTAACG
>Ga0214923_10008621_pt1 | contig 10804 bp, 9 predicted proteins | sample LL1510_MetaG_FD_177993 | JGI IMG/M metagenome (GOLD analysis project Ga0214923, IMG submission 177993) | Freshwater microbial communities from Lake Lanier, Atlanta, Georgia, United States - LL-1510 | ecosystem: Environmental > Aquatic > Freshwater > Lake | place: USA: Georgia | collected 2015-10-15
ACTAAGACGAGCTACCACTGCAATAACCGCCGCCATAACTCCTACCATAATGAATGGGGCATTCCAGCCAGCTAAATTAGCTACCTCAAGACCAATTGGAACCCCGAAAATAGACGCGGCCGAAAATCCCATCATCACCTTACCAAGAGCAGCGCCACGACGTTCGTGAGGGACAAGATCCCCAATTATCGCCAACCCAATTGATGCGGTAGGACCGCCAAAAATTCCGGCCAAAACTCGCGCCCAAAGTAGGCTGTGAAAATCCACGGCAAAAGCACCGGCTCCGGTACCTATAGCCAATCCAGAAATCGACCAAACCAATGCTGTACGCCGACTCATGCGGTCGAGAAAAACACTACAAACCAAGCCACTAATCGCAGCAGCTAGGGTGTAAGCACCAGCTAAGACACCCATGTGGCTGACACGAATCCCAAGCGCCTTTGCAAAATCTGGACCGAGTGGCATGACCATCATAAAGTCAACAACATTGACAAACTGAACTGCTGCAATGACCATAATGGCCAAACGCTCTTGAAGGGATGTGGATGCTTCTTTCATTGATAACCGACCGTCCGCATCGATGACTATGCGGGACAAAAAAAGGTTTTTACACCTAAGAGAGACATCATGGTATCATGATACCCCTAACAAAGTTGATCATGTAGCTAGCAACTACGAAAACTTTCTTCTGCGGTAGGGGTCACTCCTTGTTTTTATATATGACGGCCTTGTTAACGATTTTTGGCATCTTAAATTCTTCTAAAGCCAACGCATGGAACCCCGACGGGATCGATCAGCGCGATTTTTGGGCATATGAAACTGACGACTCTGCTCCCTCGGCAAGTGATATTCTTGTTCCTATCACATCCTTCTTACTTCCAGGCTTTGGACAATGGACTAAGCGGCAGATTATCAGCGCAAGTGCTTATAGCGGTGTGGCCATCGCTTCAGCACGATATTCTCTATTTGCACGCAAAGAAGTTGGATGGCGAAGTGACCCTGAGAGTGAATACGATTCAAAAAACGTGGCTATGCGCAAGGTGGCCTTGGGCCTTCAAACCTACCAAGCAGCTGGTGGACTGAGCCTCTATCACTCTTTCCGCTCCGCTGTATGGCAACGGCAAAAATACGGACAATATAGATTCTTAGAAAAAAGCGAGACACCAATACAGCTACTATCAGCACCTTTTAGGTTTGAATACATAGAGCGGCCATCAACCTTTATACCCCTTTTGATTGGGGCTAGCGCTTCATTTTATTTCTCAAGACACCCTCCTGAAAATTTCACACGTACCACACTTCGTCGCGAGGATGCTTGGTTTTCAGGAGCATTTTCTTACAATGCGGGAACCCACGAGGAGGCAATTTTTCGTGGATGGTTCATGCCAGTTCTGAGGGAAAGCGGTTTTTCCCCTGAGATGTCAAACATTGGACAAGGCGTTCTTTTCGCTCTCGCACACCTTGGAACATATGACCGGCCATGGCCTCAGTTGTTCTTAGGCCTTCACTTGGGGCGCGTCGCACAAAAAAATGAATGGACCTTAGGAGAATCTATTTTCATCCACACATGGTGGGACGTCCTGGCATTTCTCAGCGCCTACAGCTTGGAGAAAAAAAACGTCGCTGAAACTAAAAGGACTGCCGCAAATACCAGCCCAATGGAACAAAAATTGCGCCTAGTCCTGCCGCCTATTTCTATTAGCTTTTAGACCGCGACTTAGCTTAATTCGGTTACTTGATCCAAGACTTAACTTCATCGAGATGCTGTTTCGCAAATTCAGGAAGACCCGCTCTGCTAGCCGCGCCGTAGGAGCTCACCAGACTATTTTCATGAGCCGAGTAGCAGGACCGACTTAGATTCTTATCCTGATTCTTACGCACGCACGCTTCGTAATACACGTCCTGCATTGTCCAAAGGTTTAGCTCACTAAGATGCTCAGCAGATTGCCCCGCAAGCCAGAGCATCTCCTGAGACTGTTGATTTGCCTGGGCTTTACCGAGGAGATCATGCAAAATGGCAGAAGCGCGAAGATATTGAATTAACTCACCTCCGGGATTCTTAGATGCGATCGCGTCGCCCTCTGCCATAAGGCGTTTGGCTAAAGTATATTTCTCCTTGACGGACATTGAGGGGGTATTTTTCTCTTCTGACCATTCTTTTGCTGACTGTCTCCAAATGGCGATATCTTCTCGAAGTGAGGGAAGCATATTATCAGGAGAATCTTGAATGCTACTTAGGAGCTCCATGGCTAGGCGCGGCCTATTTTTCAACCCTAACCGCGATCGCTAGCATTTTACGCACGCTTGAGTCCCATGCCTCAGGATCAATCTTAGCTAACGGTTTACGAACCAAGACCTCTTCATATTTCTTCAAGGCCTCATGAAACTGTCGTGTAGCCGCTAAATACTCTGCTTTTGCTAGACTCGGCATCGCATTAAATTTTTCGGAATGAATGACATCAGAAAGATGAAGGCCCTTGCTAGTTCTTGTATGGCAACCAATACAATAATCGGTTACGTTACGCATAAGCCGTCGGGGAACAACGCGGTCCCCGCTCTTCCACATATCTATGGCCATCTAGACATCATTAGAAAATCTTTGAGTAACAAATGGAATTCCTGGGTCGTTGTCTGCAAACTTCTTAGTTCCCACAACCATTTTGTCGGAAAGATTTTGCATACGATTCATCAATGAAAGTATTTCTTTGGCGTTTTTAGGGTCCTCAAACTCTGCTTTATTAAGCACAAGGGGTAGCAAATCACTTAGAGCAACAAAAAGCCCACCCATCTCTTCTTTGATAGGAGCTGGACTCCGAGACACGGACTTTCTTGATTCTGCATACGTCGTATTAGCTAAAACTATAAAAGCTAGCAGGGCCAGTCGTGTTTGAAGCCTCAACATTGGCACCTCCTAGGCAAAAAAATCTCTCACCGAGTTTCACGATAGCACAGACCGACACCAATTTCCCGCCTTAGCACCATAGAGCGACAACATCGTCGACCAAATGAGGCAGGTCCCATCATCAGTTAATAAATGAGGCAAATTTTTCCTGGTAGTGGGAAATACCTTCCCGTTTTCAAACCCCCGGACCGCTAAACTATAATATGGGTAGGACCATTCAATCTGTTCAACAACTTACGCCACCCGCTAAACTGAATTCGGGGGGGTTCCGAGCTCCCCACTGTGGGTGGTTTGACGAGTTCTGTGCTTAGCAAACATTGAATTAGAGGAATCATGACATGAAGTGTCAATTTAAATTGTATGCACTATTATCGTTTTTATTTTTTTCCATCAGCAGTCATTTATTTGCTGCAGGACTCGAACTTGATCCGGATGAATTGAGGGGTACATCATCAAAAAAACCCGTAGCAGTCCTACAGAATAGATTTTATCTCAAAGCATGGCGTCCGGAACTTGGCTTACTTTATGGGACAATCACAAACGAAGCTTATACTGACACTAAACTTCATGGCTTTCGGCTTGGCGTATTTTTGAACGAATGGGTGGGAATTGAAACCCAATATATTCTAACAACAGTTAGAGACTCCGCGGATCGCAAAGCTCTGAAAAAAAAGGTTTATCGCGATAACGGCAAAGAAGTTACTGCCGACGCCGAAGTAAACCCAATACAAAAAATGCAAGACTTCGTCGCCGTAGCTGCCCCCCTATATGGAAAAATTAATATCTTCGACCTAGCTCTAATCTACGTGGACCTCTACGGCACACTAGGTATTTCTCGCGTAAATACCCAGCAAGGCGTTAAAACGGCTTTAGCTGCTGGTGCTGGTCAACGCTTTTATTGGGGTGATCGATGGAGTATGAGGCTTGATTTCAGGAACCGCTCATACACAGAAACTCGTGCTGGACAAGACTCACGAAGAAACGCGTGGAGTGTCGATTTTGGTGCAAGCTATCTGTTTCTTTAGTTCGAAACGACTGTTTCTAAAATAACGCCCTGGAGGAAACAATGCAAAACAAAACCCCGACACATGGGTTGGTCACTCTAGCCTTAATAAGTCTTGCACTTCAGGGTGGAATTGCAAATGCAAAACCGAAGACCAAGTCACTCGTACCTTCGATTAAACCAGTGGAGATAAAGCCCACCTCCGAAAACTCTCTGAAAACCACAACACTACAAGCAACGCCCAAAAATGAGGCTAAATCAACATCAGGAAACACTAAGGCTTGGACCGCATTTCTAGACTTGAAGAAAAAATATCGTGCAGGTCAAATTGATGACGACGAGATGTGGGCCGCCATAGGAAAATTTGCAGAAGAAGTTCCCCGACAGAACAAAAGCCAGTTCTCGGCTATTCTGCAAGTTCAGGCGACATTGCTATCTAGAGCCAAGAAACCAATTCTATCCGCAATATATGCTGCACAAACCCTGATTGAATCACCAGATCCACTCGATGACGAATACAAAAGAAGCTGGGTGATACTTCGCGATGTTTCGAGAAAACAACCCATACAAAATCTGATTGATGTAGTGGCATCGAATACCACGCTCGGAGATAAATCAGCACCCGCATTTGGATCCGACTGGAACTATTTCCTAGCGAATGCAAAGCTCAAACAAAAAAACCAGGTCGAAGCATTAGCTTTATACCGCGCGGTGCGCCCAGGAGATCGATATTTTCTACCCGCAAAGTTTCAGGAAGCTATGATCAACCTTGATCAAGGTGATCATCAAGACACGATTAAGGCCCTTCGAACAATAAGCCTCTCCCAGCAATCCGCAAATAAAAAAATGACGACCGAAGAGTATTTTGCGATTCAAGACCACGCTAATATGGCCCTCGGTAGAGTTTTGTACGAAAACCGAAAGTTTGCAGAATCAATCAAACACTACCGTTTAGTCCGGCGTGATGGGGCACAGTTCTATGATGCACTCTTTGAGCAAAGTTGGGCACTTTTCATGGCTGGCTATCCAAATCATGCTTTAGGTACGATTTACGCCGTTCGTAGCCCATTTTTTAAAGACACTTTCAACCCCGAAGCCACGATGCTGTCGTCAATCATCTACTATTGGATGTGCCGCTATGACGACTCAAGGGCGGAGCTCGCAGAATTCATGACCAAACACCAAGGCGCGATCAACGATCTCAATAAATATCTTGCTCGAGGCATCACAGACCCGAGCTCCTACTACAGACTTTTTGAGGATACCGTATCTGGCGTCTCATCCTCGGGACTCGGTCTACCTCGAGAGCTCGTTTCAATGGCAATTCAGCAAGACAATCTTATGTTCGCGCGAGATCAATATGCTGCCGTAGTGGATGAAACACAAAAACTTGATGCGAATGGAATTTTTGGCCGCCACGAGCGAACTGAAATGGCGAGAAAATACCTCGAGAAATGGTCCAACATCCTAAAAGAAGATATCGGAGTTCGACTGCATAACGAAATGAAAGCCCTGAAATCAGAATATGAAAGGCTTTACGAGCAAGCTCAGTTTTTATACGTAGAACTCCTAATGAGTAAAAAGGACCAACTACTTGGCAAAGAACTTCACAGCGACGGCAAACTAGCCAATCTCTCGACCAATGAAAACATCCGTGGGTGGAGCAGAAAAAGTCAGACGTGGGCATCAGATAACAAGCAAGAATATTGGGCTGACGAATTAGGATTCCATATCGTCAGAGTTCAGCCTCTGTGCATCGTAAAAAACCAATAAAGAAATTCAAATAGGCGTAGAAGGAGAGAAGAAATGATTAGAGGAAACCAGACAAGAAAAACAATAGTGGAAGCCCTGCTTCTTTGCTGTGTGATTGCTATAAGTTCATCTGCCGAGGCACGCAGCACTGCGCGAGCTATCGAGGCAAACACAGGCAAAGCGGCGGCACCGACAAAAGAAGATGGCATAGACTATTTCGCCACCGCACGCAAAAACGTCACACCAGAAGATGCCCGACAAGCGGACATTCTGCGGGTTAAAACAATAAATAGCATTAACGCTCTTCTTGGCGATAAGAAGAATTCAAAAAATGAATTTGAATTAACCTTACGCCTTGGCGAGCTATATATCGAACGGGCGGACTACCTAAGAGACCTGGAAATCGAAGATTATGTAAAAGCGCATGACGCTTGGTCCAAAGCCGATGTGTCAAAGAGAGCTAAAACAGTACCAGCACCAAATTACGCGAAATCCGAAGGCAGCCTTTATAGTGCAGCTCAAACTTTCCGCCGAATCGCAACTAAATTCCCTAAGCACCCTCGATCTGATGCTGTTTTGTACTCTTTGGCGCGCACGCTGAGTCGCCTCGACGACGACAACGCCGCACAATACTATAAACAAATGATTACGAATCATCCAAAATCAAAGCTGATTCCAGATGCGTGGCTTGCACTCGGTGAACTTCACTTTGACAAACACCGCATTAAAGAGGCGACAGATGCCTATCAAAATGTGATGACTTTTAAGAGTCATAGGGCGTATCCGTATGCTGTCTACAAACTCGGCTGGTGCTATTACAACAGCCAAGGCGTCAAAGAAGGCACACCCGGAGAGAACCTCAATAAATCACTGGCTGCTTTTAAATTAGTGGTAAAGCTATCAGATAAGCAAAAATCCGGAAATTTCAATCTCCGTGAGGAGGCATTGCGTGATCTTGTTATGGTCTTCGCTGAACTTGAAGATACGGACAAGGCTTGGGCCTATTTCAAAGATATCGGCGAAACAGACAGATTTTACAGCATGCTTGATCGACTCGGCGGCATGTATGCAGACGCCGGAAAAAACACTAAGGCCATAGATGTCTACACCAGATTAGTCGAGGAATCACCGACTCGGAAAAACAACCCCGAAATCTACCAAAAGCTGGTCTTCTTATACGACCAATCAAGCCGTTTTGCCGAGGTTGTCAAAACTATAAAAACAATGCAGATAATTTTCGTAAACGATTCTAGATGGACATCGGCGAACCGCGAAAATACCAAGCTTTTGACTGAAGCCTCAAACAACACAGAACGCCTCATGCAGCGCTACGGCACTCTATACCATAGCAGGGGCCAAAAGATTAAAAACAAGGATCTAGAGAATTTTGCCGCTGAAATTTACAGCTTATATCTGCAAAGCTTTGAGAAAAGTGAGTCTGCTTACGACATCCGTTTTTACCTAGCTGATATACAGCTCGATCAGAAGAAATACGCTCAGGCCTCCGCCAATTTCGTCGCCGTGGCCAAACAAAAGCCAAAAGATGGCAAACACTTAAAAGATGCAGCTTTTAGTGCAGTTGACGCGGTTTCATCCTGGGTACAATCTGAAAAATTTGCTGCAGTACCACCTCCAGGCCAAGCTAAGACGGCGCTCGAAATTCCAAGAATTAAAAAGATTTATGCGGACACAATCGATTTCTATGTCAGCTTGCTCCCCGCCGAAGCAGCCGGCTTGCCAATGAGGTACACAGCCGCTCAAATCTATTTTGACTATGGACAGTACGACGAGGCCATAAAGCGTCTCGACGACCTTGCTACAAAGTATAGTGGCACAAAGCAAGGCCAAGCTGCGGCAAGATTAATTCTCGCTTATCACAATGAGCGAAGTGACTGGAACAGCGTTGTAACCTACGGCAAAAAATTCCAAGCAAATAAGCTTTTGGCGCAAGATCCTATCGTTAAAAAGTTCATCGATGATAGCCTCAGGTCAGCCCTATTCAATAGCGCTCTCGCGTCTGAAAAATCAAAAGATTTCGAAAAAGCCAGCGAATCATTCCTCGAATTTCAAAGACTCTTCCCTGCTGATAGCAATGCTGATAGAGCACTCTATAACGCTGCTCTTAATAAGTTTAAAGCCGGTGATGTGGAGCTCTCACTCACCACGCAGAAAAAGTTACTCTCACAATACCCAAAATCAAATTTGTGTCCAGATGTTATGGCCAACATGGGGGAAACCTATGAGGCAATTGCGCAGCTCCAAAGCTCCGCCGATATGTACAAACGCCTAGCCAGCACCTACCCCAATGATCAACGTGCACCTCTCTCGTTGTTTAATGCCGCAGTCTTGTACCGAGGAATAAATCAAACTCAGACCTCTCTACAAACTTTCTCCGACCTTTACCGGCGCTATCCCAAGCATAAATTGGCTCCAGATGCCATGTTGGAGGCCGCTAAGTTAAGCGAGGAGACCGGGGACGTGAAGGGTGCCATAGCAAACTATGCTATTTTTGCTGCCATGCCTGAAATGAAGAACACAAATGATGGCCTGTACGCTCAGGCGAAGGTAGTAGACTTAAAGCTTTCAGACGATCCTCGCAATGAAAACGCAAGGCGCGAATTAGTAAAGCTTGCTGGCACATTGAAAGGGAAAAACAGTTTACCCGCACCTGGCGCAAGGGCTATTGTGGCAAAGATTTTTTTTGCTGAGCAAGAGTCTGGCGTACGGGCATTTAATCAAATCCAACTGTTAAACATTAAAGACGTTGAGCACCAAGCCGGTGTTAAGCAGGCAAAACTTGAGCGAATCGCCAATGCTTACCAGGACGTGATTGCACTAGGCAATGCGGAATATGCGGTTGCTAGTTATTACCGGCTTGGCGAACTTCACGAGGATTTCGCAAAAGCACTTTTCAATATTCCGGCACCAGCAAACTACAGCCCAAAAGATGCTTCAGACTTGAAAAGCCAGCTTGAGCGTTCTGCATTTCCGCTAAAGGAACAAGCATACAAGTTTTTTGAAACCGCATACTCACAGTCATCTGACGTCGATTCTTTCTCTGTCTGGACTCAGAAGGCTTACGACAAAATGGCGGCTATAGCGCCCGAAAAATACCCCGACATTCGTGAAATTACAGCCGAGCCAGGGTATCTGACATCCCGAATCGCAATAAATCGCGCTACTGAGGGCCTTGCGCACTAAGAATTTGAAATTGAAACACCTAGAGGAGTCTCGCTATGAAAAGCTTACAAACGATCAATTTGCTACCAATCCTCGTTTCACTCCCGCTTGTCGCCTGTCAAACACTCGAGACAGGCGGCAAGGTGGTAGACACAACGCGCAAGGAAATTATTCTTAGTTCAAATAATGACCCTCTAAGTGCCTTGCCACAGGGTAGTCGTGATGATTCTGTCAGAAAAGCAAGTGAACGCCTTGAAGAGTTTGTGCAGTCCAACCCCAAAGACGTGAAAGCCCTGCTGGGTTTAGCTGAATTGCAATTAAACCAAAACAAATTGGACGAGGCCGAGGCTTCTTGTCGCCGCGCACTCCTCATGGACGTGAAAAGCCAAGATGCCAGACGCATTCTAGCTCAAGTTTCAATCAGAAAAGGCAACTTAAAACTAGCAACGGTTTTCCTTACCGCTCTTGGCGGGGAAGATTCCAAAGATTCTAATGTGATTAACATGATGGGGCTCGTGGCTTTTGGTCAAAAGGACTTTAGCGAGGCGATGCGCCTTTGGAAACTCGCCGTGAGTCATAATGCCGGTGACATTTCAGCTAGAATGAACCTCGGGGTCATGTATCTAAAAAATAAAATGTTCCAGCAAGCGAGTACTCAGTTTGAACGCGTATTAAAAATTGCTCCAGCCCATCAGGATGCTCGTCTTCATTTAGCGATCGTCGAAGCCTCAAGAGGCAGATACGCCCAATCGATTGCGGCATATAACTCAATTCTGGATCAGGACAGAACTAATAAGCTCGCACTATTCAACCTATCGATTGCGCAAAAAAACAACGCTATGTATGACGATGCCATTGCCGGCCTAAAAAAGTTCATAAAAGTAAGCACCGAAAGATCGAAGAATACTGACCAAGCTTTCGCTCTAATTCAGGAGATCAATACCCTCAAGGCAAGCTCCGGCGAAGTAAAATCCGACGACGAATTGCAAGAACTTGCCGACGAGTTAGCATCCCGTAAGCCTACCAAAAATCCAAAACCAAACGCACAAACTAGCTCGACAGACGTCAAAGCAAACGCAGCCGTTAATAAAGGGCAAAATAAGCAACTTGCTCTAAAAAAATCTGGCTCACCGTCAAATACTGAATCCGAAGAATCCGCAAAACCAAGCACGACAGACAGCGAAATCGAGGCCCTCGAACGTCAATTAACCGCGCCTGCTCACTAAACTGGAGGAACCCATGAAGGTCTTCATAAATTTAATCAAAATTAGCTTGCTGGTCGGCCTATCGATTAGCCCCATAGCTTTTGCAGGTCAGAAACCAGCCAAGCCTGCGCCTTTGAAAGTGGATAGCTCTGCTGATCCTGATGGCTATGTTGCCGCATCTTCCACACATATTGATTTTTCTGAAACTATGATAGATGGTAGAATGAAGTCACCAGAAGGTTTTATGCTCCAAGGCCAACAAGGAAATAGCTTGAGCCAAATGGTAAAGTTGCGTAGCAATTTCAGGAATGAGCTAAATAACTCTAAAAGTGCGACTAAGGCCTTGGTAAAATGACTGCGAGTAATAAGCTGCTCAAGGAGCATCGATGACAGTGAGAAAAATTGGCGTATTAAAGATTATTTTGCCAATTATCTTGGGGTTGAGTTGTTTCAGTATAATGACTCCAACCTCTATGGCTCAATCCTATTCCTCAAAAACCAGCAGCAAAAAGCGTAAAACTGGAAAAGGCTCCGCTGCTCCTACTAGCGGAAACGGTGGGAATTCTTACGCTGAAGGGGACTCTCTCGCTGGTGAGGCGGAACAAAACAGCAAAAAGAAATATATTCTTGGTAATATTGGTTTGTCACCCCAGCCCTTGATTGGAATCGGAGCAACAGGCGGAATATTGGGAGCTGGTGGTCGCGCTATGGAGGCTGACTTCACCATCGCTAGCGGAAAAAAGGGTGTGGTTTCCGAAAGAA
>Ga0214923_10008622_pt1 | contig 10802 bp, 10 predicted proteins | sample LL1510_MetaG_FD_177993 | JGI IMG/M metagenome (GOLD analysis project Ga0214923, IMG submission 177993) | Freshwater microbial communities from Lake Lanier, Atlanta, Georgia, United States - LL-1510 | ecosystem: Environmental > Aquatic > Freshwater > Lake | place: USA: Georgia | collected...
TTTGTAATTCTTTTCTTGACCGAACAATGTACTTGCAGAGAACATTGCAGAAATGAGTAGGGTAACCAATAAAATACGATGATTATGTTTTATGGCTTTCATTGTAAAGGTTGCGTTGTGTTGAAGGGGTCGATTTGTAATTTCTCCGAAAATTGGGTTTCAATTGAAAAAAAAGACTGGCCGAGGCCAGTCTTAAAGATTATCTGATAATAATTGGAGAGCGTGGTTTTTCTGGTTCTTTAACAACATTACCAGAGATGGTAAGGGTAAGATCACCCCCGTTGCTTTTTACAAAGATGCTCTTTGTAAAGGTTCCGGGACGACCTTGACTGTTGTATTCAGCGGTAACAATAGCTGATTTTCCAGGTTCAATGGCTTCGCGGGGCCATTTGGGTGTTGTGCAACCGCAACTGGCAGAAACATTGGACAATATCAATGGTTCGGTACCGGTATTTACGAATTTAAAATCGTAGCGTGCAATTTGTCCTTCGATGATATTTCCAAAGCTATGCGATGTAGTCTCAAATTTGATACTAGCATTGCTGCTTTTGGTTTTTACATCGTTCGGACTCGTGATAACTTGAGCGTTTACACTGCTTACGAGCAATGTGCAAAGACTCAATATCCAACCCAATGACAATTTCATTATTTCAACTCGTTACTTTTTCCAGCAGGAGCAGTATCTGTAGTAACAGTACCACTGATGATCAAATCTGTAGTTGTTCCGTTGTCGAACGTTACTTTTACTGATTTTTGGAAGAAACCTGGGCGACCGTCTGTGCCGTAACTCGCAGTCACTTCACCGGTTTTACCGGGCATGATTGGAGTTTTGGTGTAATCAGAAGCAGTACAACCGCAAGATGGGTTGGCTGAAGTAATTACGATAGGAGCTTTGGTTGTGTTTGTGAACTTGAAAGTAACATCGGCTTTTGGACCAATTTTAATAGTTCCAAAATCGTGTGATTTCTTTTCCCATTTGATACCACCATCTTCAGTTTGTGCAAAGCTGGTAGTCACGAATGCCAATACGGCGGCCAAAAGAGTAAGTGTTTTTTTCATGATTGTTTATTTTTTGTTCATAAAGCAATGTCCGTGCCAAAAATCATTAAAGTTTACGTTTTACCTCTTCAGTTTTGAAGATTTCTAGGTAATCGCCCACTTCAATATCATTGTAACGTTCTACTTGCAAACCACACTCGTAACCTTTGGTTACTTCTTTCACATCGTCTTTGAATCGTTTCAATGAAGAAAGTTCACCAGTATGGATCACAACACCATCTCTGATTACGCGCAATTTCGCTTTGCGTTCGATCACACCTGAAGTTACATAGCAACCCGCAATCGTACCCACTTTGGAAATTTTGAATACCTCACGGATTTCAACATTACCAATGATTTTCTCAACCACTTCAGGACTTAACATACCTTCCATCGCTTGTTTGATTTCGTCGATGGCTTGATAAATCACTGAATAGGTGCGAATATCGATTTCTTCGTTTTCTGCAATTTGCTTTGCTTTTGCCGAAGGACGTACTTGGAAACCAACAATAATGGCATCAGAAGCAGAGGCGAGCAATACGTCGCTTTCTGTAATCTGACCCACACCGCTGTGAATTACGGTAACCGCAATTTCTTCCGTGGTCAACTTCATCAATGAATCCGCCAATGCCTCTACTGAACCATCCACATCACCTTTCACGATCAACTTCAATTCTTTGAAGTTTCCAACCGCCAAACGTCTGCCGATTTCATCCAAAGTGATATGACGTTTGGTACGAATTCCTTGCTCACGTACCAATTGTAAACGTTTGTTAGCCAATGTTTTCGCTTCGCTTTCGTCGGCGAATACCACATATGCATCACCTGCCGTTGGGGCATCGGAGAAACCTAACATCTTCACCGGTGTACTTGGTGGTGCATTGTCGATTTTTCCGCCTCTTTCGTTATATAATGCACGAACTTTTGCGTAGTAAGGACCAACAACTACGTGGTCTCCCACGCGAAGGGTTCCAGTTTGTACGAGCATGCTACAAACGATACCTCTTCCTTTTTCTTGGGTGGCTTCGATTACGGTTCCTTTTGCTCTCCTGTTCGGGTTGGCTTTAAGGTCCATCATCTCTGCTTCCAAAAGAACTTTTTCAAGGAGTTTGTCTACGTTAAGACCTTTTTTCGCTGAGATTTCTTGACATTGGTATTTACCGCCCCAATCTTCTACGAGGATATTCATCGCAGACAATTGTTCGCGGATTTTATCGGCGTTTGCGCCATCCTTATCAATTTTGTTAAATGCAAACACCATTGGGATGTTCGCTGCCTGAGCGTGGGCAATGGCTTCACGTGTTTGTGGCATCACAGAATCGTCTGCTGCAATTACGATGATGGCCATATCGGTTACCTTGGCACCCCTTGCACGCATCGCGGTAAATGCTTCGTGACCTGGAGTATCAAGGAAGGTGATTTTCTTTCCATCGGGCAATGACACTTCATAGGCTCCGATGTGCTGGGTAATTCCCCCGGCTTCACCTGCGATTACGTTTGCTTTACGGATATAATCCAACAACGATGTTTTACCGTGGTCAACGTGACCCATTACGGTAACAATTGGAGCGCGGGGCAACAAATCTTCCTCGTTGTCCATTTCGTTATCGGCAGCCTCAATTTGAGATTCTGCGTCAACAAATTCAACTTCAAATCCAAAATTGTCTGATACCAGTTGAATGGTTTCCGCATCCAATCGTTGGTTGATAGACACTACGATTCCTAACATAAAACAAGTAGAAATTACTTGGGTTACGTTGATATTCATCATGGTTGCCAACTCATTGGCTGTAAGGAATTCCGTTACTTTCAGGATTTTGCTTTCCTTTTCTTTACGCAAGTTGGTTTCACGTCGATCATTGGCACGTACTTCTTTGTTACGGGCCTTGATCTTCTGTTTCATGCCACGTGTTTTACCGGCATTTCCCATTTGCCCCATGGTATTCCGTACTTTTTGTTGAACGGCTTCCTTGGTGATTTCAGCTTTTGGCGCTGGGCGATTTGGGTCTGCGGTGTTTGTACGAGCGGCAATTTGAACGCGTTCTTGCACGGCAACTTTTTCTGTACCGGCTTGCTTGCGTTTGCGTTTGCGTTTTTCCCGAAGTTCGTCGCGGGCTTCTCCAGCCAACGATTTTACCCCTGTTGGTGCAACGGTGGGAAGGTTTATTTTTCCTAATACTTTTGGACCCGATAGGGTTTCAAATTTGGTATCGATTTTTTCTACTTCATCCTCTTCCGCTGTTTCTGCTACCGGAGCAGCAGCGGGAACCTCAGCAACTGGAGTTGGCGCAATTACCTCAACTACGGGTGCTACAGGTGTTTCAACAACTGGCGCAACCTCTTTGGGTTTTTCCTCGATTACTGGTTCAGCAACTACCTCTTTGATGGGGGCTTCCACTTTCACTGGTGGCGCTTCAACGGTCTTTTTCTTCCCGATGTCGATTTTCCCCAAAATTTTGGGACCGGCCAGTTCATCTACCTTTACCGCCACTTTTTCTTGTGGTACGGGTTCTGGTGTTGGAGCTTTGGTTTCTAATTTCGCCAATACCTCAACCACAGTGGTGGGCTTCGCAGCAACGGGTGCTGCGGTCGCGGGTTTTGGATCGCGATTGCTTTTCAACAACTTGGCTTCATCCTTTGCAGCTTTGTCTGCAGAGAATTCCCGAAGCAATGCTTGATACATGTCCTCGGTGATTTTGGTTGTTGGCTTGGGCATGACATCGAAGCCTTGCTGATTTAACAAATCGGCAAGTGCTTGAAAACTTCGATTCAATTCTGTGGCTACTTTCGCTAAACGGTATTCCGCCATATTTTCTTTCAAAATTAGTTCTATTGACAATAATTCCCAAGGTTTGTGTGTTGAACAAATTGTTCTACACTATTTTTTATTCAAAGCCCCGTGTCCTTGGGGTCCACGGGGCTTTGTTGATGGATTATTAATCTTCGAATTCTACGCGAAGTATCTTTTGTACTTCAATGATCGTTTCTTCTTCCAACTCTGTCCTGCGCATCAAATCTTCCACTGTGGCATTGATGACAGACTTTGCGGAATCCAAACCAATTTTCTTGAATTCTTCGATAATCCATGTATCGATTTCGTCCAAAAATTCGTCCAAATCCACATCATCCTCATCGGAAATTGTAGCTGCCATTCTGTATACCTCAATTTGGTAGCCGCACAATTTGCCGGCCAATTTGATATTATGTCCACCTTTTCCAATGGCCAAAGAAACCTGATCGGCTTCCAAGAATACATCGGCAGTCTTTTTATCTTCGTTCAACTCAATGCGAGAAATTGCAGCGGGTTGAAGCGCTCTTTGAATGTAAAGATTGGTATTGGTGGTGAAGTTGATCACGTCTATGTTTTCGTTGCGCAATTCACGAACGATGCCATGAATACGTGCTCCTTTTACACCTACACAAGCGCCCACTGGATCGATGCGGTCATCGTAACTTTCAACAGCTACTTTTGCACGCTCACCTGGTTCACGAACAACTTTTTTGATGGTAATCAAACCGTCTAAGATTTCAGGAACTTCCAATTCGAACAAGCGCTCCAAGAATTCTGGAGAGGTTCTAGAAAGTACAATTTTTGGAGAGCCTTTGTCCATTTCCACTTCATGGATTACGGCACGCAGCGTATCGCCTTTTTTGTACATATCGCGAGGGATCATGTGGTCTTTTGGGAGAGACAATTCGTTGCCTTCGTCGTCCAAAACCATGATTTCACGTTTCCATACGTTGTATACTTCGCCGGTGATAATTTCACCGCGCTTGTCTTTGTACTTTTTGAAGAGCTCATCTTTTTCAAGTTCGATGATGCGACTCATGAGTGCTTGACGAGCATTTAGGATGCTACGGCGACCAAAATCGTCCAAGAAAACTTGTTGGATACAATCTTCACCCACTGCGTAGTCGGGTTCCAATTTTTGAGCTTCTTCCAATGCGATTTGAAGGTTTTCATCTTCTACTTCACCGGCTTCAACGATCAAACGCAAGTGATACATTTCGATGTCACCTGTTTCTGTGTTGATGATGATGTCGAAATTGGCATCGTTGCCATATTTCTTTTTCAGAATGTTGCGAAAAACGTCTTCCAATACGCGCATCATTGTGGCGCGGTCGATGTTTTTAAACTCCTTAAATTCGGAGAAACTCTCCACAAGGTTGATACCTAGATCTTTTGCCTTGACTTTCATATTATTTGAAACTGATTATGATGGTTGCAGATTGAATGTTTTCGAAAGGAATTTCCATGGTTTGGGTCATGTGCTTCTTGCCTTTTTCTTTGATGCTTTGTTCGATGAGAAACACATTATTTTCGTTGATTTCAACCAATTTTCCGCTCACAACTCCTTCGGCAGTCACAAAATCGAACGAGCGTCCGATGTGTTTTCCAAATTGTTTGCGATCGGTGAGTGGTCTTTCGGCACCGGGTGAAGAAATTTCGAACGTGAACGCTTCATCGCCAAGATCGGTTTCATCAATTTTCTCCGAGATGTGTCGGGTAAAATCGGTGATTGATTTCATCGACAATGCTTCTTCACTGTCCATGTAAAATTGGAATAGTTTGTCTGGACTGATAGTGTGTGCTACCAAGAACAATCCAAACAGGGGAGCTTCCTGTTCTACAAGGTCGGTTAATTTCTTTGCGAGGTTTGCCATAGTCAACAAAAAAGGGGACTGCTTTTGGCTTGTCCCCTTCCTAAAGTTTATCGGAAAGTGATGCAAATATACTACAATTCAGAAAAATCTCAAAATCAAATTAATCTATCTTCCAATTGGCGGTTTTGGGCCAATGGATTGATTTTCTTGAATTGCGGAAATGGTAACTAGAAAATTACTCTTGAATAAATGCTTCGATGATTTTCACATCTTTTTTCGGACGATCTGCGCTGCCCGTAGGTTCATTTTCGATGGCACTCAACACGTGATATCCTGAAACCAATTTGCCAAAAACAGTGTAGTTGTTGTCCAAACTCGGAGATCCGCCCCAATGAGCGTAGCGCTGTTTTACTTCTGACGGAATTTCAGCATACAATTTTTCGATAATTGGCTGCATTCTTTTTTGAACGTCTTGCTCGAGTTCTTGGAGGGCTGCCATGTTTCCGGCTTGACTGAGTGCTTGACCTTTAAGAATCGTTTCTTGATTGGCGGGATCTTTTTTAAAGCTCTCAAATGCTTGGGCTTCGAGGGCCTGCTTTAATCGCATTTCATCAAGCAGCGTGCCGGTCACAATGAAGAACTGAGAACCACTGCTATTTTTCATGGGATTTACATCATCGCTCTGACGTGCTGCGGCCAATGCGCCTTTGAAATGATAGAGGTTGGGTTTGATTTCGCTGGGGACAACATAATTTGGTCCGCCGTCTCCAAGCATTGCTGTTGGACCGGCATTTATGGATTTTGGATCGCCAGATTGAATCATGAAATCTTTAATCACACGGTGAAAAAGATGACCGTTGTAATATTTAGACTTTACCAATTTTAGGAAATTCTCAGTGTGTTGTTTTTGTTCTGGATTGAGCGCAAGCGTTAAATCGCCAGCCGTGGTTTTTAGAACAACCCGAGGCCACTCTTTGGGTGCCACAGAATCGCTGTAATCTAAAGAATCAAAGTCAACCAAATTTTTAGCACTATCAACCACGTTGGTTTCGGAGGTGTTGTTACAACTGGCGAAAGCCAACATTATGGGAAGAATCAAAGCGTATTTCATCATCGTAATTCAAATAAACTAAGTTTTTTGTTGGAAATGGTCAATTTGCTTAACGAAACTGAATAATTTCTTCATTTTCGAAGTACTCCACAATATGCTGACGCATCAAATTTTCTTGTTCCAAATAGCCCAAATTTGGCAATGGAATAACATTTTTCCATGCAGGCCATCCATTTTGATCGGAACCTACGTGTTCGTAATATCCTGAATAGCTTAGTATCTTGCAGGTGGCGATGTGCATCAGATGTACTTTTTCCTCTTTGGTGAATGGCTTATCTCTGAGTTCGCCCAACTCCCTGATTCCAATAAGGAACAAAATGGCATTGAGGTCGGGTTTTTTATCGAAATTCTCTTCTACAAAGGCGATAATTTGTAACCACTTGTCTCGTATTTCCTGAATTAGTCCGTCTGCCATAGTATTATTGGCAAAGTTCGCGAATAATCCCTTGTTTTGAATAGGATGGCTTGGTTTTTGTAATATGACCTCAAAATTATTTTAATATGTCGGCTACTAAAGACTTTTTAACACATTTGTTTGATCGGGCAAAGAACGTTACGGATATCTTGGTAATGAAAAGAGCTCGAGCCCAAAAATGGCAAGATGCAACTTTGAAAAAGTTGTTATACAAGGCTAAGAATACAGCATACGGACAAGAGTACGATTTTGATAGCATTTTGATGCATTCAGACAGCAGGGAACAATTCAAATCCAAAGTTCCAATTGCCAACTACGATGTGATGCACCCTTGGTGGCAAAGGGAATACAACGGTGAGTCTGATGTAACATGGCCAGGATCTCCCAAATACTTCGCTTTGAGTTCGGGCACAACACAAGGTGCAAGCAAATATATTCCAGTGACCGATGCCCAGTTAAAGGCAATTATAAGAGCCAGCCGACGTCAGTTGTTTGCTGTGGCAAAGACCGATGTCCCCAAGGATTTTTTTACCAAACATTACTTAATGATTGGCGGAAGTACTGATTTGAATTACGATGGGAAAAAGTACAGCGGAGATCTAAGTGGTATTTCAGTGGCCAATTTGCCCTTTTGGTTTGAGCGATTTGCGGTACCTACTGAAGAAATTAAGCGTGAGAGAGATTGGCATCATAAAGTTGAGACAATGGTGAATGAGGCCCCCAATTGGGATGTTGCAATGATTGCCGGCGCTCCGTCTTGGGTAAAGATGTTGTTGGAAAAGATCATCGAAAGATATCAACTGAATAACATTCATGAGATTTGGCCCCACTTGAGCGTTTATACCTGGGGTGCGATTTCGATTACACCCTACAAGAGTCAGATCGAGGCAATGATGGGTCGTCCCATTCATTATTTTGAATCCTATCTGTGCAGCGAAGGCTTCGTTGCGTCGCAAACAAAACTCAATGCCTCGGGAATGGGGTTGGTTTTTAGAAACAATACGTATTACGAGTTTATACCATTCAATGAGCAGAATTTTGATGAGAATGGTGACGTTAGACCGGGTGCACAAGCCTTGGATTTAGACGAAGTTGAGGAGGGGGTGAATTATGCAATTTTGATAAGTACTTGTGCTGGTGCATGGCGATATTTAATTGGCGATATCATTCAGTTTACCAATGTGGATGCCTGCGAAATCAAAATAACCGGTAGAACAAAGCAATATTTGAGTTTGTGTGGGGAGCATTTGAGCGTTGAAAACATGAATCAGGGTACGGATTTCACAGGTCGCGATCTGGGATCACCCATTTCTGAATACTGTGTTAGAGGAATGAAATTGCCCAATGGTGAAATGGGTCACAAATGGTATGTTTCTTATCCAACAGGACACCCCAAGCCAGATGCCAATTTGCTCAAGGAAACATTGGATAAGCATCTTTGTATACTCAATGATGATTACGCAACGGAACGCCAGCATGTGCTGAAAACGATGGAAATGTTCGTTTTGCCCGAGTCGGATTTTTTGGATTTTTTGGAATCAAAAGGGAAGTTGGGTGGACAAAGTAAGTTTCCCCGTGTGATGCCGGAGGTAATGTATCAAGATTGGATTCATTTTTTGGGTGAACGATATCAAACTGATACTTTTGTATAAATGCATACTGAATCCAGTTCCAATCATTCCCATTTAGAGCAGCAAGATTTTTTGAGTTTGGTATCGGGCATCAATCGTGAGGATGCCTTGTGTCACGAGCGCATTGCAAATGAATTGCCTACAATAGCATCGCTTTGCGAATTGATTTTTGATCGATTAAGTAAGGGGGGACGATTGTTTTATTTGGGTGCAGGCACTTCGGGTCGTTTGGGAATTGTGGATGCCAGCGAATGTCCACCAACTTATGGTGTTCCATTCGACAAAGTGATTGGTTTGATTGCGGGGGGCGACACGGCGATTCGAAAGGCGGTTGAATTTGCGGAGGATGATTTTGAGCAGGGGTACCGTGATTTAGAGAAATACGATATAGGTGTGGGTGATGTTGTGGTGGGTATTGCGGCCTCCGGCCGCACGCCTTATGTGATTGGTGCTTTGCGTCAGTGCAGAAATAAAGGCATTGCAACCGGTGCCATCGTGTGTAATAAAAATAGTGCGATGGTTGGGGAATGCGATATCTGCGTGGAAATTGAAACAGGTCCCGAGTTTGTGACTGGCAGCACTCGAATGAAAGCAGGCACAGCCACGAAGATGGTCTTGAATATGCTTACCACAAGCGTGATGATTCGATTGGGGCATGTGAAAGATAACAAAATGATTGACATGCAGTTAACCAATCACAAGCTGATCGAAAGAGGGACACGGATGGTGATGGAAGAAACGGGTTTGAATGAATCGGACGCAAAAGACTTATTGCTCTTGGCAGGTTCCGTGCGCAAGGCCATCGAAGCCCATCGCAGTTGAAAATCTCAGAATATTATTGAGTTGTTTAGAAGCCTTAATCAATTTGCGGTTAAGCCAAAATTTCCCAAGTTCGATCGGGAAGCAGGCGAACAGTATGCAAAAACGTGTGGAAGGCAGCGGATTTACCCCATTCATAAGGTGCAATCATGCTGAGTACTTGACTTCCATCTTCCTTTTGATACAAGTGATAAATGCTGTGAATTACAGGTTCAAAATTCAAGTCGGCCTTGTAAATGGCGTGTGACATTTCCAATCGTTCTTCAATCTCTTTCGCTTGCTGAATCAGGAGTTGGGCTTGCTTGCGGAGCATCAATATTTGTTGCTCGGCTTGGTGCTGCATGCTCTCGTGGGCATTGGCTACCAACAATCGCTTGTCAACGGGTTCAATTTTGGGTGAACTAACGCTAATGGCGTAAGGTGCGTTATGCATTTCTCCTTGATAAACGGCATCCTTGAGAACCAAAGGACGGTTGTCGGGAGCGTTTGATTCGTCGTTGTCTTGCACTAGCATGTGAGTTTAACAAAGAGGAAGCGAAAATGTTGTAGAATTGTCTAAATTAAGTCCGTTCAGGCGGTAAACCATCCTTTTTGAACGAGCATTTCGGCGATTTGAATGGCGTTCGTGGCCGCGCCTTTTCTCAGATTGTCTGAAACCACCCAAAGGTTGATAGCATTCGTCTCGCTTTCATCCATTCGGATTCTTCCTACGAAAACATCGTCTTTGTTGTGGCTACTCAAAGGCATGGGATACTCAAATTTCTCTGGATTGTCCTGCAAGGTTACGCCGGGTGCATGGCTAAGTATGTCCTTGATTTCATTTACACTCACGGCTTTTTCAAAACTTGCGTTGATGCTTTCAGAATGTCCACCCATGGTAGGAATTCTTACAGTGGTTGCAGTGATTTTCAATGCTGGTAGCCCCATGATTTTCCTTGTTTCTACCATCATCTTCCATTCTTCTTTGGTGTAGCCATCGGGCATAAATACATCAATATGTGGCAGTGCATTTAAGTCGATTGGGTGAGGGTAAACTCGGTTGGGGGTATTTCCAGCCCTTTCATCGAACATTTGCTGAACCGCTTTTTGGCCGGTGCCGGTAACACTTTGGTATGTGCTTACAACAACTCTTTTTAATTGAAATTTCTCATGTAAGGGTTGCAAGGCCACCACCATCTGAATG
>Ga0214923_10008623_pt1 | contig 10802 bp, 8 predicted proteins | sample LL1510_MetaG_FD_177993 | JGI IMG/M metagenome (GOLD analysis project Ga0214923, IMG submission 177993) | Freshwater microbial communities from Lake Lanier, Atlanta, Georgia, United States - LL-1510 | ecosystem: Environmental > Aquatic > Freshwater > Lake | place: USA: Georgia | collected 2015-10-15
AACCACCAACTCACGGATGGTGATGTCTTAGATATGTTAACAGAGGAAGATGGACTCTATTTTAATCCTGGTTCTCAGTATCGTTACAGTAACGGTGGGTATGTATTATTGGGGCTTATAATTGAGCGAGTCACAGGACAAAACTTAGCTTCTTTTCTTTATGATAATATTTTTAAACCACTGCAAATGGACCATACCGTTATGTATGAGGGACCCACTACCGAGATCACATTGCGAGCTTATGGTTACAGTCCCTCTGGAAATGGTTTTAAGAAAACAGATCAGGACATTACGAGTGCGACTCGGGGGGATGGGGGGGTTTACTCTTCGGTTCATGATTGGGAGAAGTGGGAAAATGCTATCAACGAGAACTTAATCCTTCCAAAAGATTTGCAAGAGTTAGCCTTTTCACCAGGGAAGTTAAACAATGGAGTGTCAATTCCATATGGGTTTGGATGGATGCTTGATCATTTCAAAGGATTGATTCACCAATACCACACCGGCAGCAGTATTGGGTTTAGAACTGCAGTCGAGCGGTTTCCTGAAAAGTCTTTGGCAGTATTGGTTCTTGTGAATCGCGCCAATTCTTCGCCTTGGATTATTGCTCGAAACATTGCAGAGCGTTTCTTTTAGTCTTTTATGACAAAACTAAAAAAGTCACTTTCTTTCCTTGAGGCTCTTTCTATCGTAGTGGGAAGTATGATCGGCACAGGTGTTTTTTTAAAATCAGCGACTATGGGCCAGTTGACTGGATCGACCGTTCTTGTGTTTTTGGCTTGGATAGTCGCAGGAGTTTTGTCTCTGGCCGGAGCAGTGACTTATTCAGAAATGGGGCGGCGACATCCGAATGCGGGCGGTGAATATGTTTATTTAAGGGAATCTTATGGCCCTCTCCCGGCTTTTTTATATGGGTGGACTCGTTTTTGGATTGCATCCACGGGTTCAGTCGCGGCTTATGGAGTCGGGGCTGCAACTCTTCTTAGTGGGGCTATTTCAATCGAGCGGTTGGGTGGAACCAAAATGGTGGCCCTTTTTTTTATTGCATTCTATACACTAGCTAATTGTTTTGCTGTCTCCTTGGGTGGAAAACTTCAAGCTGCAATGACCGTTGTAAAAGTTCTCATGATAGTGACTTTGATAGTTGTTCTCGGTGTTTTCTCCTCGGGTCAAACCAATCTTTCGATTTCGTATCCAGATTTGTTAAAGGGTCAGGTCTCTTTTTCAGCCTTCGGGATGGCTGTCATTTCTGCTCTCTGGGCCTTTGATGGATGGAATAATTTGCCTATGGCGGCAGGGGAGGTTAAGGATTCAGAAAGAATTGTCCCTCTGGCTCTTGTAACTGGGACCTTCTTAGTGCTGATCCTGTATCTGGGGATCAATTTTGTTTTTTTTAAAAACCTGTCGTATCAAGAGGTCATTACTTCTAATTCTAGTCTCTATCCCAATGCCCCCACTCTAGCTGCTAAGGCTATTTCCAATTGGATAGGCGCTCGGTCCTCTAGCATCGTTTCTTTTCTTTTTGTCTTTTCGGCATTGGGAGCGATGAATGGCTCTATCTTAAGTGGGGCCCGAGTTCCTTACGCGATGGCTCAAGATGGGCTATTTTTGTCCCTATTTGGCAGAGTGAATCCCCACACTCAAGTACCTGCGGTTGCGGTGGCACTTCAAGGTCTTTGGGCCATCGTTCTGGCCCTCACTGGGACTTTCGATCAGTTGACCGATTACGTAGTGTTCACTTCATGGATTTTTTATTCGGCGGTAGCTTTTGCTGTGTTTCGGCTGAAACAAAAACGGATGTTCATCGCGCTTGTTTTCTCAATTCTTGGAGTAGTTTTAGTCATTAATTCGTTTTTGTTTTCACCTAAAAGTAGTTTTATTGGATTGATATTCGTTGTCTTAGGGGTTCCGGTGTATCGAGTTTTTGTGAACCTAAAAAAATTAAATATAGAAATGACGATGAAGAGTTAGGTGGCGGTTGAAGAGGCATCATCAATATGAAGTCGAGAATCCATCTAAGTTTGGATTAGGGCAAATTAGCGGTAATCTCAAGGGCTGAAAATTCCGATAAACGATCGTGTCTCAGCAAAGAAATATCAATAAAACCCTTAAAAGGTATGCTGTGCTGCAGCAAGCTACGCTGCAGCTTATTTCAGAGAATGAACCCACTTCTCTTTTGAGGTTTATCACTGAAAAGGGAGTGGAGCTTTTGGAATGTGATGCAGGAACTCTTTATCTTAAGCTTGATACTAAAAAGGCTAAGTTTGCCGTGGTAGTGAATCACTCTCTCTCTGTTCCGTTCGAGCCCCAAACAGTTTCTATTCAAGGGACCGGCCTAGCTGCTTACGTTTTTCAAACAGGGAAAGAAATCAGAGTCTCCGATGTCTATGATTTGCCTGCCAAGAGTCCTTACAGGTTTTACAGTGAGTTTGACAAGCAAAGTGGGTACCGCACTCGCTCAGTGTTAGCGACCCCACTAAAAAACTCAAGAGGAGAATTAATTGGAGTGCTTCAGCTCATCAATCGAAAGAAAAATTTTAAAGACAAATGGCCGAGTCATAATTTAAGTGAGTTGAAGGAGATGCCCGACTTTACCGAGGAGGACTCTCTGTTTGTTCAAAGTTTTGCAGCGGTGGCCTCTGCTAGCCTTGAGAAGAATATTCTCATCGAAAATATTGAACAGCTATTTAAAGGGTTCATTAAAGCTTCGGTGCAGGTAATTGAAAGTCGAGACCCTGCGACTCGCGGACATTCGGAACGGGTCGCAATTCTGTCGTGTGAGTTGGCCTCAAAGATTAATCAAAGCGATGAAGCCGAACTTAAAGATATAAAATTCACTGAAAGACAGTTGGAAGAGTTAAAGTATGCGGCGCTGCTTCATGATTTTGGTAAAGTGAGTGTCAAAGAATCGATTCTTTTAAAAGCAAACAAACTTTATGAAATAGAGGAACTTCGCATTCGCAATCGAATTGATCGTTTTTGGCATGCAGCCGAAACTGGAGTTTATCGTGCTTATTTGAAGGAGCTAGTAGCTTCAGGCTCAGTTCCCGATTCTCTATCTCTTGCTCGAATCGATAAAAAAGCCCAATCTCATAAAGCAGAATTTGATCGTATTTGGTCTCAAATTGTTGAACTCAATCAACCCCGGGTTTTAAACCAAGAACAAGGAACCGCTTTACAGGATCTTATCGGACTTCAATTTGTACTTCCAGAAGGCAATCGGCAACCTCTGCTCGAAAAAGATGAAATTAAAGCGTTGAATATTCCTCGGGGTTCTTTGTCCGATGAGGAACGAAAAGAAGTCGAGAATCACGTCTCTTGCACTTATGAGTTTCTGAAAGCTATTCCTTGGACAAAAGAATTTTCACAAATCCCTGAAATTGCATATTGTCACCATGAAAAACTGGACGGCTCCGGATATCCAAGAAAATTGCTCGCTGCGAACATCCCGCGTCAGGCAAGAATCATGACCATATGTGACATCTTTGACGCACTAATTGCCGCGGACCGGCCATATAAAAAAGCTTTGAACTTAGAAAAAGTAATTTCAATTCTAGAGCTGGAAGCTAAAGGTGGCAAACTCGACTCTCGAATGTTGAGAGTTTTCATTGAAGCTCAGGTGTATAAAGTTTTGAATAGGGACAATCCAAGTCTTTTAATTAAATCAGCTTAGTTCTCATTATATTTGAGGCAGTCCTTCAATCTGTATTTTTAAACTTGCCTGTTTTAGAGCGCTTGCGATAATTGACTAAAAGGAACGGTTTCTTCGCTTAGCTCTATTTAATCATGCAACAGTTTTATCTTCTAATTGATCTCGACGATACACTTTTTGATGCGGAATCTGCGTATGCCTTCGCCCTTAATTCAATAGGGATCGACCCTTTGTCACCTGCCTATACAGAAGCTCGAAAAACAATCAAAAGTCGATTGGGGGAAGGCCACGTTGGAGCGCGCAATAGGCTTTTGTATTTTAAACAGATGTTGGACGGCGCATCTAAGTACTCTCATTGTGAAGTTTTAGATTTAATGGATCGGTATGAAAAAAAATTGAGTGATGCAATAAAAGAACAATGGAATTTACTCGGAAGAAAACGATTGTTTGAGGGCAAGCTAGGCCAAATTCCTAAAGTTATTGTCACCAATGAAAACTTAAGAACCCAGATGATAAAGTTAAGAGCGATTGATCCCGACGGTAAGTTATTTCCTAGAATCGTAACTTCTGAGGAAATGGGGGTTGAAAAACCGGATTTAAGTGTTTTTGAACAAGCGGCTAAAGTTTTAGGCGTTGAACCCAAGGATTGTATGATGGTGGGGGATAGTTTTGAGAATGATATCGTTCCAGCTCTCAAATTAGGGATGAAGTCATTTTTGACCACTGAATTTAGAAAAACTCAAAATGTTTTTGTCCCACCAAGGGGAGTAGAGGTCTTAACTAAGTTAGAGGATTTAGAAAATATTTTACAATGAGTGAGTCAACTAAAACCGAATTAAGTCAGTTATGTAAATTTGTCGGTAGTAGAGTCCCCTTGTGGACTCAAGGGGCCGGGGGAAACATTTCGCTTAAAGACCGGGATATGTTGTGGATTAAGGCGACTGGCTTGCGGCTGGATGCGGTCAAAAGCAATGAGGGGCTTGCGCAGGTTGATTTCCGAAAAATGGCTTATCGATTGGATACGGAAAGTTGGAGCGAATCGGTTGCCGAGCAGAAATATGCTGATTTGATTGAATCAACAACTGTGAAAGAAGAGGGGCTAGGAAGAGCATCCATGGAGACTGGTTTTCACGCCCGGCTTTCCAAAAAGTATGTCATTCATTTTCATTCACTAGTTGCTCTTCTCATTTGCCACGAGCTTAAAAAGAATAAGCCTAAAGTTAGTCGGTGGCTAAACTCGGCGACATCCTTAAAATGGGAATGGGTTGAACCTTGTCGGCCTGGTTGGATATTATCTAAAAGAGTTTCCGGTGATGCCTCCATATTTTTTCTTGAGAGTCATGGAGTTATTCTTCAATCAGAGAACAGCGAATTATTAGAAGCATGGGAAGTTCTGGAGAAAAGGTTCTGCCAAGATTTCAATTATCTTGAGCTTTATGAATTACTCGCCTCCCCGCTAGACTTTCAAGATTTGTTCGCCCGCTATGCGAGTCATTGCATACCCTTTAAGTGCTATTTTCCAGATGTCGCAGTTTTTCAAGAGAGACTAACTAAACTCTTACACCGCAACAAACTCGATCTTTTTGAGTTTCCGCTGAATACAGTTCAGCGAGATAAGGATATGGCTGAATTGTGGTTGGCGACACAGATTTTATTCAAGATATGTCCAGGGTTTGAGGAAGTTCCGCAACAAATTGCAATCGAAGTAAAAGATTTACCGACCGAAAAGTTAAGACAACAAAGCGGGTTGAGAAATGTTTAACCGGATTCAATTATTGATCCCGATGTCGGGGCAGGGGCATCGATATCAGTCAGCGGGTTATTCGCAACCGAAACCGCTCATCCCTGTGAATGGGGTGGCTATGATTTCTAGGCTTTTGGAAAATTTCCCAGAGAGATGGCCCGCTACGTTTGTCCTAGCTGAGAATCATAGAAACACGGAACTGCCGACAGTTCTTAGTAAAGATAGGCCTTCTGGAAAACAGATCTTCATCGAAAAACACAATCTAGGGCCGAGTTATGCTGCTTTAAAAGCTTTAGAAGTGATGGATCCGGAGGCTCCAGTTTTCTTAAGTTATTGTGATTACGCTATGGTTTGGGATTCAACTCAGTTTGAGCATTTCGTCCGAGAAACTGAATGCGATGCCTGTGTCATCTCCTATAGAGGATACCATGCTCATTACCGTAGTCCTCTGCCATATGCTTATTGTAGACTTAGTGGCGACCGCGTAGTTCAAATCAAAGAAAAAGGTTCTTTTACCCCCAATCGTGAAGAGGAGTTTGCCTCAGCCGGCGGCTATTATTTTAAAACAGCCAAACTTCTAAAAAGAGCGATTGAGTTTCAATTGAAACATCAACTTCAATTGAACGGCGAGTTCTATTCTAGCCTGACTGTCGAGGCCCTGATTCAAATGGATCCTGAATCTCACGTTAGAGTTTTTCAGATCCTAGGTTTTTTTCAGTGGGGAACTCCGGAAGATTTGCTGGTTTTTGAATTCTGGGAAAAGAGCTTTAGGGCCTATAATCGAATTCTAGGATTAGAGAGACCCCAAGTCTCCCAGGTTCTAATGCCAATGGCAGGTTTGGGGAGCCGATTTTCTGAAGTAACTTCGACTCCTAAGCCTTTCATCCAAGTGGCAGGAATTCCAATGTATCGTCGTGCGCTTGATACTTTGCCGATTGCGAAAAAGACCGTTTTAGTCTCTCTTGAATCTGTGAAAAAAAATCTCAAAGATCTGACTGAGACCGTAGTTACTTTAAGCACTACTCCTAAAGGGCAGGCACTTTCAACAGAAGCGGGATTGCCGTACTTACAAAAAGATGAAGAGGTCTTGGTGAGCTCTTGCGATCATGGAATCGTTTTGGATCCCTCTTCTTGGAAAAAGTTTCGCAGTTCACCAGATTGCGAAGCGGCTATTTTTACGATTCGTGGATTCCCCTCGGCAAAACATCGTCCTGGCTCTTTTGCTTATGTCGTGAGCGAGTCTGATGGGAAGTTTCCAACCGTGAAAGAGGTGAGTGTTAAGCGCCCGGTCTCAAACACTCCTGAAAAAGATTCGCTTTTAGTTGGAACATTTTGGTTTAAAACGGCGAGTGTGCTCGATTGGGGGATTCAGGAGTTGAAAAAATCAGAGCGAGTTGTGAATGGCGAGTTGTATTTAGATTCAGTTTTTGAATTCTTAATGGGGCAAGGGATTAAAGTGAGGGAAATTCCACTTGAAGGGTATCTAGGGTGGGGGGATCCTGATTCTCTTGCAGAGGCTTTATATTGGCAGGAAACATTTTGTGGTTTCCGAATCGACAAAAGAGTCAAATTTCCAGGGGTGGTTTGATATGTTAGAATTTCAACTTGTTTTACCATGCTACAATGAAGCTAAATCCCTAGCCTTTCTGTTAGAGCGAGCGGTAAAGGCGGCTCAAGAAGAGGGCTATAATTCGAGACAGTTCCAACTTGTTATTGTTGAAAATGGCAGTATCGATAACTCCAGGCAGATTTTGGAGCAGCTTGAAAAAGGCCCTTTAGCTTCCTGGTTCACAAAAGTCGTCGTTCCAAAAAATTTAGGTTATGGTTATGGTGTTTTTCAGGGCCTTAAAAGCACCAAGGCACCTGTCATTGGTTGGTCACATGCCGATCAACAATGTGATCCCAAGGATGCTTTTATAGCGTTGAATGCCTATAAGGGTTCCAAAGAGAATAAAACTCTTGTTAAAGGTTCAAGAAGTGGAAGGAACTGGAAAGATCGATGGGTGACTCATGTCTTTGAGTGTTTTGCGAGAGTTATTATTGGAGTCAAGACTAGAGAACTCAATGCTCAACCCAAAATATTTAATCGAGATCTTTTACAATATTTAGAGGAACCACCCAATAATTTTGCTTTTGATCTCTATGTGCTTTATCGCGCACTAAAAAATGAATATCAAGTTCTCACTGTCCCCGTTTTATTTCCCCCTAGGGTCCACGGGATGTCGAATTGGGCTTATTCTTTTCTGGGACGATACCGAACGATTGTCGGCATGATACAGTATATGCTTCGACTTTCTCGAACCCAAGGACGAGTATGAGACTACTAATTAAGAACCGTCTTTTTTGGTGGGGACTAATGCTGAGGCTGGGTTTAATGCCTTTTTTTGGTTCTGACTTCTTAAAAGGTATGTTTATCCCGTTTATTGATCATTCAATATTCAACTTTGGACATAATCCCTGGGCTCTGGTTCCGCCTCACTTTTTCCCCTACGGAAGCTTCCTGTTCGCCGCTTTATTTATTCCAAAGGTGATAGCTTTTAAAATATTTGGTCATGCAAGTGTGGGGGATACACCCTTAAGTCTTTTGGCAATAAAGTTTCCATTATTAATCGCGGATGTATTTTTGCTCTGGGGCATGATGAGGATTTGCGGTGAAAGGCGTCGCTCTTTGTTTTTGCTCTACTGGTTTAATCCGGTCAGCCTATTTATTAGCTATGTCCACGGTCAGCTGGATGTTGTAGTGATGACATTGTGTTTTTTTTCGCTCGTCGCACTAACGCAGAGAAAATACATCCGTTCTGCGGTAATTATGGCTTGTTCGACCCTTTCCAAATTTCATGTCGTGATATTAATACCGTTTATTTTGTCCTATCTATGGCATAAAGACTTTGCAAAAAAATCGGTGCTTCATATGACCGCTTGGGTTTGTAGTTGGTTAGTTTTGTGTGGGCTTGGATTTCTTCCCGTCTACCAAGCGGGTAAATTTTTCTACGCTAGCACAACCTCTCCCGAGGCTTTGAGGGTTTTTTCCGCTAACTTGAATTTTGGTTCGGGCCAGGTCATTTATTTAGGGGTTTGCCTAGTGTTAGCCGTTTTGGGACGACTCTGTATTTCAGCAAGAATTACTGACCAGGGATTGGTCTTTGGCTCGGGAGCTCTTTTCGGGGCTCTGTTGCTGGGGACGAGTTCAATGCCTGGTTGGTATTTTTGGGTGCTTCCTTTCTTCTGTCTCTTTTTTGCGCTCTACTTGAATGTTTCAAAGAGCCTCTTCTGGGGATTTAATGTGGTTTATTTGCTTAACTTCATTTTAGTTCCTAAGTATTTGACGCATTTGGGTCCCTTGGTTCCCGGAGTTGTGTTTACACTTTTACAAACAGCGACAGCTGGGATTTTAATTGCTATTTGGAAATTAGTCTTAGTGAGAGAGACCCAATTGCAGGGGCGAGCTCGCCCTCTCTTGCTAGGAATCGCTGGAAATAGTGGAGCTGGCAAAAATCATTTGAGTCAAGCGTTTCAAGATGTGTTCACTCCTAAAAACACGCTTGTTGTGGAAGGTGACGACTATCATAAGTGGGAGAGAAATCATACGAAATGGCAGGAATACACCCACCTGAACCCAAGGGCAAATCATCTAAATACCATGGCAAGCCATGCGCTTCAGTTAGCTAAAGGAACCTCAGTGTTGCAGTCTCATTATGATCATGTGACTGGAAAATTTACCGATGCCAAAGAGATAAAGCCTACAAAGACATTGATAGTGCAAGGGCTTCATACGCTTTATTTGAGAGGGTTGAGGTCGAAATTTGATTTGAAAGTCTTTTTAGAACCCCATGAGATTATTCGGTTTGCATGGAAATATCAGCGCGATGTTGAAGAACGTGGTTATCTTCCCGAAAAAGTCATAGAGACCTTTGTCCAGAGAGAGAAAGACTCTCTCCAGCACATTGCTCCCCAAAAAGAATTTGCTGACTGGGTGATTCAATACTTGCCAGACAGAGAAATAACTCGAGAAGATGTCATCGCAGGCGGCGAGTTTAATTATCTTGTACGATATACGTTTTGGAATGATGCTCCAGTCGGGAAATTATTAACAGCTTTGCAAGATATTGCTGGGTGCCATGTCAGTTTTGAAGTGTCACCGAACGACATCAATCGCACCTTGGTGGAAATCAAGGGCTTCCCATCCGAATCAGAAGTAAAAAGGGTCGCAAAAGTTGTCTTTCCAAATCTTAGAGATATTACTCGAGCTTGGAAATCTCCCAAGTGGCGAGGAGGGTTGGATGGATTACATCAGTTGACCGCACTCACTCTGCTCGCTGGAATTGGAACTGAGGAAGTCGCCCCATGAATCATCTTTTTATTCGCCATCGTGTTAATTCGCTGAGTGAGCTGTCGAGCTTAGAGAAAGATTGGGGAGTTGAGGTCGACCTAAGATCCTGTGTTCAGTCAAAGGGGGCCTTGCATCTTTCTCACGATCCTTGGGTTATGGGTGATGATTTTGAATCTTGGTTAGCTGAATTCAAGAGGCTGAGCATTCGAGGGCCTATTTGGGTAAATACTAAAGAAGATGGGCTTGAGGAAAGAATTGATGATTTAATGCTTAAATATCAGATCGATACTTATGTGTTTTTGGATACGGTGCTACCAACTCTCGTAAGAAAAGTTCATTTTCAGAACTTAAAGCATTTTGCGGTTAGATTATCTGCTTATGAACCTGAAGAGTTTGTGACTCTTTTTTCAGGGAAAGCCGAATGGGTCTGGGTTGATTGTTTTCAAGGTATCCCTCTTTCAGTTAAACTGGTTAAACAGCTTAGAAAATATTTTAAAGTCTGTTTGGTAAGTCCTGAACTGCACGGAAGATCTCTGCAAGATAATCTTTCAGATTTTGCTCCCCTCTTTGAAATCTCTGATGCTGTTTGTACCAAAGAGCCCCTTGCATGGAAAAATCTCTAAACTCGCTTTTCAGTAGTTTGCGACAGCACAAATTATTTGTGCTCTCCTTGTTCATTCTTTGGATCTTGCTATTTTTGGGACATAGTTGGGAAGAAGGTCTTAAAATGGACGCAATGATTGAGAGTGCTATTGCAAAAAAACTGTTGTCTCAAAGTGATTGGACGATTCTTCGATTCGCGCCTTCAAGCTATCCTCAGGGGTTTTATGACCACCCACCTTTTTTGGCCTGGGTGGAGGCCGTATTTTTTAAAGTGTTTGGAGTCTCAGATAGTGTCGCTCGAATTCCACCGGCATTATTTGCGCTTGGCACCACTTTGGGCGTCGTTTTCTGGGGAGTCTATCAGGAGGACTTGCTCAGGGACTTTTATCAGCTTTTATTTTGCTCACATCGAATCGTTTTATTAAGTTCGCTTCAGATGTTCTTCTTGAGGGGCCGCTCAGTTGTTTTTTTGTTTG
>Ga0214923_10008625_pt1 | contig 10802 bp, 6 predicted proteins | sample LL1510_MetaG_FD_177993 | JGI IMG/M metagenome (GOLD analysis project Ga0214923, IMG submission 177993) | Freshwater microbial communities from Lake Lanier, Atlanta, Georgia, United States - LL-1510 | ecosystem: Environmental > Aquatic > Freshwater > Lake | place: USA: Georgia | collected 2015-10-15
TGGGTACGGCGGTCGTGGCGGTGGCGGTGGTGGAAACGCCTTTGGTTACGGCAACAGCAACGGTGGCGTCAGCCCAGGATCCTGGGGGGGTGCCGGTGCAAGTCTCGGTCAGACGATAGGCGGCGGCATCAACAAGGCTTCCTCCAGCCTCGTGGCGTCTATTCCCTTCGTAGGTGGGTTCCTCAACAGTGCCCTGGAGTTCACCGGGGACATGATGATGGGTCCACTCCGCTTCATGCGTGAACGCGTCAACAAGAACCGTGCTGCCGCTTACACCATGTCCGGTGACCTGACCCCCTACCAGTGGGGCACCGGTAGGGGCATGGATGAGTTGATGCGTTCACTGAAGAACATCCCGGGGAACATGCAGGGGAACGTCAACGACGTGTTGAACGCTCTGAATGTCGGGCGAAGTGTGGGTGCCTCGTATGGGTTCGGCGGTGAAGGTGGAAGGCGGGCAAACGAGTTCTACTCGGCAATCGGGGACTTCCAGAAGATCTCCCCAGGTCTCGGCGCTGGTCGAGTTGCCAGCATCGTCGGCAACCAGTTGAACAACACCCAGTCGAACCAGGCGGCGGCCTTCTACACGGGTGGTGCTTTCTCCATGCTCGCCCAGGGCGGGGGCATGAAGAGCGCCAGCCAGTGGGCTGAGGGGATCTACAACTGGTTGAAGAACCAGCGTCCGGGCAGGGATCGGGGCAAGGATTTCAACTACGGCGAACTGCTCGGCCAGAACTTCCCGGGGTCGAACATCAACGCATGGTTCGACACCGTGGGCGTGTCAGCCGAGATGCGCGACTACTGGTGGTCATGGGCACTTGCCAAGACGAAGACCGGTGTCTCGGGAGACAAGGTCTTTGCCACCATGGAGAAAGGGCTGCTGGAGGGCAACCAGGCGTGGCGAAAGGCTGCAGCCGACACGGTGATGACTCGTAACGAGTTCGGCCTGGCTGGGCAGATGACTGGGATGTACGCCCAGCGTGAAGTCTCCAACAAGTGGTTCAACCAGATGATGGGTGCGCTGGTCAACCGAGCGGTGCCCGGGATGTCGAAGGGCATCATGGGAATGCTCCAGTTCATGCCAGACGAGGTGGAGTCGTTCTTCTACAACTTGCTGGAGTCGTCCGGACCGCTCGGCCAGATCATCGGGGGCGGCGGCTCGCTGGCCGCATCCGGTGGACTCGGAGGAATAGCCCTGAACGGCCTCGTTCAGGGTGGCATGCCCAGTCTTGGTGATGTGGGTGATCTGGGCGATGGTGGGTATGGCGACTACGGTGGTTCTGGTCTTGCCGGACTCAACCCGGACATTCGAGCCAAGGTCGCCAGGATGATGCGGGCTAACCCCCGTTTGAGAATGACTTCAGGACTGCGTGACGGGTACACCTCAGCGAAGTTGAAGCGGAAGGGAATCGGCAACTTCGGTTCCGGGACACCTTTCATGGGTGACGTTGGGTCACCCAACCGCCATTCCCCTCACTCGGCAGGATGGGCAGCCGACCTCGGCCCCCGCTCCGAATACGGGTGGCTGAGGCGCAATGCCCACAAGTTCGGCCTTGAAACAGCGTCAGGGTTCGGTGAACCCTGGCATGTCCAGAACGCCGGAACCTTGTCCGGGTTTGGCGGACCAATGGGTAAGGGGAAGATCGGTGATCTCGGGGACCCCGGTGGGGACGTAGGTTTCCCCGGCTTTGGTGACATTCTGGAACTGATCGACCTGGTCAGGGGCATCGCTGACACCGTCGGGTTCATCGGACGGATCATCAAGGCAGTGTTCGGGGCGTTCGACAACATTGGCGGCCTCATGAAAGGTGGCTTCCTAGACACGACCGGCGCTGGGCCAGACAAGGTGCAGTCCAAGGCAGCCGGGTACCTGACGATGATGGGCCTTGGCCCCACCAGCGGAGGGGCAGCGGACACGGTCATCCCCTACGATCCGAAGTACGCCTCGTCGCTGCCGACATCACTGAGCCTTGACGACAACGCCTGGCGTGGTCAGAAGACGGTCACAAGCAGCGGTGTACTGATGCCAGGATCCGACGGTGGGTCGTTCTTTGGTGGCGCTGGCTCCGGCTCTGTTCAGCAGATCCTCCAGAAGTACGCAGGCAACAACTCAGTTGAGGCGAAGAGCGCCGACGCTGCTACCGCTGCCAAGATCCTGGCAACCTTGAAGGTTGCAGCAGCGACCGGACTGAGCGGCGACGAACTGATCGCAGCGGTGTCTATCGCCGGTCGCGAGTCGAACTTCAACCCCAATGTCCACAACCCGAACCGGTCTACTGGGGATGACTCCTACGGCCTGTGGCAGATCAACCTGCTCGGATCCATGGGAGCATCCCGCCGCAAGGCGCTTGGTCTGGCGGCCGACGGTTCGCAGGACAGCAAACTCATGGATCCAGCGCTCAACGCTCGGGCGATGAAGATGCTGTACGACGCCAGCAGCACACCCTTCTACCACTGGGGTCCGTACCAGGGTCAGGCCCCGCTCTTCGGTGGTGCCGAGGACTGGGTACCCGCCGTGTACTCGGTTGCCAAGGCGGGAGGGTACGTGGGTGACCCGGGCACGAGTTACCAAGGTGACACTGGGTCTAGAACACAGGTCATCCACTTCAACAACACCTTCAACGTCAGTGGTGGCGGTGGTGGGGTCGATGTCAGTCGACTGGTGCCGATCATGGCCACCAGGCTGGAGGAAGAGATGCGGAAGCGTTTGGCGGTGACTCACTGATGGTCACGAACCGGTTCTCACCACTCCTGTCCGGTGCGTCCCCGTACAACCTGTCAGATGTTCCGGCACGGTGGGCGTCGAACAGTGCCCTGTCCCCGGAGCAACTTACGAAGAAGTTGGCCTACGAATGGCTGAACTCGCATGAGATCGGTGGGTCTGACTCAAACCCCCCTTTCACGTCTGGTGCGGCGGGCAGGATCAACCCGATCCTGGACGGCCAACGGATCACCCGTGGGTACATCCGCCGTGCTCAGTACGAGAAGAACGACGCCACGAGCAAGGCCCGCCTGTACTTCATGTTCAACCCTGAAACCATCGTAAGAGACTACGTCTCGTACCTGGATCAGGCCGCTCTCGACCCGTTCAACACCGTCTACGGGTCCAACAACTTGGTGGCACCCCCGTCGTTCATGAACTTCCGGTTCGACCTCTTCTTCGACCGGCAGGACGAAGTGGCGTCCAACATGGACAACCCGGGCGTGTTTGCCGACTACCAGTTCTTTGACCTCGTAGTTCGTAACGTGATCCCCACCGACCCGAACTCGATGTCGACAACCATCCCCGACAACGGTGTGATGATGGTCAACCCGCGTGACATCACCGTGGTGTTCAGCCCCCAACTGACCGTGCAGGGACGCCCCGTCAACGCTCAGGTGATCTTCGAGAAGTTCAGCCACCGGATGACTCCGATCAGGATGCGGATCTCTCTGGAGATGCGCGTCGTGTACATCGGGCCAATGCGCCCGATGTCGGAGTACACGATGGAGACGTACGCCGCCGCCACCACCAACACGGTGACCAACGACGACTCGCTTGACGCATCCTTTACGTACACCGAACTGGTGATTGCAGATGGTGCCGCTAACGGCGCTACCGGGTATCAACCGGGTGTCAACCTCACAGTAGGCAGCGGACTCGGGTCGTTACTGGGTCTTTCCGATTCACCCAACATGAACGTCCGCATCGCTGCGCTGCAGTGGGCGAGAGAGCACGTGAGGCCCGGGTACACCGAGTACAACAACAGCACGACCTTACGAGCGCGAGGTGTTGACCCGTCCGGGGCGTTCAAGTACGTGGACTGCTCGGCCCTCGTGTGGTACGCCTACAACGCCATCGGCATGACCTCCAAGATGCGTTGGGGTGGGTCGACCAGTTCCCCCTCCAACACTTCCAACATGATCGACGCCTTCAGCAGGGGCGGCATCCAGACGTTGATCCGCTGGACTCCGGCAGACAAAGCCCAGGTGTCCCTGTTCTTCAAGGAGCCGTCCAACCGATCCAAGATTCAGGCCGGTGACCTGCTGCTGCGAAACAAGTCAGTGGTCACCAGTAAAGACACCGGTCACGTTGCGTTCATCCTCGGCTGGACTCCTGGCGGTGATCTTGTGGTCTTCGACGCAGCCGGTCCGACGGCCGATCCCCCTGTTGGTGAGCGCGTCATCTCTCGGGCGAAGTTGGTCGACAACTACTCCGACATCGTTCGCCCGGTCCCGCTCGGCTCTACGTCCTACAGCAGCGCCATCTTCCCCAACACATACGTGGGCACCTCATACGTTGACCCGGTAACTGGAAGGAAGTAACAGATGATTACCCCTGAATCCCGGTACCAGGATGCTGTCAAGACCTTCACCACGGCGCACGTGTACGACAAGTTCGGGCGCATCTACCTCAATGGTGACGACCCCGTCCCCTCCCCGAGGACGGTCACACACGAGACTCTGTACCGTCTCACCGTTCCCAGCCAGGACCCCGTTTCCCCTCTGGAGTACATCGTGAAGGAAGGCGAGTCCATGCCCTTCTGCGCTTGGAAGTTGACGGGGGCGCACTCCAACTGGTGGCGTATGGCGGAGATCAACAGCAAGGTCTGGTACCCCCTGGACCTTCCTCCCGGTACACGGTTGAAGGTTCCACTCTGAGATGGCGACAGCATCGTTCGACGCACAGTTTCTCAACATCCCGATCCGCACGTTGTACATCAACGGGTCGGCGCTGCCTGTCGTCGTCCAAGAGGCTTCCATCAAGCGATCCAATGGCCAGCACGACTCGGCCGATCTGACCGTACTTGTCGATGCCGAACTTACCTTTGACGGTAACCCCCGTATCACCCTTGGTGAATCCACCGATCAACCTCGTGCTGTGCCCGTCGACACTCTGGAAGGGCAGCCGATCTCATTCGTCTACGGAGTGTCTCCCCAGGTAGACACCTTCCATGGGTACATCACGGACATCACGGCCGAGCAGCCGTTCAAGCAGAGCCTCAACTTCACTATCCGTTGCGTCGGCGCAACACTGTCTTGCCAGCGAATCTCACGCCGGTTCTACACCAACCTGACCGACAGTGAGATTGCCAAGCGGATAGCCGACAGGGCGCTCCTCGGGTTCAGTACGAGCGCCACTTCCACCTACCGTTGGCCATCGGTTGGGACTCCACGGAGCACCGACTGGGAGTTACTGAACGGCTTGGCCAGCCGGTCCGGGTGCCTGGTACTCAACTGGGGCGGTGTCATCAGGATGGACGACAGCCGATCCCTGTTCAACGAGTACCCATTCACAACACTTGTCAGCAGCGATGACGTGCTGGAGTCGTCACGCAGGCTCATGGACTTCAAGCCGCAGTCGAAGGGGGGGAACCAGATCAACACACGCCCCGTGCAGTTCTTCTTCTTCGATCGCAGTGGACAGGTCCTGTCGCACAAGACAGACAGCGACGACGAGTGGAACTTCCCTTACACCGATAGCCCCATATCGAGTCGGGAAGAGGCCGAGCAGTACGCTCGATCAATGGCGAACAGTGTGAGCCGTTGGACGCATACCGCCACGGCGCGTATCAAGGGCGACGCTTCCATCTACCCCGGGGTAACCGTCGATGTCAACAGTGGCACTCGGAGTTCCACCGCAAGGTTCAACGGGCGCTGGCTTGTCCTGCAAGTATCACATTCCATGCAACGTGATACGTTCGCCACAGAACTGTCCCTGGCTCGCCCAGGAGATCTGATCCCCCCGCTGACGAAGACCAACTTCGACCACTTCTGGAGGACATCCGGGCGACCACGTCCAGCGATGACTCTGCGGAACAAGCAGTGGCTGTCGTCATGGGCATCCCCTAATTCGGAGGTGACGTTGTGAGGGCGATCAAGTTCCCGTTCTCGGTGTCCAACATGAACATCCAGACCACCACGGACTACGAGGAAATAGTCCGTGGGCAGGTCATTGACGCCCTGCTCACCAACCAGGGGGATCGTGTGTTCCGTGCAGAGTACGGGTGTGACATCCAGTCGTCCCTGTTCGATCCGTCGGATGCCCTGGTTCGAGCGGATGCTGCAGGGTACATCCAGGACCGGCTTCAACGGTTCGTTCCACGGAGCGTTGTCAGCAGTGTGACAATCGACTCCCCCGACACCGAGCCTGGGGTAATCTACATCTCGGTGGTCTACCGTACCTCGGTCTACCAGAGTGAACAGACCCTGAAGGTGCCCGTGAGCAGCGAGTTCATCCAGAGAAGTGTGGAGGGCCGGTAATGACAGACACAGGTGTCATCATCTCGTCAGAGGATTACCGAAAGACCCGAAGCCGTGTCGTACTGGACTACACCTCCAGGGATTTCGCAGCCATCCGCGCCCAGTTGGTAGGTCTCGCCAAGGGCTACATGCCTGAGTGGGAGACGGTCGGTGAGTCCGGCGACTTCGGCACCCTGCTCCTGGAACTGTTCGCCCACATGGGCGACATCATGCACTATTACATCGACCGCACTGCTTCCGAAGCGTTCCTGGGAACCGCTGTTCGACGCCAGTCGGTCCTATACATCGCAGACATGCTTGGGTACAAGCCGATCGGGCAGCAGGCGGCATCGGTGGTGCTTCAGTTCGCCATGGACGCCAACGCTCCCGAGGCGCTCGGCCTGACCGGCGCTGCTGCTATCAACTACTCTGTCACGCTCCCGGCCGGAACCAGGGTTACGAACAGCAGCAACTCCACTGGCAGCCAGATCATCTTTGAGACCGACGTTCCTGTAACGCTCGTTCCAGGGGACAGCGGCGTAGAGGTGTTCGCCACCGAAGGTGTCTCCGTTCAAGGTGAGGGTCTTGGTAACTCCAAGGGGTACCCGAACGCCACGTACATGATCCCCAACACCGGGGTCATCAACGGGACCGTTGATGTCGTTACTCGTGAAGGCGGCAACGTGATCCGCTGGGCGAATGTCACCGACATCTCGCTGGCACGCCCCACCCAGTCGGCGTTCACCACATTCCTGGACGATGACGACCGCACGTACGTGGTGTTCGGAGACAACGCTGCAGGACGCATCCCCCCGTACGGTGCTGAGATCTACGTCTCGTACCGGTATGGGTCCGGTGCTGCCGCCAACGATCTGGCGATTGGCTCGCTCACCAACCTTGTCCCACCGTCCACAATCGAAACGTGGGGCATTTCGGTTTCAAACGGCGCTTCACCGGTTGGCGGCGCTGACCCGGAAACCGCTGAGAGCATGCGCTACTCCATCCCCCGCTCAACCGGGCGCTTGAAGAGTCGTGCCGTCACGTTGAACGACTACGCCGATCTGGCCCTCCAAGTTCCCGGTGTGGCCAAGGCCATCGCCTACGGCACGCTGTACACCGCCGTGTACGTTCGGCTGGCCCCGGTGGGCGGGGCAGCAAACGACAGTTACATGGAGCGGCTGATCGCCTCCGTGGAGTCGCACCTATCCGACAAGGTGCTCGTCGGCACACGAGTCTTCGCTGAGCCGGGAACGCTGGACGACATCTGGACGAACGCCCACGTCCGCATTGACGTGCATGTCCAGCCTGCCTACAACCGGACACAGGTTCGCAAGTTGGTGGAGTCCACCGTTCGCTCGATCTTTGCTTTCGACAACGTCGACTTCGGGTCCCGGATCACGCTCGGACAGATCTACCGAGCGGTTCTGTCGGTTCAAGGCGTGGAATGGGCGGAGGTCAAGTGGCTCGATACGGTGAAGCCGTCCACTGCAGCGTTGGAACTGGATATTGCGACCAACTCCAGTGTTCGGTCGATCGGGGACATCATCCCTGACGACATCCACCTTGTCCGCATCAGCACGACATCTGTCGTAGAGGACAGTGGTCTCTGGCCAAGCCTGGCCTTGGACGAGCGCACCCACGATGGGTTGTGGGTTCGTGCTGACGGCGGTCTGGTTGGTACCTGATGAGCAATACCTGGGATCAGGCGGAACCCCCTGGCTTCACAGTCCAGCGCGTCACCGATGACGGGGGCGATTTCGTCCGTGGTCGACCCTCCGCCCGACAGAACGCCCTGAGGTATCGGGCTGTCGGCCCACAGACAGCGACGCCCGATGCGAAGGTTGCACTGAAGTCACGCCTGACATCGTTCACGACCGGATACGGGAGTATCGAACTTTCCTGGGGGTGGCCGGTCGAATACCTGGACTGGACTGAGGTCGCCATCGTCAGGTCTGGGTTCGGACACCCCAGCACCGTCAATGACGGCGTGACCATCTTCCGGACCACACGGGACTCCTACGGGGCGTTCGATGAACTGCCGTCGTTGTCGATCAAGGTCAACGATGACAACCTCCAGGAAGGGCGGTGGTACTACTACACCTTGTTCTTCTACAAGACCGAGTGGGAGCCGGTCATGTACACCGAGGCTCTGACGCCACGTAACTATCGCCACTTCGACCACCTGTGGGCAGGTATCCCTGAGTACTACCGCTGGGTGGACGGTAGGTACCGTGGTGAGCAGGGGCACCTCCAGCAGTTCCTTCGACTGTTCGGGTTTGAGTTGGACATGACCAGAGAGATGGTCGAGTCCTGGCAGCAGGTGTACAACATCGACAATTCTCCTCAGCCGCTCCTCCGTCAGGTTGGCCTGAACTTGGGCGTCAGCACTGAACAAGGGTTGGGGGAGATCCGCACCCGTTCGTTGATCGGACAGATCAACCAGTTGTACGAGAAGCGCGGCACCGCTCGTGGTCTGGAACTGGTCGTGGAGGCCGCTTCGAAGTACGAGACCACGGTGACCACCGGGCGCAACCTCCTCTTGCTTCCGGATGACAGTGAGTTCATCCATGGCAGCGGTAACTGGGTGCTCTCCCGAATTGGTGTGCCCAGGATGTCCTACCCTGAATCGCTCCTCGCACTTGGCCGATCGTTCGACGCCACAGTCAGGGCCACCGGGGTTCCCGGGTCTGTGACGGTCGGCACCGCTACCTCGCAGGCATTCGCTGCGTACCTGAAGAGCGATGCCCCCGACGTACGCGCAACGCTGGTAGCGCCCTACACCACGACCGACCGCTCCGCAGACGCTGGGTACGGGGTGATGGCGGTGATCGGTAACCGCCCTGCGCCATCCTTCTACGCTGACAACGACCTGTCAGTAGCGTGCGGGCTGGGTATCCGGGGGGATACGGCGCTGACGCCCAAGTACAACGGCATTCCCGTGGAGCAGAACGTCCTCTACGGGTTCTCGTGCCGGTTCAAGGGGGATCGACTGACCAGCGCAGCCACGGCCGGGATCTACTGGTTCGATCGCAACGAACTGTTCCTTGGATCATCGTCGTCCACGTTCCTCGTGAGCGGAGAGTGGCAGACCCTGCTCGTACAGGGTCTGTCGATCTACGGCACCAACGCATCCATCCAGATGCTCGCCGGTACCGGCTATGGGTCTGCGTTCACGGCAACCGTTGGAGACTCTTTGCTAGTAGCAGCAGGGGAAGGGGTCGGTGTCGCCCCAGACGCTGGCGTCTACGCCAACGAGTTCCGGAAGTACCTGCCCGAGAATGCTCGTCGTACGGTCTACGCAGAGTACTCGGGTGCTGCGTTTGCTGTACCGTACATCACTGTGTCCAACCGCCAACAGGGAGACATCTTCACTGTCATGGGAGCGATGTTCTACGAGGTTGGCGATGGCGGCACTACAACCGCCGTTGCTCCGGACTTCTTCTTGACGCTGGGGACAAGCGAACTGATCGGTGAAGACAGCGGAAAGATCATGGGCGGGTAATGGGCTTCATCTGGACAGAGCAATTAGAGGATGGTGTCAACGGAGGCAACGACATCGTTGTTGGCCCGATCGACGTTCGCATCCTCTTGATGGCCAGGGCACCCTTGCTCACCCAGGACAAGGCTCAGGTCGAAGCATTCAAGGCGATCTCCACCGTGAACGATCTGCTGTCTCGGCCGGGTTGGGAAGAAGTGTCTGTTCCCGGGTATCAGCGGCAGGTCAACCGGCAGTGCACGCTCTACACGTCAGGGATGAACACGTTCCTGATCTTCGGCCAGTCATCGTCCACGTGGGTCCTCAATAAGGACACGCAGGTTGAAGCGCTCGTGCTGGCGGTACCCGGCAACTATGTCGGCGTTACCCCGCAGGTTGGTAAGCAGACAGCCACCGCCGTGGGGACAGCGTACGGCCCGGTCATTCGCACGACGAACCCCCCAATCGACCCAGCCTCATACCTCCGCTGGTGGCCGCTCCTCTATACGGCACCGATGCCCCGCATCAATCAGGGGACGGAAGAGGTGCTCGTCACGGCCACCACCTACGACGCTGTGTGCCGGTGTGAAGACGAGTATGTCATCTTCGCCACGGACACCCCGTTCCGGCAGAAGACCAAGACGGTGTTCCGTAACGGTGACGGTATCTCCGGGCTGTTGGACATCCTGACCAACAACCGGTGGCTCTTCGGCTGGTCTGCCAGCAATGGCATCCTCAACAGTGTTGCCGAGGGAACTACGGCCCTCTACACGGGTCCGCCAAAGTTTGAGTCGTCACGGCTGCAGCACGTCTGGCTGTTCCCTCAGCGAGTCAACTACGCCGCTAACCCAAGTTTCGAATACTCGGATGGCTTCTGGCAGTCCAACAAGGGCTCGCTTACCCGAGTATCGGAATCAGGAGGCTATCCGTCAGCGCACTCTGGCTATGTCGGGGCACAGATCCCGCTGTCCCCTCTCCCGCAGTTCGCCCCCACGGACCGTCTCTACGTTCGCAGCAGCAAGTTCTTCCCGAACGAGCGGACCATCACCTTCCAGTTGATGGCGAAAGGGCACGGCACCGTTCGTGTCGGCCTGGAGACGTACAG
>Ga0214923_10008626_pt1 | contig 10799 bp, 9 predicted proteins | sample LL1510_MetaG_FD_177993 | JGI IMG/M metagenome (GOLD analysis project Ga0214923, IMG submission 177993) | Freshwater microbial communities from Lake Lanier, Atlanta, Georgia, United States - LL-1510 | ecosystem: Environmental > Aquatic > Freshwater > Lake | place: USA: Georgia | collected 2015-10-15
TGTTAGATTATATTATTATATAATTAATATATTATATTATTATTAGATTATATTATTATATAATTAATATATTATATTATTATTATATTATTAGATTATATTATATATATATTATATAATTAATAGGATTATATTATTATTATATTATATAATTAATAGGATTATATTATTATATTATTATTAGATTATATATTATTATATTATATATATTGTTAGATTATATTATTATATTATTATTAATAATAGATTATATTATTATATTATTATTAGATTATATTATTATTAGATTATTAGATTATATTATTATTATTGTTAATAATATTTAAAATCAAAATACAAAATTGTGAATACTTAAAATAATAGAAGAGCCATTAGGATATTTTCTTTCTATAAGAATAGGAATTTTTTTTTCTAATAGTTCTTTTTCAGCAATTTCTAAAGAATTATGAAGATTATTTATATTTACAAGAGGTTTAGAACCATTAGATAATTGTTCAGCTCTAGTTCCCAAAATTCTTACTTTTTCATATTTTGTTAATATAAAAATATCACTGTTATTCATTAATTCTCTAATTTATATATAATTTGTTTTTATTTTATATATAAATTAATCTAAAATTGTAAATATAAAAATGATACTTAAAGAAAAAAATTATATTTAAAGAAAAAATGACTGCAAAATTAAATTTTCCAAATTTTGAAGATATTTTAGTATCTACAAAAACTTTTACGTCAAGTACTAATTTAGATATTATTATTAATCAATTATTTGAAGAATTACCTATAACTCCATATGTAGTTTTTATGAAAAAACGGGGTAGAAAGAAAAAAGGTGAAGAATTTAATCCAAATCAAAATATAGCTTTTGGTTCTATTATTACAGTTAAATATGAAGGTAAAATTAGAGGAATAGAGATTAAACCAAAAAAAAATAAAACTGGTAAAAAAAATAAATGGTTTAGAAATTCTATTAGTGTAGTAATTATTTTAGATAAACCCATAAATTTTAAAATATGTAGAAATGGAACTTTTCAAATGACTGGGTGTAAAACAAATGAACATGCAGAACAATGTATAAAATTTATTTGGGAATTTATACATGATAAACCTCATTTATATTCATTTAAAAATAATACTAATAAATTAGAAACTTTTATAATACCCTCAATGAGAAATATAGATTTTTCTTTAGGATTTTTTGTTGATAGAGAAAAATTAAATAAATTTATGACAACGCAAAATAAGTTTCATTGTTTATTAGAAACTTCTTTTGGTTATACTGGTGTTAATATAAAAATTCCCTTGGAAAATGATATTTCTGAAATGGAAATTACCCAACTTATTTGTAATAATGATAAAAATTGGGAAAAAAATATTATTAAATATGAATATTATCTTAATTTATTACCAGAAAAAGAAAAAGAAACTAAACTTAAAGATGCCAAATATAATACTTTTTTAGTTTTTCATTCAGGTAAAGTTATACATTCTGGTCTTACAGATAAATTTATGAAAGATGTATATTATTATTTTTTAGAGATTATGGCTGAATGTTATAATTATATTGAAGAAAGACTTGATTAATAACATATATTTATAACACATATATTTATAACTATATTTTATAACTATATTTTATAACTATATTTTATAACTATTACTTATAACTACTATTACTTATAAATATAGTTATAAAATAATTAAATTTTATAACTTATAAAATATAGTTCTAAATATAGTTCTAAATATAGTTCTAAATATAGTTATAAAATATAGTTATAAAATATAGTTGTAAAATATAGTTATAAAATATAGTTATAAAATATAGTTATAAAATATAGTTGTAAAATATAGTTCTAAAATATAGTTGTAATTTTATAATTTATAACACATAAGGCATTTCATTATTAGTTAATATTGAATTATCACAACTTTTATTTAACCAATTTTTATCACTTTGTGGAGTATATTCAAATTGAACAGGTCTTCCATTATATAATCCTAAAGGACAATTATACATTAAATAATCTTTTTTATTATTAACTAATTCTGAACATAATTTTAATTTTTCACCAGAACCCCACATATATGGACCTCCGTCACATAATTTTTCAGGTGTAACTCTGAAATCAAAAGAATCTTTTGAATTATTAGTATCATTTATTTTTAATAATTTATACATAACTATTAATAAAATACTCATTACTAAACTAAAGCCACCTATTACTAATATTTGATTTATACTTATGTTATTTTTATTTAATATTAAAAATGCTAATAAAGTATTTAAATAAAAAAATATAAATATAATTATACTAAAAATAATTTGTTTTGAATTCATTTATTATATATTATATATTAATAATTTAAAAATTATTAATAATTTACTTAAGGAAACAAGTTTTTTATCTAAATATATAAATGTCTTTATCATATCAAATATATAATGATGCAAAATTAGCTGTATGGGGTAATAGAGAATTATATCAAAATATTCTTAAACCATTAAATGCTAGATGGAATCCTAAAATGAAAAATGGTATTCCTGGGTGGCTTGTACCTATAGAATATGAAGAACAAATTAAAATTCTTACATTTAATCAAAATAATAAAATTATGGATACAAATCAAAATAATAATAAACACAATCAATTTAATATTAGTGACAATAATATTAATCAAAAAAATAATAAAGATGAATATAATAATAATGAAAATGATAAAGTAGAAAATAATGATAATAATGATGAAGATGATGATAAAGATGACGATAATAATAATGAAAATGATAAAGTAGAAAATAATGATAATAATGATGAAGATGACGATGAAGATGATGATGAAGATGATAATGAAGATGATGATGAAGAAGATGATGAAGATGATGATGATGAAGATGACGAAGATGAAGATAATGATGATGATGAAGATGACGATGACGAAGATGATGATGATGAAGATAATGACAAAGATGATGAAGACGATGAAAATAATGACAAAGATGATGAAGACGATGACGAAGAGGAAGAAGATAAAGTTGAACATATGATATCTCCTAAGAAAGAAAAAAGTAAAAAAACTGCACCTTTAGGTATTAAAGAAGATAAAGTTGAAAATATAATATCTCCTAAAAAAGAAAAAAGTAAAAAAGTTGTACCTTTAGCTATTAAAGAAGATAAAGTTGAAAATATAATATCTCCTAAAAAAGAAAAAAGTAAAAAAACTGCACCTTTAGCTATTAAAGAAGATAAAGTTGAAAATATAATATCTCCTAAGAAAGAAAAAAGTAAAAAAGCTGCACCTTTAGGTATTAAAGAAGATAAAGTTGAACGTATGATATCTCCTAAGAAAGAAAAAAGTAAAAAAACTGCACCTTTAGGTATTAAAGAAGATAAAGTTGAACGTATGATATCTCCTAAGAAAGAAAAAAGTAAAAAAGCTGTACCTTTAGCTATTAAAGAAGATAAAGTTGAACGTATGATATCTCCTAAGAAAGAAAAAAGTAAAAAAATAATATTAAAAGAAAAAATATTAAATTTACAGTATGAAAAAGATAAAAAAAGAGGTAAATTAATTAATACTTCTGATAAAGAAGATATAAGAAATAAGTTATTAAAAGATAATCCATTAAAATTTTATAAAATTTTTAGTAAAAATCCTTCTGAATTTCAGGAATTATATGGTTCAGAACAAGAAAATATATCATCATCTTCTTCGGAAGAAGAAAATTCTAGTGATGGATTTCCAAGTCCTGAAAGTCCAAAATGTAATAGTTTTGTAAAACAATTGGAAACTAGAATAAATATATTAGAAAAGCAATTATTTGAGTTAAAATTAGAAAATAAAAAATTAAAAATAAAACTTAATTTAAGATAAATTATTACATGAATGATACAAATAAATAGTATTAATAATAGTAATAATTTAATTTATATTTTTATTTATAAGATAATAAATCCTTTATTAAAAAAAATTTATGAGATAAATTTAATTATAAATAGATTTTTTAATAAAAGTAATAAAGGTAATAAAAGTAATAAAAGTAATAATATAGAATTAATAAATAATAATATAGAATTAATAAATAATAATATAGAATTAATAAATAATATAGAAAAAAATATTATAAATAATATAAATAATTATAATAATATAGATAATATAGAGTTTATAAATAATATAGAAGATGATAATATAGAAGATGATAATATAGAAGATGATAATATAGAAGATGATAATATAGAAGATGATAATATAAAAGATGGTAATATAGAAGATGATAATATAGAAATAATTAATATTGGAAATAATTGGTTAAGTATAAAGTTAAGAAAAAAATTATAAAAAATACATAATTATAAATACAATAATAATAGCAATAAATAAAATTATAAAAAGAATAATAAATAATATATAAATATTATTTTTATGATACTGTAATATATTATTATAATTAATATTATATTTTTTAGATGATGTAGTAGTTTGTGAAGTAGAATTATTATTAAATAATAAATTTTGAGATTTAATAATTTTTCCAGCGATAAAATTAGGTTTTAATATAGCTAAATTATCTAGAGAAACTGGTCTAGTTAAATCTAAATATGGATATGTTTCCATGACACGTCTAGAATAACCAGTTCCAGGATTTATTCCGCCACCAGTAACTGCGATAGTACTAAGTAAATTTTTATTATATACAAGTTGATTATAAATAGTTGAATTAACAATATCTAAATCTAAATTAATTTTATATTTAGGATTAATAGCTTGAGTATACCAAAAATCAGGAATTAAAGAAATACAATTATCTTCTATATTACACATATTAACACCTTTTTGAATTTTAAAATAACCATCAATACCCCATTCAGTACCCCAACTATTTTCAACCCACCAATATTCAATATTATTTTCAATTCCCCAACCTACAATTTCTATTGCATGACCACCTACAATAGGTCCTTTTCCATTCCAAATATAAATTTCATTTTTTGGGTTAAATGTATAAAAATCTGGATATATATCCATCCCACTAACAATAGGTCCAAATTTATAGATTTCAATCATAATTTGTTCAATACCACCTTTGGGATTATATTTTTTACTTCCCCAAATACCATAGTAATGAGAACATTTATAAAATTTAGCAGGAGTTCCAGTTTCTTGTTTAATTTCGTGATTATAATCATAATCTGCACACATGTCTTGTATGGGACCTGTTACTGTGCTACAAAAAGGGATTTGTATAATAGAAGAAAAATTAGAAAGAGATTGAAATAAAGTTTCATTTCCTAATTGATTTGAATAGGGAACACAATCTAAAGTAACAGTACCTATTTCATATAAATATCTAGCAGCATCTGCTAATGAATTTCCGAAACATGCAGAAGTTTCTTCTGTTACAATATTAGCTTGTTGAATTAAATATTTTTGATTTATTTGATTTGGAGAGTTCATTAAATTAACTTCTTGACCACCCCAATCACATAAAATTAATCTAGTTGGTGATAATGTTATATTCATTAAACCAGAAGAATATAAATTAAATTTATCAGCTAATACTGAAGTAGTAGCAAATGCCCAACAACTACCACATGTACCTTGGTTAAGGACTGGGCTTAAAAATGATTTCCATATATTTTTACCATTAAAACTAGATGGAACTGTAAAAGGATCTTGTTGAATTTTATTTGAGTATTTTTCTATATATAAAGAACCATCATTTTTTTTTATAAAATTTATTATGTGTTGATAGGAATCATAAGGTGGAATATTTGTAGTATTTTCTAATAAAGTTTTTGTTGGTCTAGAATTTATTTTATTTTGTAAAGTATAGTTTAAACTATCAATATTTAACTGTAATTTTTTCATTTATATTAAGAAAAAATAATTTATATAATTATTATTAATATATAAATTAATTAATAATTATATAATTAATATATAAATTAATAATAATTATATAATTTTAAGGTGATGAAGGATAATATGGTTCTTCATTATCATTATCATGGGATGTTATATTTGTCGGTGAAAATAAATTAGAAGGTATAATATTAATTTCATCAAAAATAGAATTTAAATTACGGGGAACAATAATATTTTCAGTTTCTATTTGAGTTTCATTTTCCAATTCAACTATTGAATAATATAATATAGTTGAACCATGTTGGCAATGATTTGTGCTTACAAAATCTGAACCTATAGTTCCCATTGAAGTATTTCTTTTTGTTACAGTAAAAGAAATAGTATCTTTAAATTTTAAAGTAAAAATAAATGTATTTTTAGTATTTATTATATTTATTAATGATTTTATTTGTTTCTCTGGTATATAAGCATTTATTCCCGACGTAATAGGAATTGGTACATATGCTGTATTTAAATCTACATCTTTCATTGATACATCAAAAATAATATTATTTCTTAGTGCTTCTGCCAAAGAAATTCTTCTATTTTGATTTACATCTAATACATATCCATATTCTGGATCTGGATTAGGTTTGCATTCATAAACAACTTTATTTTCATTATTTAAACTTTCTTCTATTTGATTTTTATTAGAACATAATATTTCATTATTATCTTCTAATAAAAAATAAACAACATTAGTTCCATTTTCATCAAACCAAGTTTTTGTATTAATTTCTGTAGCATTACTAACTTCAAAACATCTAGGACCAATAGATTTATATTTTCCATCTTTTTCTATATCTACTGGAATAATAAAATCTTCTTGTTCTACGTCTTCTTTTTCTTCGGTTTCATAATATTGAGAAAATCTTTGTATTTGAGCTTGATGTTGTTTTCTTATTTCATTTAATTTTTCTTGGGCAATTTGTTCTCTTGTTAAATCATCAGTTACTTGATTTCTATTTGATTCATTTATATTTACTTGATTTCTATTTGATTCATTTATATTTACTTGATTTCTATTTAATTCATTTATATTTAATTGATTTATATTTAATTGATTACTATTTAATTGATTTAATTGATTTCTTTGATTTAATTGATTTCTTTGATTTCTTTGATTTAATTGATTTCTTTGATTACTTTGTTGTTCATTTTCGTGTTCGTTATCAGAATCATTTTCTTGGACACTATACCATTCATTTTCCTGATCACTATCCCATTCGGTTCTTTGATTATTTATTTGATTAATTGGTTGATTAATTGGTTGATTAATTGGTTGATTAATTGGTTGATTAATTGGTTGATTAATTGGTTGATTAATTGGTTGATTAATTGGTTGATTAATTGGTTGATTTTCTAAAGTTAATAAATATAATTTAAATTGTTCATTTTCTTGGATTGAATTAATCATATTAATTATAATTTCATAGGGTATTTCTATTTGTAAATTAGGATAATTATTAAAATAATTAATATTACATAAATTTTCATATTCATCTTCATCTTCATCTTGATTATCATGGTTTAATGATATATTAAAAATATCTTTAAAAGCATTTCGAATTTTAATATCAGAATTACATAAATCTAATTCTTTAACAATAATAAAATTTATTAATATTTCAAATGTAAGTTTAATAATATGATTATCATTATATGAATCAATAAATGGTAAATAAATATTATATAATAGTTCTAAGCAAATTGTTAAAGAATTAGATAAATCAGAGTTCCAATATTTTTCTAATATAAATATTAATGGATTAAATTGATTAACCCAATTTAATATTTCAATGTTATTTATTGTCTTATTTAATTTAATAATATATTTTTGTATATTTTTAATTAAAAATGAAAGTAGATAAGTATCAACTAAATCATCTGATGAAATAATATCATTTATAAGAGGTTCAGTTGAATAATTACTTTCAAAAATAATTTCAAATCCATTAGATTTATAATTATTGACTAAAGTAAATATTGGTTTAATTTGGTCTAAATAATATTTAACATATTTTTTATATAATATAGCTTTTTTATTAATTAATCCATTATAATCTAAAGTATAAATATAATTAGTTCCATCCCACCAAGTTTTTGATATAGATAATTCAAAATTATTAATAATATCAATTAAATTATTAGAAACATTATTTACAATAAAAATATTTATATTAAAATTATCTTTATTTAAAGTAGTTTGGCCTAAAATACTATTATTATACATAGTCGATAAAGTAAAAGGAAATGTTAAATAATTATTTTTAGTTATTAAAGTTGGTTTAAAATTATAATTATTTAATAATTCTCTATATAAATTATATGAATCATTTAAATTTACATAAATATTCATATTTATAACATTTAAAGATATATTTGAATATAATAATGTTAATAAATTATTAGCAATTATGGCATTTGAGTTTTTAATTAAAATTGAAAAATTATCTATATTAATAGAATATTGATTTAAAAAATTTTTAAATTTATCAATAGGTAATTTTGTTATAGGCATATATTTATTATTATTAATAATAATAAATAATTTATTAAATTATTAATTATTAGGTAAATAATAGATAATTAACTATAATAAATAGATTAATTAACATATATTATACACTCGAAATTAAAAATAAATTAAAAATAAATCAAAAATTTCACTTCTTGATTTTCTAATATAAAAAAGAAGTCTAGAACTTTATTCTATTACTCATTTTACGATTAATGGTTTCTACAAAATATAATAGGTCTTTTTTATAGTGTATTCATTTGTTTATTAGATACGGCTATTTCTACTACTATTTAAATATTGGTTCGTCAAATAGAAATGATATGACGATTTACTTCATTACATACAAAGTTATAAATAAAACAAATTAAATATTTCTATAAATAATATGTTCTATTATATTCTATAAATAATATAATGTATTATGTTCTATAAATAATATAATGTATTATATTCTATAAATAATATAATGTATTATGTTCTATAAATAATATAATGTATTATGTTCTATAAATATAATGTATTATGTTCTATAAATAATATAATGTATTATATTCTATAAATAATATAATGTATTATGTTCTATAAATGATATGTAAAAATTATTGGTTGTAAAATATATTCAGAAAGGAAAAATGAAGTAAAAACTACAAATATTTAGAGTTTGATAAGTTTATTAAAATAAATACAAATACAAAATATTTAGTTATTATAATAATACAGTTATTTATAGATCTAAAAACAATAAGAAAAATAATTAAAATAGTTTTTTAACATAATTAAATAATAGTTATATTTGAATCTGCCTTGCTAGCTAATATTCTATAAAAATGAAACTTTGAAAATCCTGTACCCAAATAAAAAGTTATAAAATTTATAGTAAATATAAGTAATAAAAATTCTTTATTAATTTTTATTTGTGGATAAAATAAATTAAATACAAATCCTAAAATTAAAATAGAAAATATACTTATAATATAAATCATTCTCCAATCAACGCTATTTTCATATGGAAATTTAGCTAAAAACTTATAAAATTTTTCTTTTTCTTTTGGAGAAACAATATCATCTACATTTTTTAATTTAACTATTCTTTTATTATCTTCAATTTCCCATTTAATTGCTAAAATAAATAATAATATAAATATTATAAATATAATATAAAATATATACATAATTTATATTATATATTATTATTTGTTTAATATATATTATTATTATTATTTGTTTAATATATATTATTATTTGTTTAATATAATATATAAATCTAAAATAATGATAAATAATATTAAATAAAAAATTTATGTATTATAATTGGAATTATTTTGATAAAATTTATTGTATATCAACTACAAATTCATATTTAAGACGTTCTTATTTTAATTATTTAGCTAAAAAATTAAATATAAATTTTTGTATGAAAATATTTGAAAAACATTCTACTGATAGTAATTATGGTTGTGCCACATCACATTTACATATATTTAAAGAAGCCTATTTAAAAAATTATAAAAAAATATTAATTTTTGAAGATGATGTAATTGAAAATTATATTAATCCAACTATATTAAATAAAATAATTAATTTTTTAGACAACATAGAATGGGATTTATTTTATTTTGGAGCAGTTCCAGATTGTAGAAAAGATAATTTTTGTACTAAAATATCTAATAATTTTTATAAAATAAAAAGTTTATGCACCCATGCATATGCTATAAATCAACAAGCCATAAAAAAATATTATAATTTAATATATTATGATATTCCAATAGACTATATTTTTAGAGATGATTCAGAACTTAAATCTTATGCTCATTTTCCAACTCAATTTTTTCAAGAAACTAATTTTAAAGTGCCTCAATTTGTTATAAATAGTTATTTTAAAATATTAGAGTTTTATTCATATTATATAGGAATAAATATAAGACATCCTATTTATAGAATAATTATATCATTATTTATTATTTTTTTGACTTATAAATTAATAAGAAATAATATAAGAAGAAATAATATAAGAAATAATATATAAGATAAATAATATAAGATAAATAAGATAAATAAGATAATATAAGATAAATAAGATAATATAAGATAAATAAGATAATATAAGATAAATAAGATAATATAAGATAAATAAGATAAATAATAAGATAAATAATAAGATAAATAATAAGATAAATAATAAGATAAATAAGATAAATAATAAGATAAATAATATAAATAGAATTAATAAATAGAATAAATAGAATTAATAAATAGAATTAATTAATAGAATAAATAGAATTAATCAATAGAATTAATCATATTTAAATCAAGTTTTAAATCCATCATTCCAGAACCAATATTAGATCTTTTTCCGCAAATAATTGAA
>Ga0214923_10008627_pt1 | contig 10799 bp, 7 predicted proteins | sample LL1510_MetaG_FD_177993 | JGI IMG/M metagenome (GOLD analysis project Ga0214923, IMG submission 177993) | Freshwater microbial communities from Lake Lanier, Atlanta, Georgia, United States - LL-1510 | ecosystem: Environmental > Aquatic > Freshwater > Lake | place: USA: Georgia | collected 2015-10-15
TACGTCTTCGCGCAATCGAAAGGTTGGCCGCATAATGGCAATGACCGCATTCGCACCAGCGATTACTCGCTCAAAGGAAATTTTCGCCGAAAAGTCATCACAAGTTGTTCTCAAACTTGTGCCTGATCTATCCGACGGAAAGCAAGCAGATCGAAAGTTCTTCGCAATATTTGTAACTGCAGTTGGAGTTATTGGTCTCATGTTCCTTCTCCTGATCAATACCTTGCTAGCTCAAGATGCATTTGAACTTACTAACTTGAAAGTACAAGCAAAGTTAGTGAGTGATGAACGCGAAGCAATTGCACGACAGATGGACAAAATCTCTTCTCCGGCATCACTCGCGAAGCAAGCTACCTCACTTGGTATGAAGCCTTCAGAGACTCCTACTTTCTTGTCCTTAGACAAGCCAATTTCAGAGGTTCCGGTGAAGAATGGGTAATTTCTCTCTCGCGCGTAACCGAATTAGGTTCCTAATTTTGTTCACTGCAATCATCATGTTCTTATTTGGAGCACGCCTTGTGCAAGTGCAAGCTCTACAAGCCAATGATTATCGCAATCGCGCAGTGAATGAGATGGAAAAGGTAAAAACTCTCCAAGCACCACGTGGAGATATCACCGATATTAATGGCCTTCCTTTTGCTCGTAGCGTCGCGGCAATCAGCATCGTCGTGGATCAGACACAGATTCTCAATCCTGCAAAGACTGCGGCTTTTGTAGCTCCAATTCTTGGAATGAGTACTTCTGAGGTAGAGACTGCGATTACTGGAAAACGTAAGTGGTATTTGGTTGCCGAGAATGCAAAGCCAGCGACTTGGCTCAAGCTGACCAAGGCAATTGATACATATAACGCAACCCTTCCTGGCATGAGCCCAGAGCGAATCATCGGTTTCTTTCCAGAGCGAAGTTACGTGCGTGAATATCCATCTGGTTCATTAATTGCATCCCTCATTGGTTTTGTAAATCATGACGGAGTTGGTGCTACAGGGCTTGAGTCCAGCATGAACTCAACAATCTCTGGTATCAATGGTAAGTATTCATATGCAAATGGTTACAAGGCTGAAATTCCTGGTTCCCAATCAGAGATTGTTCCTGCACAAGCTGGCACATCTATTCGTTTAACAGTAGATCGTGATATTCAGTGGGTTGCTTCAAAGGCGATTGCAGATGCGGTTAAATCCTCAAATGCTATTAGTGGCACGGTAATTGTTATGGATCCAAAGACAGGTCAGATTCTTGCTCATGCAACAGCGCCGACATTTGATCCAAATAACACCTCAAAGGTTTCACTTGTTGCAATGCGTAATCCATCTGTACAAGATGTCTACGAACCAGGATCAACTGGAAAGGTAATGACGTTAGCAGCAGCAATTGAGGAAAAGAAAATTACCCCTGAAACTGTTTTCACAGTTCCTTACGCGCTAAAGCGCTCTGTTAAGACATTCCACGATCATGAGAAGCATGCAACCCAGCGATTGACCGCTTCAGGAATCTTGGCAGTTTCTAGCAATACCGGTTCAATTCAGATCGGTGAGATGCTTTCAAATGACACTTTGCATGACTATCTTTCAAAGTTTGGAATTGGGGAGAAGACCGGCTCAGGACTTCCTGGAGAATCACGCGGAATTTTGCCAAAGGTTGCAGATTGGTCTGGAACTACAGCGCCAACGGTTGCTTTTGGACAGGGTTATTCACTAACTGCGATGCAAGCAACAAGCGTCTTTGCAACGATCGCAAATGATGGAGTTCGCGTGTCACCAACAGTTATCGCTGGAACAAGTGATGCAAGCGGAAATTACACACCTTCTGCGGCTCGCGAGAGTGTTCGTGTAATTAGCACTGAAACAGCGCAAAAGATGCGCATCATGATGGAGAGCGTGGTTTCTGCTAACGGAACCGCACCTACCGCAGCTATTGCTGGATATCGGGTAGCTGGAAAAACCGGTACAGCGATGAGAATCGATGACACCTGTGGTTGCTATCGCGGATATACCGCTTCATTTATTGGATTTGCTCCAGCTGATAAACCTGCGTACGTAATTTCAGTAACTATTCAAGATCCAAAAGGTCTGCACTGGGGTGGAGCACTCGGAGGTCCAGTATTTAAAAAGGTTATGTCATTTGTTCTGCAATCAAAGGGAATTGCACCAACCGGAACAACGGTTGATCCTGTTGCATTGACAGAAAAGCAGCTCATCGCCGAAAGAAAATTAGCAGAACAGAAGGCTGCACGTGTCAAGACCAATTGAGGAGTTCAAGCGAACCGTTGAAGCTGTGGCAGCGATTGCAAATGCATCGCTTACGGGTGAGGCATCGACTGTAATTTCTGGATTAACACTCAATAGCAACGAGGTTCAAGAAGGTGATCTCTTTATAGCGTTACCTGGTGAAAAGGTTCACGGTGCCGATTTCGCACAGGATGCGATTTCACGAGGTGCAGTTGCTGTTCTGACAGATGAAGTTGGGGCAGAAAAAATTTCATGTGTACCACTAATCGTTTCACCAAATCCACGCCGTGCAGCTGGAGTAATTAGTGCATGGTTTTACAGCGAACCCATGCGTGATCTTTATAGCGTTGGTGTCACTGGTACTAATGGAAAAACCACAGTTACAACCCTGTTGCACCAAATTATGTCTGCAGCAGGTCGCGAAAGCGGTTTAATCGGTACTGTAGAAACCCGAATCGGTGATGAAGTTGTGGCAAGCAAGCGCACAACCCCCGAAAGCAGCGATTTGCAGGCGCTCTCTGCTGTCATGCGTGAGCGACATATGCGAAATCTGGTCATGGAGGTTTCAAGCCACGCTATCGCCTTAGAGCGAATTCGTGGAAGTCACTTCGCGGTTGTCGCATTTACAAACTTAACTCAGGACCACTTAGATTTTCACAAGACCATGGAAAACTACTTTGCCGCTAAGTCAAAGTTATTTACCTTTGAATTTGCTGATCTTGCAGTTATCAACATTGATGATGGTTATGGCGTGAAGCTTGCTGAGCAAACTGAGCTTCCCGTCATGACAGTTTCTCGTCATGACCACAATGCAACGTGGCATTACGTATCAATCACCCGCGATTATGTTGGAGCTCATGTTGCTATTCGTGGAAGTGCTGGAATTTTGATAGAAGGGAAGGTTCACCTCCACGGTGGATACAACTTCGACAATTTATTAATGGCGGTTGCAATCGCAACTGAAAGTGGAATTGATCCAATAGATATTGCAGCTATTTTGCCGCAACTCACCGGTGCTGCAGGTCGTCTAGAAGCTGTGCGACTCGGGCAAAACTTCACAGCCTTAGTTGACTATGCGCATTCACCTGATGCGGTCTCTCGAGTCTTAGAAACTGCACATGAAATTTCAGATGGTCGAGTAATCGCCGTGCTTGGGTGTGGCGGCGATCGAGATTCAACTAAGCGACCATTAATGGGAAAGGCTTTGCATGATGGAGCAGATGTCGCAATCTTTACAAGCGACAATCCACGTTCTGAAAAGCCTGAAGCAATTTTGGTACAAATGACTTTGGGCTTAGACATCCAAGAGCCAAGTACCATCATTGAAGATCGCGCAGAAGCAATACGTGCAGCTGTTAATGAGGCACAAGATGGTGACGTTGTAATTGTTCTTGGCAAAGGCCATGAAAAGGGACAGGATATTGCAGGGGTAAATCACCCATTTGATGATCGCGTCGAGCTCGCAAAAGCGATCGAGGACAAGAAATGATTACATTAACCGCAGGAGAGATCGCACTTCTGGTCGCAGGCGAGTTGCATTGCGATAAAGATTTATTGGTATCAAAAGCACCCGTCTTTGACTCACGACTAGCAACCCCTGGTTGTATTTTCTTGGCACTCAAGGGCGAGACAGTTGATGGACATGATTTCGCAGCTGATGCTTATCGCGCAGGTGCAATGTTTTCACTAACGACTCATCGCATCGATGGTCCTTGCATCGTGGTTAAAGATGTTTTAGAGGCGGTTGCAGTACTGGCAGCATTTGTTCGCAAGCGCCTAACAAACTTAACGGTTATTGGAATTACCGGATCTCAAGGAAAAACAAGCACCAAGGATCTTCTGGCGCACATGCTGCGAGTTGCTGGTCCAACCGTTTCACCTTCAGGTTCCTTCAATAATGACCTAGGTTTACCCATAACTTTGCTCGAATGTGATGAAAGAACAAAATTCTGTGTTCTCGAAATGGGAGCGCGCCATAAAGGCGATATTGCTCGGCTGTGTGAAATTGCTAAACCCAATATCGGAGTTGTTTTAACTGTCGGTACTGCACACCTTGGGGAGTTTGGATCTGTTCAAGCAATCGCAGAGACTAAATCAGAGCTCATCCAATCATTGTCTGCTGATGGAGTCGCAGTTCTTGGCAGTTACGATCCATTCACGCCTGCTATGGCGTCACTTCACTCAGGTCGAACAATTAGTTTTGGCGAGGGACAGGAGGTCCGTGCCGCAGATATTGAAATCCGTGAAGGGCGACCACACTTTGATTTAGTAACTCCAGCAGGGCGCGATGCTGTTGGAATGCGTGTAGTTGGTGCACACCAAATTTCAAATGCTTTGGCGGTTGCAGCTATTGGCACCGCACTAGAGCTTCCAATCGAATTAATTGCGAGCTCGCTTTCAACTGCAGAGAGTGCAAGTAAGTGGCGTATGGAGTTGCACGATGTTTTTGGCTTGCTCATTATTAATGACTCTTACAACGCTAACCCGCAATCTATGGCTGCTGCCATGCGCTCCCTTGTGCTCTTTGCGCAGGAGCGAGGTGGCGAATCGTGGGCCTTTGTAGGAAAGATGCATGAACTCGGCGAGTCAAGCCCATCGCAACATGAAGCAATTGGCAGGCTTGCTCAAGAGATTGGTATCGATCATTTAGTCGCCGTAGGAGCGCCCGAATACGGTGATCCAAAGGGGGAGATGAAGGTTCATCACTACGCAAGTATTGATGAGTGCTTAACCATGACAGATTATTTCTCAGCAGGTGATGTTGCACTAGTTAAAGCATCACGATCTGAAGGTTTTGAAGTTTTGGCACAGAAGTTAGAGAGTTTGTGGTTAGACAAGAGCGGAGTTGAGAGTTGAGACAGATTCTGATTGCTGGTGCATTTGCACTGATCTTCGCGCTCTTCGGCACTCGTGTTCTCATTCGAATTCTGGCTAGCCGTGGCTACGGCCAGATAATTCGAGATGATGGTCCTTCAACACATCGCATCAAACATGGTACTCCAACCATGGGTGGAATTATCTTTATCCTTGCCGCGGTTCTTGGTTACTTTTTCGCTCACTTAATATCAGGAAATCCAGTTACTGTCTCAGCACTTTTGGTAATGGGATTAGTTGTGTGTCTTGGCTTCATTGGATTCTTAGATGATTGGCTCAAAGTTTCTAAACAAAACTCTCGCGGTCTACCAGGGCGATTCAAATTATTAGGACAAGCAATTTTTGCCGGGATCTTTGGCTACATGGGATTGCAATTTGCAGATTCTGATTCTCTATCACCTATTTCACAATACTTATCTGGTGTGCGCGAAACCTCAATTTATCTTGGTTCGACACTTGTCGTTGTTTGGATTGTCTTGATGGTGATGTCTGCGAGTAATGGTGTAAACCTGACAGATGGACTTGATGGTTTAGCAACCGGTGCTTCAATTATGACATTCCTTGCCTTTGTGCTTATCGGTGTATGGGAGTTTGGTCAAAGCTGTGCAATTAATGCATCTGCAGGTTGTTATGCGGTCAGAGATCCATTGGATCTAGCTGTTCTTGCCGCTGCCTTTGCAGGTGGCTGCACAGGATTCTTATGGTGGAACACAGCCCCAGCAAAGATCTTCATGGGAGATACAGGGTCGCTAGCACTTGGTGGTGCGATCGCAGCATTTGCAGCAACTTTGCGCGTAGAACTATTGCTTATTCCTCTGGGTGGACTCTTTGTAATCATCACCATGTCAGTTCTAATTCAAACCCTGTACTTCAAAATTTCTGGCGGAAAACGTGTATTTAAGATGGCACCGCTTCATCATCACTTTGAATTAATTGGTTGGGAACAGATAACTATCGTGATTCGTTTTTGGATTATTGCAGGTTTGAGCGTTGCCTTGGGACTCGGATTGTTCTACGCGCAGTGGGTCGTTAAGTAGTACATGCCAATCAACTTTGCCAATAAACGTTTCCTGGTCTTAGGAGCAGGAGTAACTGGTTCTGCAGTTGCTCGCTCATTGCAAGCACGTGGTGGCACAGTAAGTATTGCCGATGACAATGCGCCGGATTCAATCAAACCAGAGTCGGTAAATCTGCAAGATTTTGATGCGGTGGTTATTTCACCTGGGTGGCGACAGGATCATCCACTTGTAATCAAAGTTCTGGCAAGTGATTTAGAGATATTAAATGAGATTGATTTAGCGTGGCAGATTCGCGCTGAAGTTGCGCCAGGCCAGAAGTGGTTAGCGCTAACCGGCACCAATGGGAAAACTACGACCGTCGAGATGACCGCAAGGATTCTACAAACTGCTGGCTTGAAGGCTGTGGCATGCGGCAATGTGGGTGACACGGTTATTGAAGCTGTTGATCGCCCAGAACCTTACGAATACTTAGTGTTAGAGCTTTCTAGCTTTCAATTGCACTGGGCCAAGCAAGCTGAGTTTGTCTCTTCTGCAATCTTGAATATCGCCGATGATCACCTAGATTGGCATGGAACATTTGATGCTTATGCCGATGCCAAGTTCTCAATTTTAGATCGCAGTGCCATTGCTGTGCTTAACGCAGATGATGGGGAAGTGGTTAAGCGTTCAAACAGATTTACTGACCGAAAAGTCTTTTTCTCTCTTGATACGCCAGCACCGGGTGAGATCGGTGTCGTTGAAGATTTATTGGTAGATCGCGCCTTTGTGTCAGATCCTCAACAAGCATCGATGATCTGCGAACTTTCAGATATCAAACCAACAGTGCCACACAATGTTTCTAACGCCCTTGCAGCTGCAGCACTTGCACGCTCTATCAATATTCCTCATGAAACTATTCAAAAGGCGCTGCAAGAGTTTCGCCCTGGTCGCCACCGAATTGAAACTATCTTTGAATCTGACTCAATAAGTTGGGTTGATGATTCCAAAGCTACAAATCCACACGCAGCAGCAGCTTCATTAATGTCTCATTTATCAGTTGTGTGGATTGCCGGCGGATTAGCAAAAGGTGCGGATATGAACGCCATGGTTGAGCGTTGCAAGGGCCGCATCAAGGCAGCGATCCTTATTGGATCAGATCGTAAACTCATTGCTGATGCGCTAACGAAATTCGCTCCAGATATACCGCAATTTTTGATTGATGCACCAGCTGATTACACAAATGGTGGGCAATCAAATGGACTCATGGAAGCTGTGGTGAAAGCGGCGCTTACTTGTGCAACCGCCGGAGACACCGTTCTAATGGCACCTGCATGTGCATCTATGGATCAATTTATCTCTTATGCAGATCGTGGAGATAGATTTGCTGCAGCGGTAAAGAAATTGGTGGCACATGAGTAACCAACAGCGAGAGACATTCTTTACAAAGCCGGTAAATCTTTATTACATGCTTCTTGGGAGCACATTGGGGTTGAGCGTCCTTGGGTTGATAATGGTTTTCTCAGCCTCATCGATTCACTCTCTTGAAACCAAGGGCACCTCATTTGGAATCGTTTTGCGTCAGTTCATCTTCTTAGTTATCTCAATCCCTTTGGCCTGGGTCTTATCCCGACTTTCATTGAAGCAATGGAAGGTTTTGGCACGTTTTGGATTTTCGGTGTCAGTATTTTTGCTTTTGATTGTTCAAGTAATCGGTAAAAGCGTCAACGGTAACCACAACTGGATTAGCTTGGGATTTGTGGATGTTCAGCCGAGCGAGATCGCTAAGTTCATGATGATCTTGTGGGCGGGTTTTATGCTGGCAAAACAGGAGCGTTCGGGCGTTGATCACATGGCTGTACTTAAGTTAATCGCTCCTGCATTTGCGCTGTGCATCATCCTTGTTATGGCAGGTAGTGATCTAGGTACTGCATCTGTTTTTGCCTGCATCTTGGCGGGATTGCTATGGGTTTCCGGTTTACGCCTTGGAATATTCGGAATTGGACTCAGCGTAGGTTTGGTCGGCCTGACTGCTGCGATCTTAACTTCGCCATATCGTGTTCAACGATTTATGGTTTTTCTCAACCCATTCGCTGAAGATCAGTACAAGTTATATGGATGGCAGCCAGCGCACAGCTTGCTAGGCCTTGCAAGCGGTGGATTATTTGGAGTGGGACTAGGAGCAAGTCGTCAAAAGTGGGGAAATCTTGCTGAGGCTCATACAGATTTTATCTTCGCAGTTATCGGCGAAGAGCTTGGGTTATTTGGAACCCTTGCAACCGTGTTACTTCTTTCCATTCTAATCTTCTCAATCTTTAAGTTAGCGCTTCGGGCAAATGATCCGATGGTGAGATACGTGGCATCGGGTTTTGGAGTCTGGATCGCAATCCAAACTATTTTGAATATCGGTTCAGCAATTAGCGTCCTACCTGTTGTTGGAGTGACTTTGCCGTTAGTTTCTTACGGTGGCTCCGCCCTCATTGCTTCATATATGGGAGTTGGATTTGTATTGGGTGCTGCACGTCGCGACCCAGTAATCTATAAAGAGTTAAAAGAGACAGGTATTAAATGGCTACGGTAGTTCTGGCAGGTGGAGGAACCGCTGGCCATATTGAACCTGCACTAGCTGTAGCTCGGCAGTGGGCAGATAGCCACCCAGCAGATCGATTAATTTTTCTAGGAACAGCAAGCGGTCTCGAAACCACCTTGGTGCCAGCAGCCAATTTCCCTTTGCATCTCATCCCACGTGTTCGTATCTCTCGTAAACCATCTGCTTCGTGGCTAAAGATTCCATTCGATCTTCTCTCATCTGTTCGCGCTTGTTTAGCGGTTATTAAGAACGCAGATGCCGTGATTGGTTTTGGCGGATATGTAAGCGCTCCTGCCTACATCGCGGCAAAAATCGCAGGAGTTCCCATCATCATCCACGAGGCCAATGCAAAGCCAGGTTGGGCCAATCGCTTAGGTGCAACTTTCACTAAACATCTTGCAGTTGCTCATCCAGTGGAATCCGGGAAGTTTTCCTCTGCACTTCTTGCAGGGCTTCCACTGCGTTCAGATGTTGCTCAAGGTTTCATGGCATCGGAGAATGATTGGGCCTTGGCCCGACAGGCAGCAAAAAAGCGTTTGGGCTTTTCAACCGATGCACCACTAGTAGTTGTTATGGGTGGATCGCAAGGATCTGTTGCAATTAATGCAGTGATCGAAGATTCGCTTTCTTTCATTAATGAGAGCTCAATCCAAGTTTTGCACTCAGTTGGAAAGCTCAACACACTGCCTCAATCTTTAGGAGGCTACAAAGCGGTTGCCTACATTGATGCGATGGCAGATGCTTATTTAGCTGCAGATCTTGTCATCGGCCGCAGCGGCGCAGTTACCTGTAGCGAATTTAGAGCACTTGGGCGATACGCTCTTTTTGTGCCCCTACCAATCGGAAATGGCGAGCAGTTTGTTAATGCTTCATCCCTTGTTGCAGATGGCAGGGCAGAAACCATCCTGCAAAAGGATTTCACCGCACAATATATTTCAAACAATCTGAAGGCTCTTCTTTCTCGAGCAGAAGCTGCACCAATTGCAGGTAATGGAGTAGATCTTCATGCCGCAGAAAAGATCGCATCATTGACAGAGTTTGCGATGAAATCATGAAGCCACAGCTTTCATCAATAATCGGCAAACGAGTTCACTTCATCGGGATCGGTGGAGCAGGCATGAGCGGATTAGCTCGCATCGCTTTGTCACATGGAATTACTGTTAGTGGGTCAGATGCAAAAGATTCATCGGTAGTAACAGCGCTATCGGCTTTAGGTGCGAAAATTTCTACCTCACATAAATCGGACAATGTTGATGGCTCAGATTTAGTGGTGTACTCAAATGCAATTTCAGCAAACAACCCAGAACGCGAACGAGCAGCACAATTAAATATTCCAATCCTCACCCGGGCTGCCGCGTTGTCTATATTGATGTCAGAGTCCAAGAGCGTTGCAGTTGCAGGCACGCACGGTAAGACGACCACATCATCGATGCTTGCAGTGGCTTTACAGGCATGTGCGGCAGATCCATCCTTTGCAATTGGCGGAACAATTACCGCTTCAGGATCAAATGCTCATCGCGGTACCGGAGAAATCTTCGTTGCAGAAGCAGATGAATCAGATGGTTCATTTATCGAATACCACCCTTTTGCAGCTATTGTTACAAATGTTGAGCATGATCATGTTGATTTCTTCGCAACTGCTGAATCAGTTGCACAAGCCTTTCGTGATTTTGCGGCAACAATAAAGCCCGGGGGATTCCTTACCTACTGCGCAGATGATGCAGGTGCAGTCGCCCTTGCAGATTCAATCTCAGGAACCGATCTAGTTTCATATGGAGTATCGGAAAACGCTAACTTGCACATCGATCAAATTGAATTGCTAACTATGGGCTCAACCGCCCGTGCCATCTGGAATGGCAAGAGTGTTGGCCATATCGAACTTCAAGTGCCAGGTCACCATAATTTGCTCAACGCTGCGGGCGTTCTTGCTACTGGTTTAAAGCTTGGTTTCGGAGCAGCGGAGTTGCTGACTGGATTAGGCACATTTAGAGGTACTGGGCGACGTTTTGAATTAAAGGGAACTGTGCACGGGGTTCGAGTTATTGATGATTACGGACACCATCCAACTGAGATTCAAGTAACGCTTGCTGCTGCAAGACGTTATGCAGCAGATGG
>Ga0214923_10008628_pt1 | contig 10798 bp, 9 predicted proteins | sample LL1510_MetaG_FD_177993 | JGI IMG/M metagenome (GOLD analysis project Ga0214923, IMG submission 177993) | Freshwater microbial communities from Lake Lanier, Atlanta, Georgia, United States - LL-1510 | ecosystem: Environmental > Aquatic > Freshwater > Lake | place: USA: Georgia | collected 2015-10-15
ACTAGTCTTCTTTGACAATCTCCTGCGCAGGAATGCGTTTAAAGGATCGGAAATAAAGGAGAAAGAGTAAATGGATTGAAAGATGAAACCTGAACAAACAGGTCACGGTTCGAGTATCTAGACACAATTTTTACTTTGCTTTAAAAATTCCGTAAAAACGGATTCTTTTTTTATAAGAAGAGCAGTTAGTGGGGGCGAAAGCCCTGGACTTGCTAAAAATAGACCATTGACGAAAGAATGGCGGAGGGCAAGACGACAAGGCGAGGAAGGGGCCGAGTTCAGATTTACAACGGAAAAAAAGAACAATACGAGGGCGTGTTGCAGTCTTTCCATAGTGGACTCCAAGGAGTTAGCTACAATAAGACTTTTTGCTTCAAAAATTTCGTAAAAACGGATTAGAATATGTGTAACAACTTTTTTATTACAACTAAAATGCACGACATTGTACCTTACATTGCTTCGCTTGTTCTGTACATTATGGGACTGCTGTTTGTTTCTGCAAACTATTCAGTAAACGTAAAGCTTATTGAACAAGAGCTTTCAGAAGTTCGAGATGAGTTTTCTGATTCACAGGAGACACTTGATCGGGAAAAGAAACTAAACACACTCCTTCAAGAGGGTATCGAAGAACTTGAAAATATCAAAGATTCTCTCGAAGAGAAACTGAAACGAAGAGATGAGGAAATCAAGAATCTTAACGACAAGATTTCCAAGATCATCAAGAGTACAGAGGAACTCAAGGAAGAAGCAGAAATGCCACACCTTGTTCCGATATAAGAGATGAATTAAGTTTCAACTCTTTTTAATAAGGATGTATGTTCCGGAACTACAGGAAACTAAGGTTGAACCTTTACCTGCCGCTTCTCTGGAAACATTGAAAGCATTACGTGAAGAGATGTGTTCACAATCCGCTTCACGTGATTTCAAATTACAAAGTCATCAACGTTTTTTACGTCGTATATTATCCCCTGACGCACCCACACGTTCTTTACTGATGGTTCATGGAACAGGAACAGGTAAGACATGTTCAGCAATCCAGATTGCAGAAGAGTATATCATTCGTCCTGAGTTTCAAGAATCAAAAGTTCTAGTCGTATGTCAACCTGCTGTACAACGTAACTTTCGTAAACAGATCTTTGATGATTCCAAAGTAAATGTTGATCCAGATGGTCTAGTCTTATCAAAGCAATGTACAGGACGCAGATACCTTGATATGCTACAAAGAACGCAAAGAGAACCTTTAAAATGGTCAAGTCGTCAAGTACGTGAAAAAATGGTAGACATTGTTAAAAAAATAGTTGACGAATTTTATGAATTCAAAGGATACATTGAATTGTTTAATCGAATGGATGAACAACAAAAATTGGGAAATGATGAACATGTTACAAATTGGATTCACAAAACGTATGATAACAGAATGATTATTATTGATGAAGCGCATAACTTAAGAGACTCATCTGATTCAACAACATCCAAGTTAGTAAGTATGGCTTTGGAACGAATTGTTCGTACTGCTAGAAATGTAACCTTAATTTTATTAACAGCAACACCTATGTTTGATTCGTTCTCTGAAATCATTTTTTATTTTAATTTGTTTTTGTGGAATGATCGAAGACAGTCTGCTAAAAAACAATTAACTCCTTCTAAAGTTTTTACTGCTACAGGTGAATTCCAAGAAGGTATGGAAGCACAGTTTCGTTCGTTATGTCAAGACTATGTTTCTTTTGTCAGAGGAGATAATCCTCTAACATTTCCATTTAGATTGCCACCTCCCGAATCATTGATAGCTCAAACATCCACTAAAGATTATCAAGGTACTCCAATTCCAGCAAAGAATAAGCGACGATTTCTAACACTGACAAAGTCTACTATGGAAGGTTTTCAACTAGAAGTTGTACGAAAATTGAAACCATTAGGTGGTAATCCTCCGCCTGAATTATTATGTGTGTTTCCTGGTGGCAAGTCATTACCTGAAGTTTTTATCAAGAAAGAAACTGGAGTAGAATATGCTCCAGGTATTCCGGCATTTCTATCTCCATCTGAAATCTCCAAATACAGTTCGAAGATGGCATTGTTAATGAAAACAATTGAAAAATCAGTAGGAGTGATTTTTGTTTACACAAGTTTAATTGGTCTTGGTTCTAATTTGGTTGCTATGTGTTTGGAAGAGCATGGTTATGAAAATGCTGCCGACAGACAATTTTTAACAAAGACTACTGTACAACGAGGATCAAAAGGAAAGTTTATTGTGTTATCAGGAGAAACTGCTGATTCTGAAACTGAAAAATTGGTATCTCGTAGCAAGAGACGTGAAAATATGAATGGAACAGATATCAAAATTATTATTGGAACTAAGAGAGTAGCTGAAGGTCTAGATTTTTCATTTATTCGTCAAGTACACGTTCTCAATTTCTGGTGGAACATGAGTCTCATTGAACAAATTGTTGGACGTGGTATTCGAACATGTTCACATCAATTACTTCCTTTTGAACAACAGAATTGTACAGTTTATTTACACTGTTGTATGTATCCCGATGAAGATCGAGAAACTTTGGATGAGTATTATTATCGTACATTAGTAGAAGCTAAAGCACAAAACATCTATAAAATCAAAAATGTTATTATGGAATCAGCAATGGATTGCCCTTTGCAGAAAGAAATTAACAGACTTCCGCAATCATGGAGAGACTTAGAAATTGATCAAGTACGATCACAAGATTCAGCAACAGTATCATTAACATTATCTCAATTAGCTTCTCCTATTTTTGGAGAAGATTCTGATCTTACGTGTAAAGTTACAGAGAAACCTTTAGATCCAAATCATGAACGTCCACTTTCATCATACTTAGATGTACGAGATGAAATTTTTGATAAGTTGATCAGCATCTTTTATCGCAAACCTGTATGGCTCAAAAAAGACTTGATGAGATCAGAAGAACTTTCTGGATACGATCCAAATGTTGTTGTATACCTTATTCACAATGCTATTGAAACTGGATTAATCTTAAAAAATAAATATGGTCAAAAAGGATTCTTAGCATCACGCAAGAACTATTATACGTTTAACATTACTGAAACAGATGTTGTACAAGATTTGTACACAGATACACATGAAGAAACAATCTTACCTTTTGACAAAACTTCTAGAGAAGCTGTACAGCAATCGGATATTGATATTTCAAAGATTGAAGGAGACTTTTCTGCTGAAGTTAAAACGTGGTATGTTGTTGATCAAGTCCTTTCTAAAGAAGAACGTTTACATCATATGATTAACTTAGATTGGGATAATCCGCCAATATATGCTAAGGTATTAACATTTGGAGACATTCATGTTCTAGGTAGCGGAGTGTTTTACAGAGGAACAGAAAAAATAACATTGATAGGTGAGGATTTTGATGCGTATACAAAATGGGTGATCTCCCGCAAGAATGCTTACATTGCTGCGAAGAATGATATTTCAGCAACATCAAAGAATGGACTTCTATTCAATCTAGATGAAAAAGAAGATGACATAAAACTAGCAGAACGTACAAAGTCTTTTGGAGGACGTAATTGTAAGTCATTCAAAAAACCTCTGGTATCTAAGTTTGCTGAATGGTTGGATGGTCGTGGATTTCCTAAACTGTTTACTCATTCTGAACAATGTCAATACTTATCTTTGCTTGTACGTGATGCGATCTTAAAAGGTAAGAAAGGATTATCATGGTGGACTCCCGAAGAAATGTCTATTTTTAGTGAAGATGTTAACAGCAAAGATCTTTTAGCCCGACTAAAATAATGAGAACTAATGAAGCTTTGTGGACACGCGTAAAAAATGAAGTACAACGTGGATCTAAGGGAGGACATCCTGGACAATGGAGTGCTCGTAAAGCACAATTAGCAGTAAAAATCTATAAAGATCGTGGAGGTAGATTTAAAGGTCCACGTAGTTCAAAAAATTCTTTACATCGATGGACTGTACAAAATTGGATGACAAAATCAGGGTTACCATCTTTGCTGACCGGAGAACGATATCTTCCCGAAAAGGCAATCAAATCTTTATCTTCAGCAGAGTATTCTAGAACTACGCGAAAAAAGAGAATGGGAATGAGACAAGGAAAACAATTTGTTCGTCAACCTAGATCCATTACAAAAAAAACACGACGTTATCGTGTTTAATTGGGGTAAATCCACCAGGCAACCTCCCTGAATCGCTCCAGGACATTTGTCCACCTCTCCTTCTCAGAAGGAAGGACTATGCCGTCCACGTACTCATGCAGTGGTTTGAAGACCTGTTCGAAAGCCTCCTCTCGGTTTAAGCCATCGTACATGCCGTATGCTGCCTCGCGTATGCCGTAGTCTGTACCGTAGCCATCACACTGTATCCGCCGTAAGCAGATTTCCACTGCAAGTGGATGAATGCCAAGACCTAGAGACATCTTACCTTTTTAACTACCTCTAAAATGTAAAAAACAAATCCGTTTTACCGTTTGAAATGTGCATTAAGTTCTTTTGTGAGTTGTTGTCTGAACTTGTTCATATGTTTAGTTTTCTCCGAATACTTGAGACGTTCTAGACGAAACAATTCTCGTTCCATGATTTTTCTTGCTACGTTTACCGTTTCAATTGCATGGTACAACGACCAGTATTTGAGAAATAAACTATCTGTCGTATCATCTTCAGGTGTTCCGCCAAATGGTTCTTCCATTTTTACAACTTGTACATATCATGAAAAAAATTCCGTTTCAATTAAAAATGTCCTGTTTTTTTCCTTTTTTGGTTTTTTACAGTCCCGGAGAATATAGCCTCTCCGGTCAGCTTTTGTTTCTTTAGTTCTTTGTCAAGCACTCGAGCTCCCATGCCAGCTTCTCCAGCTGGACCATGAGCCCAATCATTGATCGCTCCTCCCAGACCACATCAAAGTCGTCATCGTGGCGTCCGGCATTGAACAGCGCGGCGATCCTCTTCAGGCCCGCCTTTCTCTCCTCGTAGAGGATCATTATCTGTTTTACCTTCTCCTCGCGGGCCTTTGCCCTTGCGAGATTCTCGTCCTCCAGTGCCTCGCGAAACTCGCACAGGCTCTGAAAGACGCAGCCATTCTGCCGTCTCAGCGGTCCCACGCTCTCGCGGTGGGGGCTTGGTGTTGCCAGCAGTGCTGCTAGCCGAGCTGCCTCTCTGGCATTTGCCCTATCTCTTGACAGGCACGAACGCAGGACAACAGTCTTGCGCCAGTGCTTCATTCCAAAGACCCCGGGGTTCTCGCCCCCAGCACACACGGGATCACAGAAGACCTTGTCGCCCCCTCCCCCGCTTTTTGTTGTTGCTCCTGTGAACTCGTAAAAGCGCACCTGGGTTTTCCCCAACCTAATCCGGCCCTCAGTGGCCAGCTCAGCGGGGAATTTCTCTGACGGAGGAGCCACACGCTTGAAGCGCGTGTTGCCGAAGGTGTCCTCCTGCTTGATGCCCCTCAGTGCAAAGTATGCTTTCCACTCATCGGGAGTAAAGTCCCCCTCTTTGAGCATCGCATTCTCGCCGTTTGTCAGCCAAGGATCGCTAGTAAAACCAGCGTGCTTGAGCTTCTCAGCCAGCGTCTTGGGTACCAGCCCTGCTGAACTCCTCCCTCCCGCCGTAGCGGGGCTTGCCCCCTCGGGGGCTGGCTCTAGATCAGCCCGTAGCAAGCTCATTGTAAGCGTATTAAATGCTCAATGCCTGCTATATCTGCTCAACACAATTCTATAAAAAAAGAATCCATTTTCTCCCTGCGGTCGAGAAACAATTCAAAAACGAATCTAAAGGAGTTCTACAGTAAAGAGTAAGAATGGATCCATTGTTTGAACGCAGGGATCTTGTACGAAAAGTTCATCTGAACTCCAAACATGTACAAAAAAATATTCAAAATGCTCTTCTAGCTCAACTTAAAATGCATTACGAAGGACGTTGTTCATCAGAAGGATTCATTCAAGCAGGAAGTTTAACCATTTTGTCAAACTCATTGGGCAGACTAAATTATCGAAGTGGAGGTGTTGATTATGATGTCAAATTTCAAGCAGATATTTGTTTGCCTCACGCAGGACAGGTATTCAAAGCTACAGTGACACTCCGATCGAAAATTGGCATTCACGCAGAATGTGAACCTTTGAAAGTTTTGATTCCTCGTGATATTCATATTGGAAATGAAGAGTTTGAATCTGTCAAAGAAAAAGAAGAAATTGAATTCGAAGTTATTGGTTCCGAATTCAAACAAGAAGATAAGAATATCTATGTGTTTGGACGTTTGAAATCTGCTATCAAACCAGGTCCTTTGATGCCACTCCTATCTGTACAACCTGTCAAGGACGAAGATGTCAAACCGGTAGATGTAGACTCCGAGCAAAAGACTGTAACAATTACTCCTACAGCAGAGGCTCCAAAAAAGAGGAAGTTAAAGCGAAAGGAACCTTTAGATATAAATGAACAGACAACAGAAGGAGTCCCTAAAGGAACAGATTGATAAACTAGACGCAAATGAACATCAACAGTTGTACGCCATTGTTCAACGATATACAACCGAACTTACAAAAACGCCAGGAGGTGTCTTGATTTCATCTGAGCATCTGTCTACAGACTGCCTACAAGAGATGGAGAAGTATACACTTTTTTGCCTGGACCAGAAGAAGCGGATGGAAGAGGATCAGAAGACCCGGAAGACGTTTGAGCGCCTTGTTGAGTAGAGCCAAATTTAAATGGATTTAATACCAAAGGAGTTACACTATCGTAACCTGAAGTAATTACAGATTCTAGTAAAAAGTGTTTATTAGGTGCCGGAGTTCTGTTCTCAACGGTAACTGTATGCTTTCCGGTTGGAAAGTTTTTAAATGGAGTCGCACCGTTTGGGTTAAAATCATCTTCATCGTACATTCTTATGGAAACATTTTGTCCTTGGGTTGTATATCTTGTCGAATAGGTTACCTTTACTGACATTGCATCAGATTGAGGAAGTACTTCTAGAATTTTTAGTTCTGGTTGGGCAATTTTACTGTTTACAACTGTTCCTTTAACAGGTTGTGCGATCGCAACAGGTTTATTAAAAATTCCAAAGTGCCAGAGAAGGATTCCACTAACTATAAACAAAAAGAATAAAATCCAAAAAGGCATTTCAAACCAACTATCAGTAAACGGCGAACCACCTCTTTGTTTCGCCATTTATCTATAAGGTGGAAAACGAACATAGATTGTCATCACATAAAATAAGTAGAAATGGAGGCTTTGTTTGACATTGCCAAGTCCGATAAAAAAGCAGAGTTAGAATGTACTCTGCTTCCCGGACTAATTCAAACTAAAAATGTGGCTGATCGTATCCTCGATGCTGTGCGATCTTTATCCACAGGTACATTCACAGAAACTTCTTTACTGCGTGTTTTCTATCCTGATGATATTCGTGTTGAAGTTGAATCTCCACACTTGATCCAGAAAGTATGTGGTTCCAATTCGTTTAAAGGTGTACCTCTAGAAGTCCAAAAGAAATCATTGTACAGACGTGATGAAAAATCTAAAGATACTATTGATATTCCTGACTTGTATGCCAGATTAAAATTGAGATCTGAAGTTCTTGTACGCAAAGATTGGGACGCATCTCCGACAGATCCTAAGACGGTTGGAGTCAGAGTCTTGAATCGACGTTCATTCTTGACAAAAGATGAATGTTTTCAAATTGATTTCTCGATAGTAAAGTCACGTCGCATGAAAACACAGACTTTGCGTGAAGTCATAAAAGAAGACCCGAAATATGAATTAGAAATTGAGTTTATAAAACAGGATACAAAAGTATCTTCAGTAGCTCTTGTAGCAGAATTGAATCGGTTAATAAAGACGATTGTACAAGCTTATCAACAATCTGAATTTATCTTGAGTCCAGCTGAACAAGAAGCTTATTTGCGTGAGTTCAACTTGTCCAAGATGAAGTTCTTCAATCCCGTAACATTCAAACGTAAACATATGCGAGAAAGTGCTCATTCAATCTGGGAAGGATATACTGTCACAGTAAAAGCTGATGGTGAACGATCTGGAATGTATGTAGCAAGAGATCGACGTGTATTACGAATTACATCTCGACCTTTAGAAGTCAGATGGACTGGACTCAAGTGTTTGGACGATTCGTATCACGGAACATTTATGGATGGAGAATATATTGCTGAACGTAATCTGTACTGTATCTTTGATTGTTATCACTACAAGGGCAAGAATACAATGAGTCTTCCTCTGATGGCAGAAAAGTCTCGACTAACACATGCTGAACAGTTTGTTCAAGATATTAAACATTTTGTTTCAGAACCTACATTGAATCCTCTGAAAATTGAGAAGAAACTTTTCAAAGCAGGAGATGGTCCTACAATGGAAAAAGCTATTCGTGAACTTTTGGACATGAAATATGATTACGCAACAGATGGTCTAATCTTTACTCCTAAAATGTCTCCTGTAGCTCCTGAAGCTGACACGAAAGGTGCTACGTGGACTACTGTGTACAAATGGAAACCTCCTTATCAAAATAGTATTGACTTTCTAGTAAAGTTCACAGATCGTAAAACATTTGATCCTGTCCTGGATACTGAAGTTCAAGAAGCGCATCTTTTCGTGAGTCAGAATTCAGGAGAATTGTCTGTATATCCTTGTGAAACTATGACCGGTGAATATGTTCCTCGCGAACTGCCAGCCGACTTCCAAGTTTCTGGATTACGTATTCCAGCATATTTTCAACCTACAAATCCTAAGAAAGAAGATGCTTACAACATTCTGATTCCGATTGATTCTTATCCGAAAGATTCTGAAGGACAACGTGTACAGACAAATACGATCATAGAATGTGCTTATGACACCAATAAAGAACGTTGGTCTGTTATGCGAACACGTTATGAGAAAACTCTTCAATTCAAGCAAGGAAAGAATTACGGTCAGGATTTTGCTACGGCAGATGATATTTGGAATTCTATTCATGTAGCTGTTTCCGAAGACATGTTGAAAAACTTTGTTAGTGCTCCGTTGGACCCATCTGAATTTGAAGATGAATATTATCTGAATGATATCAAACGTAATACACGTGCTCTATCAGCCTGCTATGATTTCCACAACAAAGTAAAAGATATGTTGTACGCAGAATTAACTGAGAATCAAACTTTGTTAGAACTTGGTGCTGGAAGAGGTGGTGATATGCACAGATGGAAACGTTCTCGTTTATCAAAGATTGTTGGTATTGAACCTGTAGATTCTAACATCAAAGAAGGATGTCGCAGATACATTGAAGATAAAAAAATGAATCCACGTGATTTTCGTCCGCTAGTCTTATACGTCAAAGGAGATATGACTTTACCTTTGTACGAACAAGAATCTGAACGATTCAGACTTTTGGAAGGAACTGAACCTGGAAAAACTAAGTATCTTGAACAATTCTCTGGATTGAAAATGTTTGACGCATCATCATGTCAATTCGCAATTCATTATGCTTGTGAATCCGAAGAAGTATTTCGCGTATTTGTAAAAAATGTTGTACGACATTCTCGTAAATTTATTGGAACATGTTTGGACGGAAAAGCAGTATATGGACTTCTTGCTGGAAAGAAATCACACAGATTCACGAATGGACGTGAAATTGGTGGAGAATATCAAAAAGAGTATTCTGATGAAGAAATGTGGTCGGACAGATTTGGGCTAGGTATGAATGTATCTATGGAATCATTTCCTACTCAAAAAGAATATCTAGTTCCATTTGATAAAGTTGTTTCAATCTTTGAAGAAGAAGGATGGGAGCTATCCGAATCTAAGTTGTTTAAAGATTTGTACAAAGATGGGTTGAATGTACAACAACAAGAATTCTCATTTCTCAATCGTACATTTATCTTTGAAAAGAAAGCTAAGGAAAAGGAGCCTGAGACTGAGACTAAGGAGACTAAAGAGCCTGAGCCAGAGAAGAAGGAGACTGAAGAACCTAAGAAAAAGCGTAAACTGAAAAAAGTTGTTGACGGAGAACCGCCAGTCTTGTTTCATGGATCAGGTGAAGATAAAGGTCCGTATAAATATCTAGATAATCAAGCTGAGTATCCTATTCAAGTTGAATCTAAACAATATCCTACTGTTGAACATTACTTTCAATCCATGAAAGCACAAGAGTTTGGAGATCAAGAAATTCTAGATAAGATCGCAAAAACTCCTTCAGGAAAAGCTGTTAAAGCTCTAGGTAAGAAAGTTAAAAATTTCATCAAAGAACAATGGGATGCTCGCAGAATAGAAATTATGGCACGTGGTGTCAGAGCTAAATTTGTACAGCATCCAGAACTGCAGAAACAATTACTGGAAACAGGTGATAAACAGATTGGTGAAGCTGATGCTCGTGATTCATTTTGGGGTATTGGAACTTCTGAAGCAACAGAACTATCTAAAGATCCTTCCAAGTGGAAAGGACAAAATCAATTAGGGAAACTTCTGATGAATTTGCGATCAGAGTTTAGCTCCAGTAAATAGATTAGCTCCAGTAAATAATTTCAGAAGTTGTTGGATTATACGCCATGTTAAAAAACCCAGAAGGTAATGAACCATTTACAATAGTTCTAATTGGTTTTACATAAAAAGAATTAGTCTGCGCCGGAACACCATTAACGAAAGACCCAGAAGCGTTCAAGATAATCGTATTATCAGCTTGTGTGTTGCCTCCTGCATTCTGTCCGATAGCTACTGAGTTAGTTCCTTGTCTGTAATTTCCAGCGCCATCACCAATAGCTATCCCATAATTACCTTGTCTGCTTGCAGCACAGTTGGAACCAATAGCTACTGCCCTATTTCCTTGTTGAGA
>Ga0214923_10008629_pt1 | contig 10795 bp, 8 predicted proteins | sample LL1510_MetaG_FD_177993 | JGI IMG/M metagenome (GOLD analysis project Ga0214923, IMG submission 177993) | Freshwater microbial communities from Lake Lanier, Atlanta, Georgia, United States - LL-1510 | ecosystem: Environmental > Aquatic > Freshwater > Lake | place: USA: Georgia | collected 2015-10-15
GTTTCAAACCAGTCAGCGATCTCGTCAAAGCCTTCTTCGCGAGCAGTTTTGGCCATACCTGGATACATATCGGTGTACTCATGGGTCTCACCAGCAATCGCTGCTTGGAGAGCCTCGGCAACGGTCTTGGCAGGCATGCCAGTACCTGGCTCGCCAGCGCCACCATTGATCAAATACTCCATATGACCGTGGGCGTGACCGGTCTCACCTTCGGCGGTAGAGCGGAAAACCGCTGCTACGTCGTTTGCACCAGCAATGTCAGCCTGGTTTGCGAAATACAAATAACGACGGTTGGCTTGGGACTCACCTGCAAATGCTTCTTTTAACGACTGTTCAGTCTTGCTTCCTTTTACCGACTTAGCCATAATATCTCCTTGATTATCAATGCGTTAAAAATACAGAGGAAGAGGAATTTCAGGGTAAAAAATGTCTTCCACATGAAAATTATCAACAAATTAGCTGTAAATTTAATGGTATTTTTGTATTATATTGATAGTTAAAATCTAATAATTTCGGCTATGGATAGAAAAGCTATATCGATTCAAAGATCTATTAATCCAAATGATGCGGATCTTCAAAAAATCGAGTTGATTAGGAAGATTCCACTTTTAAGTAGCATAAATTATTGAGAAAAATCTCATAATGATCTATTTAGGCTATTAACTTCATAAACCTATCCAATTTAACATTTGCTACAAATTGATTTTTAATTTGTGTAGCACAAAGTTTTTTAGTTAATCCAAGCAAATTTGTAAAGTCTTGAGGCATAAAACTTACAGTAGGTTAAAATTTGTAAATAGCTTTCGTTAGTCCCTTTAGAAATGGCTTAGCGGTAGCCATTTTATTATGAGTAAAATATACTTAGATTCAGATTTGTTCTCATCTTCTCAGAGGGTCTTGGTAAGTCAAATCAACGATCCTCGTTATGCTCTTTTCGTGGAGAGTGGTATTTCACCATGAATTTATTTTTGGATGTGAAACATTAAATTTTGACCTTGGGCTTGACCACAGCTCTTAAAATGATAAAACCAATGAATGTTTTGCTCACTGGCGGTATGGGTTACATTGGCAGTCACACATCAACAGTTTTAACGAATTTGGGCCATCGAGTGGTTTTATATGACAACCTGTCAAATAGCAATGATTTGGTTCTTGAAAAACTTCTCCAGATTACGCAACAGAAAATCCCATTTATCAATGGAGATGTTCGCGATACTGAGTTGCTAATTAAAACCCTTTTAGTTCACCACATTGATGCGGTTATTCACTTTGCTGGATTAAAAGCTGTAGGTGAGTCCATGGAAAAACCTGTTGATTATTACGCTAATAATATTCAAGGCTCAATTAGTCTGCTACAGGCTATGCAGTCAGTGCAGGTTAAAACGCTGGTATTTAGTAGTAGTGCCACGGTTTATGGTAAACCTCAATATCTCCCATTAGATGAGCATCATCCAACAAATGCCACCAACCCTTATGGTCGCAATAAGCTTTTCATTGAGGAAATGCTAAACGATGTTGTTACTTCAGATCCAGGTTGGCGAATTGCATGCTTGCGCTATTTCAACCCTGTGGGGGCCCATGAGAGCGGTTTAATTGGTGAGAATCCTAAAGGGGTGCCTAATAATCTTATGCCTTACATGGCTCAGGTCGCTACAGGTCAGCAAACAGAATTGAAAATTTTTGGCAATGATTATCCCACTGCAGACGGGACTGGCATACGCGACTATATACACGTAATGGATTTGGCCGAAGGTCATGCTGCTGCACTCGCATACTTATATGACCATTTAGGCTTACATACAATTAATCTTGGAACCGGTCGGGGATACAGTGTGTTACAAATGGTACGAGCTTTCGAGGCGGCTTCGAGACGGGTCATACCCCTTCGAATTGTTTCTAGGCGTGAGGGTGATGTTGCCGAATATTACGCCAACCCAGCAAGGGCTGAACAAAAATTGAACTGGAAGGCGTCTCGGAGCTTGGAGAATATGTGTGACAGTGCGTGGAATTTTCAAAAAATAACAAAAAAGGCTTAAGAAATATGTTGGCATGTTATGCACTATCACTCCTTTTTAATTTTTTTCAAAGAGATAAATGAAAGTTCTTGTGACCGGTTCGGCCGGCTTTATTGGCTCTCATCTTACATTTCGACTGCTTGAACGTGGGGATAGAGTCATTGGCATTGACAATCACAATAACTATTACGATCCAGCCATAAAGGAAGCTCGCCTAATGCGATATGCTGATCATCCGAACTATACCCACATTCGCATAAATCTGGCAGATCGCAGGGCTATGGAAAGCTGTTTTGCAGACCACAAACCGCAGCGGGTAGTTAATTTGGCTGCTCAAGCTGGAGTTCGATACTCTATCGATAATCCACTTGCTTATATAGACAGTAATATAGTTGGTTTTGCTCATATCCTTGAGGGATGTCGTAACAATGGTGTTGAGCATCTAGTTTATGCTAGTAGTTCTAGCGTTTATGGTGCAAACAGGACTTTGCCTTTTTCGGTGCATCATAGTGTCGATCATCAACTTTCAGTCTATGCCGCCAGTAAGAAGAGTAATGAGCTGATGGCCCATACGTATAGTCACCTCTTCGGTCTTCCCACCACAGGCCTTCGCTTTTTTACAGTCTATGGTCCATGGGGACGTCCTGACATGGCTCTATTCAAATTCACCAAAGCCATACTTGCTGGCGAGAAAATTCCGGTATTTAACCATGGTAAGCACCGCCGTGACTTCACTTACATTGATGACATTGTTGAAGGTTTGATGAGAGTACTTGATCGCCCGGCTAGGCCAAATCCTGACTGGAGTGAGTTGCAACCCGATCCAGGCACCAGTATCGACCCATGGCGGGTTTACAACATTGGCAACAATAAACCAGTCGAACTGTTGGACTTGATTACAGCCCTGGAAAAAGCACTTGGCAGAAAAGCTGAGATGGAAATGATGTCAATGCAACCTGGTGATGTGCGGGATACGTATGCTGATGTTGCTGACCTCGTTGGGGATTTCGGCTTTAAACCGTCAACATCCATTGAGCAGGGGGTTGCGAACTTCATTGGCTGGTATCGGGAGTATTTCAAATGTTGAGTGAGAATACTGTTATCGCAGTAGTTGGATTGGGTTATGTTGGCTTGCCTCTTGCTGTCGAGTTCGGTAAGAAATACAAAACAATTGGTTACGACATCTCAGATAAAAAGATTAATGCATATCAAGAATATCGCGATTCAACTGGGGAGGTAACTACTGATAACTTTGAATCTGCTTCTAAACTTGAATTCACTACAGATCCTTGTCTTCTGGCTAGAGCTAACTTTGTGATTATTGCAGTACCCACACCCGTTAATGAAGCAAAAACTCCCGATTTTTCTCCGCTAATAAGTGCCAGTGCCTGTGTCGGTCAATACATGAGGACTGGCACTACGGTTATATACGAATCTACCGTCTACCCCGGTGCCACCGAAGAGATTTGTATTCCCATCCTCGAGAAAGAATCTGGCCTGAAGTGGTTGAAGGACTTTCATATCGGATATAGCCCAGAACGAGTCAATCCTGGCGACAAAGAACGGACAATTACAAAAATCGTTAAGCTAGTTTCCGGTGATAACGACGCAACTTTGAAAGCAGTGAGCGATCTTTACGGATCGGTGATTACCGCCGGTGTCTATCAAGTTGGCTCCATCAAAATTGCCGAGGCTGCCAAAGTAATTGAAAATACGCAGCGTGACATTAATATCGCTTTGGTAAATGAGTTGGCTATTATTTTCAACAAACTTGGCATCGATACTCTTGAAGTGCTCCAGGCTGCCAGCACTAAATGGAACTTTCTGCCATTCCGCCCAGGTCTCGTTGGCGGGCATTGCATCGGTGTTGATCCTTACTACCTCACTCACAAAGCTCAATCGTTAGGCTACCTACCACAGATTATTTTGGCTGGTCGTCGAATAAATGATGGGGTAGCTATTTTTATCGCCAACCAGACCATCAAGGAGATGATTGACATTGGCATACAAATCAAGGGCGCTAAGATCGTCTTGCTTGGGCTTACCTTTAAGGAAAATTGTGCCGATATACGCAATTCGAAAGTCTTCGACTTGGTTAACGAGCTGCTGGGCTTCGGTTGCGATGTCTTTGCACATGATCCGATTGCGGATCCTGCGGAGATACAAAATTTGTTCGGTATTTCTTCACTAGCGTGGGATGAATTGCCGCAAGCTGATGCGCTTGCTGCGGTTTCACATCAACAGTATTTGGATATGCCCATCGACATACTGTTAAAAAAATTAAAGCGCGGCGGTGTTTTTATTGATGTGAAGTCTGTTTATTCAAAACAAGCGCTGTTAGAAAAGAATTTTCGCGTTTGGCGACTTTAGACTTGCAAAATATTCAGCCAGTAATATTATGTGGCGGTTCAGGTACTCGTTTGTGGCCTTTATCGCGCGCCGGCTTTCCCAAACAGTTCCTGTGTTTAGCTGGTGAGGAGAGTTTGTTTCAGCAAGCTGTTGATCGTCTGGTGGCGTTAGGTAACGACGGATTAACAGTTTTAGCGCCAATCATTGTTAGCAATGAAGATCATCGATTTATTGTTCTTGAACAATTGCGAGAGGGTGTGTTTAAATCAGGCACAGTCCTGCTGGAACCGGTTAGTCGAAATACTGCTCCAGCTGTGACGTTGGCAGCTCTCGCAGCGCTTGAAGATAATACCGATCCTATTCTTGTAATTACCCCAGCAGACCAAATTGTTTCAGATTTGCCTGCTTTTACAATTTCGATGCAACGTGCGGTTAAAGAGGCATCAACGGGGACAGTCGTTATTTTCGGCGTGGTGCCTGACCGACCTGAAACGGGGTATGGTTACATTAAAACCAAGGGCAACGAAGAGGCGGATATAGGTTTTATGGTGGATCGTTTTATCGAGAAACCGGATGCGCCGACTGCACAAAGTTATCTCGAAGAGGGCGGTTATTATTGGAATGCTGGCATATTTGTTCTCAAGGCTTCAGTTTGGATAGCTGCATTAAAAAGGTTCCGAAAGGATATTGCTGAGGCTAGTATGCGGGCTTGGAGTAAGCGTACGGATGACCATCAATTTGTTCGTCCTGCTTTGGAAGAGTTTGCCGCAATTCCCGCAGAGTCAGTTGATTACGCTGTCATGGAACGCTGCCCTAATAGTGAGTTTAGCATTCGGATGCTACCGCTTGTTGCTGGGTGGAGCGATCTAGGCGCTTGGGATGCCGTCTGGAATGTTTTACCAAAAGACTTACATGGCAATACTCACCTTGGTGATGTTCTAACTTCTTCAAGCCGCAATACCTTAGTTCATGCCACTAATCGTCTCGTTGCTTTAGTGGGAGTCGAGAATTTGGTCGTCATCGAAACGGCTGATGCAGTTTTGGTAGCCAGTAAGTCACATAGTCAGAATGTGAAAGCGATCGTAGATCAGTTAAAGGCTAAAAAACGCGAGGAGCTCACTTTACATCGAAAGGTACATCGACCTTGGGGTTGGTACGATACGATTGATGAGGGATTACGCTTCAAAGTGAAGCGTATCCAAGTAAAGCCTAAAGCCAGTTTGTCATTACAAAAACATCATCATCGTGCTGAACATTGGATTGTGGTTAAAGGTATAGCTGAAATTACCTGTGAAGACAAAACTATACAGCTTTTGGAAAACCAGTCAACCTTTATTCCGCTTGGAAAGATGCACCGACTAACCAATCCAGGAACGACCCCCTTAGAAATTATTGAAGTTCAATCTGGAAATTATCTTGGTGAGGATGATATCGTTCGTTTCGAGGATAGTTATGGACGATAGAAAAATCTATGTTGCTGGTCATCGTGGCATGGTGGGTTCAGCGATTGTCCGTCGGTTGCACCAAGGCGGCTACAAGAATCTCATTCTGCGAACCCGTCAAGAGCTTGACCTGCTCGATCAAAGGGCAGCTTATGATTTTCTTGCCTCTGAAAAACCTGATTACATTTTTTTGGCAGCTGCAAGAGTTGGCGGAATTCAAGCGAACAATATTTATCGTGCTGATTTCATATATGAAAACCTTCAAATTCAAAATAACGTTCTTCACGGCGCCCTGAGAGCTGGTATTAAGGACATCTGTTTTTTAGGTTCAAGCTGTATCTACCCACGCGACTGCCCTCAGCCAATAAGGGAAGACTATCTTTTGACTGGTGCCCTAGAGCAGACCAATGAGCCTTACGCTATTGCTAAAATTGCCGGCATCAAGCTCTGTGAAAGTATTAATCGTCAGTATGGCACTCGTTTTATCAGCCTAATGCCAACAAATCTTTATGGACCCAACGATAACTATGACCTAGAGGACAGCCACGTGGTAGCGGCGCTGATCCGAAAGGCGCATGAAGCAAAACTTAATGGTAACATCAACTATGTTGTTTGGGGGACTGGTAGCCCAAAGCGAGAATTCCTTTATGTCGACGATATGGCGGATGCTTGCGTTTTTTTGATGGAGCAGCGGATTTTAGAAGGTATCTACAATATTGGTTTCGGTAGTGATATTTCGATACGCGAGCTTGCTGAAACCGTGATGGATGTTGTCGGTTTCTCGGGAAAAATCGTGTTTGATACCAGCAAACCTGATGGTACACCACAAAAACTACTTGACATTACTCGATTAACAAAACTTGGCTGGCGGGCGAAAACGGGCTTAAGAAAAGGCATTGCTGAAGCATATTCAAATTATTGCCAATCTCTAAAAGGCTAAAGTCATGACCCAAAACCAAAAGGTAGCTCTCATCACAGGCATCACTGGTCAAGATGGCGCATATCTCGCAGAGTTTCTGCTCAAAAAAGATTACATTGTTCATGGTCTTAAGCGCCGCTCTAGCCTTTTTAATACTGATCGGATTGATCACCTCTACCAAGATCCCCATATCGATAACCGTAAGTTTATCCTTCACCACGGTGATATGACCGACTCTTCTTCGATCACCCGAATAATTCAGCATGCGCAACCAGATGAAATTTATAACCTAGCAGCACAATCCCATGTGGCAGTTTCCTTTGAAGAGCCCGAATATACTGCTAATTCTGATGCGTTAGGGGTGCTTCGGGTACTCGAGGCCATTCGAATTTTAGGTCTTGAAAAAAGAACGAGGTTTTATCAGGCGAGTACCTCGGAGCTTTATGGATTAGTGCAAGAGACGCCTCAAAAAGAAACCACACCCTTTTATCCTCGTAGTCCCTATGCGGTTGCCAAGCTTTATGGATATTGGATTGTCGTAAATTATAGAGAGGCCTACGGCATGTTCGCATGCAACGGAATATTGTTTAACCATGAAAGCCCGCTTCGGGGTGAAACATTCGTAACCCGAAAAATTACTCGTGCATTAGCTCGAATTAAACTTGGTCTTCAAGATTGCCTTTACCTCGGAAATCTTGATGCCAAACGTGACTGGGGTCATGCAAAAGATTATGTTGAAATGCAGTGGTTAATGCTTCAACAAGAAAAACCTGAAGATTATGTAATTGCCACAGGTATTCAATATAGCGTTAGAGATTTTGTTAATACAGCGGCAAGGGAATTAGGTATGCAAATACGATGGGACGGAGTTGGCATAAATGAAAAAGGCTATGACAGTAATGGCAAACCCATAGTTGTTGTTGATCCGAGTTATTTTCGTCCTACAGAAGTCGAGACTTTGTTAGGAGATTCACGAAAAGCAAAAGAAAAGCTTGGCTGGGCACCAAAGATTAGCTTTGAAGAACTGGTAGCGGAGATGGTTAGGGCAGATGTCAAGTTAGCAGAGTTCGATGAGTTAATTGGATGCCGTGATCGCAATAAATTGAAAATTGAGTGATATTTTTAGATAAGGAAATAATGTGAGAGTTAAAATATTTGGCGCTGGTTCGATTGGAAATCACCTGTCAAATGCAGCTCGAATTTTGGATTGGAGTGTTGATCTTTGTGATCTTAGTAATACGGCATTAGAGCGAACGAAAAATGAAATATATCCAAGTCGTTATGGCAAATGGGATGATTCAATAAGATTGATATCAAATGATCTGGCACCAAAAAGTGGTTATGACCTAATAATAGTTGGAACACCGCCTGATACGCATATTCCACTTGCAATCGATGCAGTCAAAGAGAGGCCCAAGGCAGTAATGGTTGAAAAGCCATTCTGTACCCCAGATTTGGCTGGGGCACAAGAATTATATGAACTAGCCAATAAACTCAACGTGGCTATTTTCACAGGCTATGATCATGTGGTCGGCAAGGCAAGTGAAAAAATTGGCGAAATTAGCAAACAGAATAATTTGGGGACTATTGAAACTTTGGATGTGGAGTTCAGAGAGCATTGGGGAGGTATTTTCGCAGCTCACCCATGGCTTACAGGGCCACAAGATTCATATTTAGGGTATTGGAAAAGGGGCGGCGGTGCAAGTGGTGAACACTCCCATGCAGCAAATCTTTGGCAACATTTTGCTCATATATATGGGGCTGGGCGAGTTGTAGAAGTGACTGCAAACATGGAATATATTAATGAAGGAGATGCAAACTATGACAAAATTTGTATGATGACATTGAGAACAGAATCCGGTTTGCTAGGACGAGTTATTCAGGACGTTGTAACTGCCGCTCCACGGAAATGGGCTCGAATTCAGTGTCAAAAAGGATATGTGGAATGGCACTGCTCATATCGTCCTGGTACCGATGCTGTTTTCCTTGGTTGCGGAAAGGGTCAAAAATCTGAAATTTTATTTACAAAAACTCGTCCAGATGATTTTGTGCAAGAACTTCAACACATTAATAAATATTTGAAGCATGAACCATTGTTATCTCCAATTTCTATAACAAGAGGACTGGATACCATGTTAGTTATTGCAGCGGCTCATAAATCAGTTGCTGAAAAGCGCACAATTTACATTGACTATTCGAAGGGTTATACAACATCAGCACTGAAGCACTAATGAATATTGAGTTACCCTTAAGGTTTGAAACGCAAAATGATTGAAAAAAACTTTGATTTCCGTAATTTATTTGTATTGGACTTAGCAAATAATCATCAGGGTAATGTACAGCATGCCTTAAATATTATTAAGGCTATGGGCAAAGTTGTAAACAAACATGGTATTCGGGGCGTCTTTAAGTTTCAATTTCGACAACTTGATACTTTTATTCATCCTAAGCACAAGACGGGAAGTCAAAATAAACACATACCACGCTTCTTATCTACACGCTTGGATCAGTCTAATTTCAAGATTTTGTTGGACGCTGTCCGTGGTGAGGGAATGCTGTCAATGTGCACACCTTTTGATGAATCCTCGATTGATATTATTTCGGCAATGAACTTTGATCTAATTAAGGTCGCGAGCTGCTCAGCCAAGGATTGGCCGCTTCTTGAAAAAATCGCCACCGCAAATAAGCCAGTAATATTCTCTACGGGTGGTCTGCAGATTTCAAATATTGATGATCTAGTTAGTTTTTTTGAACACCGTGGGGCAGATTTCGCAATTATGCATTGCGTTTCAATTTATCCTACACCTGCAGCTGATTGCAATCTAAATCAAATTGACGTATTGCAAAAGCGCTATCCTAGACGTGTAATTGGTTGGTCTACTCACGAAAATCCAGATGAAATGCTGCCCGTACAGATTGCTGTAGCGAAGGGCGCACAAATTTTTGAGCGCCACGTCGGAATGAACACTGACAAGATCAAGCTAAACGCCTATTCCTCAACCCCCGAACAAATCGATTATTGGATCGAGGCATATAAAAAAGCAATTATTCTTTGTGGTAGTTCCAAGCGTAACCTCAATCTTCTTGAGCTTGAGTCGTTAGATTCGCTCAAACGAGGTATTTTTGCTCATAGACACATCAAAAAAGGTGAAATTATTTCAAGTAATGATATTTATTTTGCTATGCCATATGTTTCTGGCCAGGTTGATAGTGGTGCTTGGAGGGAGGGTATTACTGCAACTGCTGATATTGCTATGGACGACCCACTTATGCCTGCGGACGTTTTAATTCCTTTGAATTCAGATGCTCAGATTATCAAGGCCGCTGTGCATGAAGTCAAAGCTCTGCTGAACGAAGCGCGCATTACACTTAACTCTGATTTTGAAGTTGAATACTCGCACCATTACGGTATTTCAAGATTTCGCGAATATGGTGCTGTGTTAATTAGTTGTATCAATCGCGAATATTGCAAGAAGATCCTTGTTCAGCTTCCAGGACAGAAGCATCCAGCACACTTTCATAAGCTCAAAGAAGAAACTTTTCAGGTCCTGTATGGAGAGCTAAACGTCAGTGTTGACGGTAAGCAGCGCACACTTACTGCTGGCGACATTCATCTGGTGATGCCTGGCGTTTGGCACAGTTTTTGGACTGAGACTGGTTGCGTCTTTGAGGAGGTTTCGACTACCCACCACAACGAAGATTCAGTTTATAGAGATTCTTCTATCAATGCCCTGAAGCGTCACGAGCGCAAGACAAAGGTAGATCATTGGGGGCGATTCCAGCTCCCAGAAAAACTAACCAGCCAAAAATGATTCGTTGCGTGGTTTTTGATTTCGACGGCACTCTTGTAGACTCTAACTTGATTAAGCGCCAGATTTTTTTGAGTATGGCTTCACGGGATGGCGAGGAGTTGCTGATGAAAGAGATTCTTGAGACGCAGCCAGGTGACCGTAATGAAGTATTTAACAAATTTGCCGCTTCTCGCACTGGTATCGGTAAGGCTGAGGGTCGGCTCAGTGCTGCGCAAATGGTACTAGAATATACCTATTCTTGTGAGGAGGCGATTGCCA
>Ga0214923_10008630_pt1 | contig 10793 bp, 15 predicted proteins | sample LL1510_MetaG_FD_177993 | JGI IMG/M metagenome (GOLD analysis project Ga0214923, IMG submission 177993) | Freshwater microbial communities from Lake Lanier, Atlanta, Georgia, United States - LL-1510 | ecosystem: Environmental > Aquatic > Freshwater > Lake | place: USA: Georgia | collected...
AGCTTAAAATATGGCAGTATATCCTTATTGAGGCATTGATAACTTTATCTCATTGGGCATATGATCAATTAAAAGACCATATTGAAGGAGACATTTCCTAAGTAATTTAAACTATATGTATAATAATGCTAGCCCTTTAAAGGCTGTGAGTGAAAGAGACGCTCTTAAAAAAGCTCTCTATAAAATGAAAGCTAGACACAATGGTGAATTAAAATCATTGAAGACAGCTTGGGTAAATTTTAATAATGCTTTTTGTGATGGTTTAGAATGGAAAACTATTACAGTTGTTGGTGCTCGGCCGGGAACTGGTAAAACTTTATTTATGGAGCAATTGGTTAATGATGTTATAAAAATAAATCCTGACCAAAAGTTTAGAATATTAAAGTTTCAGTTTGAAATGCTAGATGAGACAAATGGTATTAGAAAATTGTCTATGAATGTTGGTTCTGATTACAATACTCTAATGAGTAAGGACAAACCTGTTGACAAAGGTATATTCCAAAAGTGTGTTCAGTTTTATGAAAGTACAGAAAAGTATGATATAGTAGATGTAGTATATGACCCATGTACAGTGGATGAGATGTGTGCTACTATTCATAGTTACATGGAGAAGCATAAAAATGAAGAAGGATATACTAATACCCTTGTTACTATAGATCACTCAGCTTTATTTAAGGTTGGTAAGGGGCAGAAGGATAAGTTTGAAATGCTTTATTGTTTAGGTGAGGCTCTTACAGAAATGAAAAAAAGGTTTCCTCTAGCATTTTTAGTTCTTAGTCAGTTAAACAGAAATGTAGAAACTGTAGAAAGAGCCAAGGATGGTTCATATGGAAATTATATTTTAGATTCTGATTTATATGGTTCTGATGCATTATTACAACATGCTGATGTAGTGCTTGGTATTAACCGTCCCTTTAATAGAAGGATTAAATTCTATGGACCTGAAAAATATATTATCAATGATGCAGATCTATTAGTATTTCACATACTAAAATCTAGAAATGGTTTTATGGGTATGAATTTTTTCAAGTTAGATAGAGATGTCATGAGAATAATAGAAGTTGATTCACCACCTGTATCATCACATTAAAATTAAAATTATGTATAACAGAAGAGACAAAGAAAAAGAGTTGATGAGTAATCACTCTAAATTTTTAGATAAACTCACTGGAAATTATCAATTTGCAGCAAAAACTGCATTTTATAGCAAAGGTAAGTTTGGAAGACAAATTCAGTTTTTTGAGAATGAGTTAAATAAAGGTTCTGATATTTATGTAGAATTAGTGGACATTGAAAGAGATGGACAGGGACGTGATACAAACATGGTTCCTATGTATTGGGAAAGACCACTATTTAAGTATAGATATAATCCTTATTTTAAGGAAGAGTATGAAGTTAAAACTTCTACAAATTCAAGAGGGGAAGAATATTCTGTTTATGTTATTCCAACTTCTGAGCTAGTATGTGTAAATAAAGGTAATGAAGAAATACCTTACAATACTTATGAAAGTCAAAGAACTGAAGAGCCAAAACAACAAAAAAAAGTAAGTACATTTCCAGATTTTGAAGAAGAGTTTGTTCCCAAACTAAAAATTGAAAATGCTGATGAAGATGTATCTACTATTCTTTTACAAATTGCAGATGGTTTTAAAAAACTTTCAGAAAAATTAAAATAATATGAGTATAGTACTTCCAACAAAAAAAGTAAAGGCAAATAGAGTTAATCCTAAAAGATTAATTATATATTCGAAGCCTAAAACAGGTAAAACAACAGCATTTGCTGGATTAGATGGTAATTTAATTATTGATCTAGAGCAAGGTGCTGATTATGTAGAGGCTATGAAAGTTAAAGCAAATAATCTTCAAGAACTTAAAGAGATAGGTAAAGCAATTAAAGAAGCTAACTATCCATATGAGTATGTTACAATTGATACTGTAACAGCTTTAGAAGATATGGTTATGCCGCTTGCAATTAACTTATATAAACAAACAGCAATGGGTAAGAATTATTCTGGAGACAGTATTCTTACTTTACCTAATGGTGCCGGTTATTTATATGTTAGGCAAGCATTCTTTCAAGTTTTAGATTTTATTGATACTTTTGCTCCCCATATTATTTTATCTGGTCACATTAAAGACAAGCAGGTAGATGATAAGGGTGAGATGGTATTATCTGCAAATATAGATTTGACAGGTAAAATAAAATCTCTAATTTGTGCTAATGCTGATGCAATTGGTTATATGTATAGAAAGGGTAATCAAACTATTTTGTCATTTAAGACAAATGAAGAGACTACCTGTGGTGCAAGACCAGAGCATTTAAGGAATGAAGAAATAGTAATTTCTGAAATGATAGATGGTAAGCTAGTAACTTACTGGGATAAAGTGTATAAATAATAAAATAATAACAAAATGGGACTAAGTACAAAAGATCTAGTAAACGAAAACAGTGGTGGTGGAATGGCAAAAACAATTGCTCCAGGAAACCACAGATTAAAAATCAACAGTTTAGTATTGGAGGACTTTCAATTTATTGATGGTGCAAAACATTTAGTACTAAATGTTGAGACAGAACCAATTGAAGGTTTTGAAGGTTTTCTAATTGACAAAGATGATGAAAGCAAAGGTAAGTATGCAGGTCAAATTGGTAGAGTAAAAGCTAGTCAATATGCATTTGCTGATGGACAAACAAAATCAGGAATTAAAGTTCAGAGAGACAGATCTCTAATGATGTTTCTTGCTAATTTGTCTAAAACATATGGTATAATGAAATGGTTTGAAGAGCAAGACAACAAGTTTAATACAATTGAAGAATTTGTAAAAAACTTTAGTGATAATGCTCCTATCAAAGACAAGTATCTAGATTTTTGTATTGCTGGTAAGGAATATGAAAATAAGTCTGGTTATACTGCTTATGATATGTGGTTACCAAAAGCAGAAAATAATAAGTATGCTTATGGAGAAGAAGATTCTGAAAGAATTCTTAAATATGATGAGTCTAAACATCTTAAAAAATTAGAAGTTAAGCCAGTAGAAAATTTTGGTGATGATGATGATGATTTTTCACCAAAATCTAAAAAATCTTCTGACTTTAGTTTAGATTAACAGCTCCTGATAGAGGGGTTGTAATGGCCCCTTTATTCACTTAAACTGGGTTGCTATGATTTCTACAAAAAACTTAATATATGATTTGGCTGATGTTCCAAGAGAATGGGTATTTGAGCATTATCTTAATCTGATAGAAAAACTTACTGGACAAAATATTAAAATTAAGTCTGTATTTAACACAAGAGAGAAAACTCCCTCTATGTGTATTTATATGGATAAAAACAATATATATAAGTTCAAAGATTTTTCTTCAGGTAATGGTGGTGATTCTATTGCTCTTGTACAAAGTCTATTTAATTTACCCACACGAGGTTCTGCAAGCTATAAGATTATTGAAGATTATAATCAGTATGTTTTAAACAATGGTTTTAATCCTATTAAATCTTATAAACAACACAGTAAATTTAAAGTTACTGATTATGAAATGCGGCACTGGAATACTCTTGATCAAAAATATTGGATGGGATACAGCATTGGTTCTAAATTATTATCTAGATACAATGTTGTTCCATTAGAATATTATATTATGCAAAAGACTGATGAAAATGGTGTTTTGTCAAGTATAACTATCAAGGGTAATTATATCTATGGTTATTTTAAAGAAGATGGGACACTTTACAAGATTTATCAGCCAAAAGTAAAAGATAGTAAATTTATCAAGGTAAAGGATTATATTCAGGGTACAGAACAATTATTGTTTGATAAACCATATTTGATTATTACATCATCTCTAAAAGATTTAATGGCATATCAAAAACTAAGAATAAAAAATTCTGAAGCAATTGCACCAGATAGTGAGAATACTATGATAGCTGAAAATATTATGAATAACATATGTTCTAAGTATGAAAAAGTATGTGTGTTATTTGATAATGATGAGGCTGGTATAAAAGCTGCAGAAAAATATAAATCTAAGTTTGGTTTTGAATATGTTGTTTTAGATCTAGAGAAAGATTTATCTGATGCTATTAAAGTACATGGTATAGATAAAGTAAGAAATAGATTATTACCTTTATTAAAATTACATCTTTTATGAGCTGGATATATCAAGGCAAGGAATTTACTGAAAAGGATATTCCTGAAAATGGGATTGGTTTTGTTTACATTATGTCTGCTATTATTGACGGAAAGTCTGTTATATATATTGGTAAGAAAAACTTCTTTGCTAATATAAAAAAGCCTCTTGGAAAAAAAGCTTTAGCAATGTCTACGGACAAAAGGCTTAAAAAATATAAGAGAGAACTTAAGCCAGACTTTATGAAATATTACAGCAGTAATAAAATTCTTAAAGATGCAAATAAAGCAGGTGTAGTAATTAAAAGAGAAATCCTAAAAATTTGTTACTCAGCTATGGAGCTAACATACCAAGAAACAAAGTACCAGTTTATATATGAGGTACTTGAGAAGGAAGAATATTTAAATGGAAATATTCTAGGCAGGTTTTATAAATTCAAATAATTATGACAGAAGAACAATTAATGGAAGTTTTGATCCAATTAGCGGATCAGGGAGTTACTGGTATTAAAGTATATTATGAGGGTGGTGGAGATAGTGGAGCTATTGATAGTATAGTATATACAGATAAAGAAAATCCAGAATGGGATGATATTCAAACATTAAATAGTTGGGAAAAAGATATATTTCTTACTAGTATAAATTCTGAAGCTCATTCGCAAATTGAGAATTTTGCTCATCAAACAATACTTGATAATATTGAGGATTGGTGGAATGATGAAGGTGGCTATGGAGATTTATTAATTAAAGTTCCATCAGGTGAATATATTGTGTATAACAATATCAGAATCACAGAAGTTGAAGAATATAACCATGGAGGTAATTTATTTAAAAAAACAGAAGACTAATGTCACATCCAATACAGCATGCTAAGTCATCAGTAAAAAGATGGGGTGGACAAATATCTGATTATCAGCAAATTCATGAATGGTTTGATGAAACTAAGGCTTGGATTGGACACAGCAAGCATAGAATGTTCCGTCATCACAGTGAGGGTATATTTGAATGTGAGAAAATATTTGGATCAAGCTTTACAAACACTGATGGTATAACTGTATACACAAGATATGTTGGAGAACAACATGTAAAAGAGGATTGCAATGGATATATTCCTACCGCAAAAGAATGGGTGGATAATATAAATACACCCACAGAATGGATGATTAAAACTTTAAAAATTGAAGATTAATGGAAAAAAGAATCAACATATTTACAGTAGATACTGTAATAGAAGATGGTAGTTACATAAAAATAACAGGAGTATATCAGATACCTGAAAGTTCATTATTTGAAAGAGGTGATATACTTACTGAAGATACATATAATGGTCATCAGATATATGTAGCATTTGCAACTAAAGATGAGAATGGAAAAGATGGTTTAGTATTAGATAATAAAAGCATGCATCCTACTATTAAAAAACCGTTTAGTGAAAAATTAATAAAAGAACTTAAACTTGGTATACACTTATTTAAAATTGAGGATTAATGGAAAATTACATTAATCACTGGGAATTAGCTATGGAATATGCTGAATCTAAAATAAAATTAGAAATGGGAGTTAGTACTAGAGCTGACTATGATCATCAAATATATATAAAAGAAGGCTATGAAGCTGGATTTTTGAAAGCTGTTGAGTTATTTAAGACTAACAAAGAATTGATGATTAAAACTTTTAAAATAGAAGACTAATGATTTTAAGTAAAGATGAAATCAAAAATTTAGTAAATATGATGAGGTCATCAGATAAAGAAAATCACTATCTGGTATATAAAGTTTTAGAACAACTAGATTTAGATGCAAATCTTGGAGAAATACTTGTTATTTTTAGATTTGGTATGTTTAAACTAGATATATGGAAAGATGATTGTAAAAAGGTCTATGATTTTATAGAACAAAAACTATATGATTATAATGGTGGTTGGGATTCAAAACCTACTACAAGTGATCTCCTGTCATTACTGACTAAGAATAATGCTTCTAAAGATTCTATAGAATTATTTCTAGAGTACTTTATGATGAATCTTGGTGGGATGTTGAGTAATATGGGGTATCCAACAGACAAGTTTGATCTAACAATTAAATTAAAAGACAATGGATAAACAGCAGAGTCTAAGTAAAATTAGCAAAGAGCTAATGCTTAAAGAGCCCTATTATGGGTTTTTTCTTATTATGTTAAATAAGATATGGAGAAATAATATACCTACAGCAGGTGTGAGTAAGAATGGAATTAATTATCAATTGACAATTAATGAGAAATTCTGGGAAAGTTTAAATGAACAGCATCAAATGGGTTTATTAAAACATGAATTACTTCATATTGCTTTTGGGCACTTAATCAGTTTCAGTTCTTTTGGTAATAAAAAACTAGCTAATGTGGCAATGGATATGGAGATCAATCAATATATTGATCCGGAATATTTGCCAGAAGGAGGCATAGATATAAATAACTATGAAGATCTTAATCTTGATAGAAAAGCAGGCTGTAGATATTATTATGATAAACTACAACAGCTTAAAGATGAGAAGGATAAGAATGGTACTTGCGGGAATGAACCTATGGACAATTTATTAGATGATATAGACAGTGGAAATATTCCTGATCATAGTACATGGGAAGAGTTTGCTGATCTTAGTGAAGCTGAGAAAAAACTAATTGAGAAGCAAATTCAAAAAGTTTTATCAGATGCTAAAGAACAAACTATTAAGAAGCGCGGAAATGTTCCAGGTGAGATAGAAGATGTAATTGTAATAGAAGAAATTACTCCACCAAAATTTGATTGGCGTGGGTATATTAGAAGATTTACTGGTATTAGTACTAAAGTATTTACTAAGAAAATCCGCAGAAAAGAAAATAGAAGGTTTGTTGAAAATCCAGGTTTGAAGATTAAAATGAAACAACACATGTTGTTGGCCATAGATACTTCAGGATCTGTAAGCAATGATGAACTAAGTGAGTTTATGAATGAAATACATCATATTTATAAAGCTGGTGTTGACATTACAATAGTTCAGTGTGATACAAGTATTAATTCTATTGAAACATATAAGGGTAAGTATGAGTTAAATGCAATTGGAAGAGGTGGGACAGAATTTGATCCCGTCCTAGATTATTATAATGAAAACCAAAGGAAATATACTAGCCTGGTGTATTTTACTGATGGTGAGTGTTATACATCTGTAATACCAAAAGGAAATGTTCTTTGGGTTTTGTCAGAAAGATCACATATGAATGAAGATCTTCCCGGAAAAGTGATCAAACTTGAACTTTAATTCCAATTTTATTACTTAATCACATTTTTTATGTATATTTGTATATGAAGTTAAAACATCAAAAACAGGATATACATAAGAAGTGTGGAGTGTATATCATAAGTACAAGTTCTCATAGATACGTGGGTAGCAGTGCTGATATATACTCTAGATATAAACAGCATTTAAATTCTCTAAAGAGAGGTAATCATTACAATGAATTTCTTCAAAGAGTGTATAATTTGTATAGAGAAGAAATGACTTTTACTGTTATTGAATTTTGTGAAAACTATCTTGAGAGAGAAGCATATTACATTAATTATTATGAATGTGATATTAATGCTGAAAGAGATCCAATAAGTAGAAAAAAGAGTGAAATTACAAAAGAAAAGTTGAGAATAGCTAACACTAATAAAAGGTTAGGTAAGGACAATCATGCTTCAATTAAGGTGTATCAATATACCCTAGATGGTTGTTATGTAAATGAGTACAGTAGTATAAGGGAAGCTGCATTAGCTGTTAACGGTAATGAGCAGTCCATAGGAGATGCTGCAAGTGGAAATTATAAATCTTCTAGGGGTTTTCAATGGAGAAAGGAAAGGTTTGATGTTATATCAAGTATTTCTAAGAGAAATAGAAAACCATATTCAATTAAGAAGATTAGCATATTTGATGGGGTTGAAACAACTGTTGTATCAAGTATTAAAGAAGCCGCATTAGTATTAAATGCTAATGAGGGCACAGTTAGAAAAGCTCTTACACATGGATTTAAGTGTAAAAGTAAAGTAATTAAATTAGAACTATAAAGTTATGAGTCAAGTACAGTTAAACGTTGAAGAATTAAAAAGCTTTATTAAGCATATGGTTAAAAATAACCAGCATATTCAAACTGAAGGTAAAGTACCTGTAGCAATTAATATTGAGGGTGATGCAGGTCTTGGTAAGACTTCTGCTATTATGCAATTAGGTAAAGAACTTAATATGCAGGTTGTAAAATTAAATTTATCTCAGCTTGAGGAATTAGGTGATTTGGTTGGTTTTCCAGTTAAAGAATTTGAAATTCAAAATGCAGAAGGTAAAACTACATGGATTAATGAATCTCAGATAAATGCAGCTACTAATAAAGGGTATAAGGTTGTTGGAAAAAGGATGTCACATGCTGCACCAGAATGGATTCAAGGTAAAGGTGAAGGTGGGTTCTTGATTCTTGATGACTATACTCGTGCAGATCACCGCTTTATGCAAGCAACTATGGAGATTCTAGATAGGCAAGAATATGTTTCTTGGAAGCTACCTAAGAACTGGCATGTTATCTTAACTACTAATCCAGATAATGGTGATTACAATGTAACTAGTCTTGATGTTGCTCAGAAGACAAGATTTATTTCTGTAGAATTAAAATATGATTCTGATGTTTGGGCTAAATGGGCTGAGAAAGCAGGAATAGATGGTAGATGTATTAATTTTATGTTGATGCACCCAGAGCTTGTAACTCAAAGAGTTAATCCAAGATCTATTACCACTTTCTTTAATGCTATTAGTTCTATAGATAAATTTGAAGATGAGCTACCACTTGTCCAAATGATTGGTGAAGGTTCTGTTGGGGCAGATTTTAGTTCTATGTTTACTATGTTTATTAATAATAAACTTGATAGAATTATTTCTCCGGCAGATATTCTTACTAAGGACAAAGACTATGTAATGAATGCTCTTACAAATGCTGTAGGCAAGGATGACAATTTTAGGGCAGATATCTCCAGTGTTATTGCTACAAGATTAATTAATTATTCTGTAGTTCAAGCAAACAATGGACCTATTTCCCAAGCTATTGTAGACAGATTAGCTACAATTACTACTGATTGTGAAGCATTTACAAATGACTTGAGATATTATATGATCAAGGAGATTGTAAATGGAAACAAGGTAAAGTTTGCTAAACTCATGCAGAATACTAATGTGGTGAAGATGGCTATCAGTTAAAACATTGATAGAACATTTACCCTTTTAATCAAACAATAAACAATTTAATAACTAAGATAGGGGAAGGTAATACTTCCCCTAATCTTTATAATTATGGTTATGGAAAAATATGTTCATATAGATTTACATAGTGATTGTAATTCAGACTATATTAGTGGTTTTGATGTAAAAATAGAAGAAGGTTTAGAAAACAATATAACTAGTTTTGTAAACGCAGAAAAATATGTTCCTCAAAAAGGAGATTTAATATATTTATTACCCGGTGTAAATATTCCAAGAGTTAAACTAAAGGATTTAACCTTAAATCTTGGTATTAAAGTTACAAGAGATTCTGAAAAAGCTAATATTATATTTAGCGGCAAAAGCAGTACAGGTAAAATGACTTCATCTTCTTGGTCTTATATGGCAGATGCAAATGCTATTTTAGAGTTTGTAAAAAGTGTATGCAAAGATGAATATTATATTGAAAAATTAGAAACAGCTATTGCTGCATCAGGTGCTACTAAAATTTGTGCAGATTGGTCAGATATGAGAAATTGTCTGTGCAATAAAAATAAAATTGATTATGAAAGTACTTATATCTATGCAATAGAATCTGAATATTTAGAGATATATAATAACATTCAAGGTAAAAGTGTTTATGATGAATCTGAGTTAATTGCCAACATTAATGGTGATGATTCTACTATTATAGATGAACAAGTTTATCAGCAATTAAAAACTATGTTTGAAAGCTCAGATGATGATAATCATATTCTTGCTATGGAGATTATGGCAAACTCTCATTATGAAAAGAGTATTCTTTATTTGCAAATGTTATTAAGTGATTATCAATATCAAATAAATAATTCTCATACTAAAAATCATGTGAATTTTAAATCAATGCTTAGTTATTTTAATTGGGGTCCAAGAGACATAAGTAGCAGAAATGCTGATGATATAATTAAGAAAATTGATGAGAAAAAGTTAATTACTTTAGATATGATTAAGATACTATATACTGAATATCAAGATAGTATTCATAGAAGCATTTATAATGATGATGTATTTGAGATTAAAGAAATAACTATCAAACAAGAGTATCTTGATAAACTTAATTTATCTTCTCTAAATTTAATTAATCTTGAAGAAGAAAATAATCTTGAGGTCACAGATCCAGTAGATGAAATAGTTACAGATGAGCTTATAGAAGCTGCATTAACTAACATTAACCGTAATGAACTTAAGTCAGAGTTAATAACAATAGAAGAAGAGTTAACTCAAGAACAGGAAACTCCTGAAGAAGAATTAAATAATAATCAAACAGAAGAAAGTAATGGCGGAGATGATTTTGAATGGTTCTGAGGAACTAGAGAAGTTTTATAAAGAAAAGTTTTATTTTAGCTTCAGTAGCTTAAGTAAACTTTTATATTCTCCAGCAGCATTCTATAATCATTATGT
>Ga0214923_10008632_pt1 | contig 10791 bp, 9 predicted proteins | sample LL1510_MetaG_FD_177993 | JGI IMG/M metagenome (GOLD analysis project Ga0214923, IMG submission 177993) | Freshwater microbial communities from Lake Lanier, Atlanta, Georgia, United States - LL-1510 | ecosystem: Environmental > Aquatic > Freshwater > Lake | place: USA: Georgia | collected 2015-10-15
GCCTGCGGTGGTCTGTTGCAGGGCGAAAGTTCCCCACGTGAAGGGCAACAGATGGGCGGCCACCGCGCCCCACCCGAGCCAGTGAATTCCCAAAATCACCGCCGCCACCACGAGAACCGGTCGGCTCCCCATCCGGTCCAGCCATCGCCCCGCCCGCAAGGAGGTCAAGACGTACACCGTCCCCCACATCAGATGGAGAACCATGAAAAGGGAATCGGAACACTTGAACTGGTCACGGGCAAAAGGCACAAAAAAAAGCCCTCCCCCCGCCATCGCCAGCATCATCGTCGCGTGAAATGCGATCAGCCGCCGGAAGGGTGGGAAATTCAGGATTTCTTTCCACGGCACCCCTTCCGAACTGGAGACCTGGGGGATGGGTGCATCGGGGATCTTTTTTAGAAAAACCAGCGAGGTGGAAGCCAGAACCAGGCTGGCTCCAAACAGCAACCCGAACGAAGAGGCCTGGTCTGTCTGATTGAGGTACCAAGCCGTCAGGGCCACGGTGATCAGGAGCGCCGCCTGGGAGGCAGCCTGATCCAGGGCAAGAAAACGACCCCGCACCGGCTCCGGCACGATGGCACTGATCCAGGGCAGGTACCCGCTCAGGGAAATTCCGCGCATCGTGTTGAACAGAAAAAGAAAAAACAGCATCAAGGCTTGGCGGGAAAAGTTGTCAATCGACAGGGGCAAGGCGGCGACCAACACCAGTCCGGCGATCAGCACGCTGCGGGAGGTCCACCCCCGCAGGACAAAGTTGCGGTACCCCACCTTTTCCACGAACCGGGCTGCGGGAATCTGAAAAATGTTGAGAAGGGCGGCCAGGCAGGCCAGCACCCCCAGTACCGTGGCCGAGGCGCCCAGTTTTTTGAAGTACAGCATCATGGGAAGCCCCATCACCAGGTAGAAGGAGCTGGTGTTGAAAACCTGAAACAGGAACGCGTTCAGGAGGGGCCCACGGACGAGCCCGCCGTCTTTCATGCGCCGGAGTCCCGCGGACGGAGGAGCGGGAAGAAAATCACCTCACGGATCGAATCCGCGCCCGAGAGCAGCATCGCCAACCGGTCCACGCCCAGACCCAGCCCACCCGCCGGAGGCATGCCGCTCTCCAGGGCCTCGAGAAATTCATGATCCACCTTCTGCGTATGCTCCCCGACCTGATGACGGAACCGCTCGGCCTGCAGGATCGGATCATTCAGCTCGGAATACCCGGGGGAAATTTCCTGCCGCCCGAAGATCAGCTCATACACGTCGACCACCGTCGGGTCTTCTTGGTTGAGACGGGCCAAGGGAACAAGTTCCGCCGGCAAATGGGTGATGAAGACGGGATTCACCGCCTCGGCTTCCACCTTCTTCTCAAAGACCTTCTGGGTGATCTCCAGCGGGGAGAGACCCGGCTCCAAATCCACTCCAAGGGCCGCCGCCTTTTTTTCCATCGCCTCCCGGGAAAGCTTGAACCAATCGGCCCCCGCCACCTCCGCCACGGCGTCCCGATACTTTTTCCGCGGCCACGGCGGGGTGAAGTCGATTGTGGTGCCGTCCGATTGGGCAATCTTCATTCCCCCGGTCAGATCCTTCGCCGCGCCGGCGACCATCTCCTCCACCAGGGAAGCCATGCCCTGGAAATCGGAGTAGGCCCAGTAGGCCTCGAGCATGGTGAACTCGGGGTTGTGCCGGCGAGAGATGCCCTCGTTCCGGAAGTTGCGGTTGATTTCAAACACCTTTTCCAAACCACCGACCAGCAACCGCTTCAGGTAAAGCTCGGGGGCGATCCGCAGGTAAAGATCCAGACCCAAGGCGTGATGCTTGGTCTTGAAGGGCTCCGCCGCCGCCCCGCCCGCCACCGTCTGCATCATGGGAGTCTCCACTTCCGTGAAACCCCGGGCCGTCAGGAATTCCCTCAGGTATCGGACCAACCGGACCCGCAAATCCAACGCCTTCCGCGAAGTCTCGTTGGAAATCAGATCCAGATGGCGATGGCGATGGCGGGTTTCCGTATCCACCAGACCGTGCCATTTGTCCGGCAACGGCAAGAGGGCCTTGGTCAGGAGCACAAAGCTTTCCACTCGGATGCTTTGCTCTCCCGTCTTGGTCAGGAAGAGGATTCCCTCGACTCCCACAATGTCACCCAGATCCAGCAACTCGAAGACCGCCCGATCTTTCTCCGGAAGAGCCGGCTTTTGGATGTAAATCTGCAACCGACCCGCGCGATCCTGGAGGTGAAGAAACTGGCTTTTGCCCATGTCCCGGTGGGAAACAATGCGCCCGGCCATCCGGACCTTTCTCCCCTCCTCCCATTTTCCGCGGATTTCCGCCGAACTTTCCGTGCCGGGAAAAGGGCCCCCGAAGGGATCCACGCCCAACTCGCGGAGCTTCTCCAGCTTTTCGCGGCGTACGGCCAGCAGGGCGGACTGTTCCTCACTCATCAAGACCGAGTTCTACCCGATTCGGTCTCCCCTGGGTAGGGAAGACTCTCGTCTGGTCCTAAACGGTAACGTCCACGTAAACGAGAGGGCCTAGGTTGTTCCTACAACCTCTATCCCACTAATTCCGGGTAAGCCCCTTGGGCGACGTGCTGCAACCGTTGGTGAATCTCCTGCCCGGAATCCATGGAAAGCAGCTGCTCCGAAAGCTTCTGGCACTCGCCATAGTGCAGGCTCTGCACCGCTTTTTTCACGCGGGGCACCGCCACGGAGCCCATGCTCATCTCATCCACCCCGAGCCCCACGAGAATCGGAGTCATGACAACATCCGCCGCCATTTCGCCGCAGACGCCGACCCAGATGTTGTGGCGACGCGCCGCCTCGACGACCATCCGGATCAACCCCAGCACCGCCGGGTGGGTCGGTTGGTAAAGATTGGCCACCCGCTCGTTCGTGCGGTCCGCCGCCAGGGTATACTGGGTCAGATCGTTGGTCCCGATGCTGAAGAACTGCACCAGCGGAGCCAACCGATCGACGATTAACGCCGCCGAAGGAACCTCGATCATGGCACCCGCCTCGACCTCCTCCGCCGCCGGCACTCCGGCCGCCCGCAACTCCTCCCGAGCCTCCCCCAGGATCGCCAGGGCCGAGGATAATTCCTCCCGGGTTGCGATCATCGGGAACATGACCCGCACTTTGCCGCCGGGATTGGAGCGACAGATGGCGCGCAACTGGACCTTGAAAATATCGGGCTTTTCCAGGCAGTACCGGATCGCCCGCCATCCCAGGAAGGGGTTCTGCTCGGGATCCAGCCCGAGATGGGTGGGAAGTTTGTCGCCTCCCAGATCGAGCGTCCGGATGATCGCCGGATGGGGGCGGGAAGACTCCACCACCTGCCGGTAAATGTTGGCCTGTTCGTCCTCGCTTGGAAAATGAACCCGGTTCAAAAAAAGGAACTCCGTCCGGTAAAGCCCGATGCCCTCCGCCCCGCTCTCCGCAATGAGCGGCAGGTCCTCGGGCAGCTCCACATTGGCGGAGAGAATGATCTTTCTCCCGTCCTTGGTGGCCCCCGGGGTGTCCCGCAACGCCTCCAGGCTGACCTCCACTTCGTGCCGGCGTTTTTCAATCTGGCCGTATTCGTAGCGGGTCTGCTCGGTCGGATTGACAATCAGCAGACCGGCATAGCCGTCGAGAATGACGGCGGCCCCGGATTCGCAACGATCCAGAACCTCATGCAGGCCCACCACCGCGGGAATATTGAGTGACCTCGCCATGATCGCGGTGTGCGACGTGACACTTCCCGCCTCCGTGGCGAATCCGAGGGCCAACTGCCGGTTCAGGAGCGCGGTGTCGGAAGGAGTGAGATCATGCGCCAGGATCACACTGGGTTCGTCCAGCGCGTACAGATCCGTGAGTTTCCGGCCCAGCAGGTTGTGGACGACCCGCCGCCCCACATCGAGGATATCGGCCGCCCGCTCCCGCAGGTAGGGATCCTCCACCTCCTTCATGCTCTGGGCATAAACCCGGATGACGTGCTGGTAGACGCTCTCCACGCAGACCTTCCGCAACTCCAGTTGCCGACGCACCGCCCCCGCAATGGTGCTGTCCGCCGCCACCATCAGATGGGCCTCGAAGATGTCGGTCTGCTGTTCCCCCAGGGAATGGGCGAGCTGGTCGCGGATTTTCTGGATTTGCTCCCGGGTCTTCAGCAACGCCGCTTCGAGGCGCCGCATTTCATCCTCGATCTGCTCGGGCCGGATCGGGGTGGGATGGATCCGGACCTCCTCCTCCTTGCTGAAAACCGCGAGCCGCCCGCTGACCACCCCCGGGGAAGCGGGAATCCCCGTGAGGCGCAGCTCCGCACCGTGGTTGGGGCTGCCGATTTCGCTCACGGAGAGGAAGTCTCTCCCCCGGGCCTACTCCTCGTCGAACTTTCTTTCCACCAGCTGGAGAAGCGACTGCACCGCCTCCAAAGCCCCGGGACCCGTCGCCGTGATCCGGATTTTGGAACCCATGCCCGCTGCCAACATCATCAGTCCCATGATGCTTTTCCCGTTGATCGTCTCCCCGTCCTTTTCCACGTGGATCTCGCATTTGTGCCGGTTGGCTTCCCGCACGAACATCGCCGCCGGCCGGGCATGCAGACCCAGCCGGTTCTTGATCACCGTTTCGTGCGCGTGCTTGGCTCCGTCCGCGGGGGCCATCGTCAACGGTCCTTGAGGTTGAGCCGTGTCAGCAGCTTTTCGTTGAACTCCATCGCGGAAAACTGGCCCATCGTCTTCATCTTCTGGTCCAACGCCGCCACCTGCACCAACCCAGCCAGGTCACGCCCCGGGCGGATCGGAATCTTCACGTGGGGAATCTTGAGGCCGAGGATCTCGTAAAACTGCTGATCCAGGCCGGTGCGCTCGATTTCCCCGACCTTTTCCCACTCCATCAGGGTCACCACGAGATCCAGGCGCTTTTCCGTCCGGATGGCCCTTCCCCCGAAGAGCGAGGCCACGTTGATGATGCCGATCCCGCGCACCTCCATGAAGGTCCGGGTCACCTCGGCGGACGTGGCCATCAGCTCCCGTCCTTCAATGAGCCGGAGGCGGGTGATGTCGTCGGAAACCAGGGAATACCCGCGCTCCACCAGCCCCAGCGCACACTCGCTCTTGCCAATGCCGCTTTCCCCCCGGATCAGCACGCCCACCCCGAGGATATCCACCATGCTCCCATGCTCGCTCGTGCTGGGCGCAAAATCCTCCTCCAAACAAAGCGTGATCAGGTTGACGAGTCGCGGGGTCACGATCGGGGAAATAAAAACCGGCACCTTGGCAGCCTTGGCTTCCTTCACGACGTACGCCGGGGGACGGAGGTTGCGGCTAAAGACGATGCAGGGGATTTTCCTCTCGAGGATGGCCCGGATTCGTTTGGGGCGTTCATCCGGATCAAGGGAATTCAGGCAGGCCATCTCGCTTTTTCCGATCAGCTGCACCCGCTGGTAGGCGAAATACTTCATGAAGCCGGTCAGGGCCATGCCGAGCCGGTTGACCGCACCCTCGCGGATGGTCCGATCCATCCCCTCCTGGCCGGTGACCAGTTTGAGCTGGAGACGGGAGGCGTGTTGGTTGAAAAAATGCTCAACCGTGACCGCTTGAGGTCTTCGAATCGGACTCATGACAGGTTACCCGGCATAGCCCCGGGGGTGGGCCTGATGCCAGTCCCACGCGCTGGAAAGGATCTGCTCGAGGCTCGAATGCACCGGTTTCCAGCCTAACTCCCTCTGCAGTTTTTGCGAGGCCGCAACCAGCTTGGGAGGGTCCCCGGCGCGGGCCGGCCGCCCCTGCACGGGGATTTCCTTTTGGGTGATTTTTCGGGCTGCCTCAATCACCTGCCGCACGGAGTACCCATTCCCCGTGCCCACGTTGAAAGATCCCGGCTGCTCCCGGTGCAGGGCCAGGATGTGGGCGGAGGCAAGATCCCTCACGTGGATGTAATCCCGGATACAGGTCCCATCCGGGGTCGCGTGCTGCTCCCCGAAAACCTCCACCTGCGGCTTCTGCCCCATGGCGGTAAAAAGGACGTTGGGGATGAGATGGGTCTCCACGCGATGATGCTCCCCCCGCTCCGCCGAAGCCCCAGCCGCGTTGAAGTAACGCAGGCAGGTGGGGATCACGCCGTGAATCTGGGCATACCAGGCGAGGATCTGCTCGAACATCAGCTTGGAATGCCCGTAAGGGTTGATCGGTTTCTGGGGGGTCGATTCATCCATCGGCACCCGCTCCGGAAGGCCGTAGGTGGCGCAGGTGGAGGAAAAAATAATCTTTTTGCATCCGGCCGCCACCATGGCGTCGAGCAGGTTGAGACCGCCACTGACGTTGACGCGGTAGTACACCGAAGGATCCCGCATGCTCTCGGGCACCAGGGCCTTCCCGGCGAAGTGAATCACCGCATCCGGCCGTTGCTCCTGCACGGCCCGCAACAACAGGTCGCGATCCAACAAGTCCCCCTGCAGAAACACCGCCCGGGGATGGATCGCTGCCTTGTGGCCCTCGCTGAGGTTGTCCCAGACCACCGCCTCGTGGCCGGCGGCGAAAAGCTCCTCCACACACACGGAGCCGATGTATCCGGCTCCCCCTGTGACGAAGACTTTCATCGCCGCATGGTTTTCGGTTCGGTTCCGCTACTCCTTGAGGTTCATCGCCAGAAGGAATTCCACGTTGTTCTTGGTCTTCTTCAGGCGTTCCAGCAGCAGCTCCATCGCCTCCACCGGGGGCAAGGAGGAAAGGGCCCGGCGCAGGATGTGGATCCGGGGCATCTCGTCCGCATGATAGAGCAGTTCTTCCTTTCGCGTGCCGGACTTGGAAATGTTCACGGCCGGATAGACCCGCTTGTCGACGAGGGCCCGGTCCAGATGGATCTCCATGTTCCCGGTGCCCTTGAACTCCTCAAAGATCACCTCGTCCATCTTGCTACCGGTGTCGACCAACGCCGTGGCGATGATCGTCAGGCTGCCGCCCTCCTCGATGTTCCGCGCGGCCCCGAAGAACCGCTTCGGCTTGTGGAGCGCGTTGGCATCCACCCCGCCGGAGAGGATCTTGCCGCTGTGCGGCTGCATCGTGTTGTAGGCACGTGCCAGACGCGTGATGCTGTCCAGCAGGATCACCACGTCGGTGCCCTTTTCCGCCAGCCGCTTGGCCCGTTCGATGACCATTTCGGCCACGTGCACGTGCCGATCGGGCGGCTCGTCGAAGGTGGAACTGATCACCTCGCCCTTCACGGAGCGCTCCATGTCCGTCACCTCTTCCGGCCGCTCGTCGATGAGCAGGACGATCAGGTGGGCCTTGGGATGGTTGGCGGTGATCGAGTTGGCGATCTTCTGCATCAACACGGTTTTTCCGGTCCGCGGCGGCGCGACGATCAGCCCGCGCTGGCCAAAACCGACCGGGCTGATCAGGTCGAACGCCCGCATCGCCATGTCCTTGAGTTTTTCATTCTCCAGGATGACGCGGCGGTTCGGGAATAACGGGGTGAGATTGTCGAAATGGATCGGCGCCTTGCGCTTGGCCACGTCATCGCCACCCACGGTGTCCACCGTGGCCAGGGCAAAGTAGTGATCCTTGTCCACCGGGGAGCGGATCTCCCCGCCCACCCGGTCGCCCCGGCGCAGGCCGTACTTCCGGATCAGTCCGGGGTGCACGTAGATGTCCTCGCGGGTCGCCAGATAGTTGTTCGCCTGGAGACGCAGGAAGCCGTAATGGTCGGGCAGGATCTCGAGGATTCCCTCCCCGGCCACGCGGCCGTTGTTCAGCGCGTGGCGCCGCAGGATTTCAAAAATTAGCTCGTACTTGCGCAGGCCGCCGGGATTTTCCACGCCGACTTCCGTCGCCTTTTCGGCGAGGTCCTGGAACGACATGTTCTGCAGATCGTCCAAGCGCATCAGCGGACCCGTGGGCCGGGGCGCTTCCGCGGCGCCGCCTTCCCCGCCACCGTCCGGACCACCCTCTTCAGGCATCCGGCGATAGTCGTAATCATCCCGGTAACCGCCCCCACCGCCGCCGTACCCGCGACGGTCGCGTCCTCCCCCACCGCCCCGGCGCCGCCGGAAAAAGCGCTGCCGGCCGTAATCGTTGCGGGGACCGTAGTCGCCGCCACGCGGTCCGTAGTCTTGGTTGCCCTGTCCCTGGGATTCTGGTCCTTCACCATTCATGGTTTTTGTCCTCTCGTGCCGTGGCCCCGTCGCGGGGCGGAAGCCGGTCAGCCCCGCCCGGGGTTGACCAGCAGTTCCGCCTGGTCCCGCAGGAGCTCCAGGCTTCCTTCATTCCACAAGACCCGGTCGCTCGCCTTGGCTTTGGCTTCGGCCGTCCATTGCTGGGCGATCCAGAAGTCCGCTGACGCCGGCGTCAGACCCCTCGCAAGCAGCCGTTGCCGTGACACCGAAGCCCGGCAACCAACCATCACCCGGAGATCGAAGGGTTCCTCCACTCCGGCCTCGAAGAGCAGTGGGATCACCACGGCGACGGGCTGGTGGGGAGAGCGGCGAAGAGATTCGCCGACTTCAGCAATCCAGGTCTCGCGAACGATCGGATGGATGAGGCGGTTGACGGTGGCGGTTACGGAGGGATCCCGGATCATCGCCGCGGCCAACAACCCGCGGTCCAAGTCTTTCGAGGAATCTAAAATCGAGCTCCCCAGCGCGTCAACCAGTTTCCGGTAGCCCTCCGCCCCCTGGCGGTACAAGCGGTGGACGATCTCGTCCGCGTCGATCACCTTCCAGCCTTTCTCCGCAAGGATCTTGCCCAAAGTGCTTTTGCCCGCCGCGATCGTCCCGGTGACGGCAATCACCGGGGTTCCGGCGGGCTTGGCTCCCCCCCAAGGGGCGGGTATCTTGTCGGTGCTCATTGATGGCGGCCGTAGTTCAGTTGGTAGAACTCCAGATTGTGGTTCTGGCTGTCGCGGGTTCGAATCCCGTCGGTCGCCCTCCCTTTCCCGGTTTCGGAAGGCTCTCCTCCCACTGCCGCAGCGCCGGCCCCAGCCGCAGGTCAGGATCGTTCAGCTCGTACCAGTCCAACAGCTTGTCCGCCTGCACCCGCCACCTTCGCCAACGCTCGACCGCTTGATCGGCATCCTTCAACGCCGCCTCCCTCTCCTTCCTTCCGTCCTCATTCTCCTCCCCCAAGGTCATGGCTTGACGGTAGCGGAAGATGGCCGGGCGGAGAAAGGGATCCGCCGTCGCCTCCAACTTCATCAGCTCCACCCCGATCGCATCGGCCTCCTTGTTTCCCCGCACCCCGCTCCGCGCCAATTCCATCGCAATGTCCCTCAACTTCCTTGCGGTTTGTTCCGGCGTCCTTGGCGATGTCCCTGTCCGCAAATCCGGCTGCCCCAAACTCCGCCGCCAGGCCCCGTCCACCTCTGCCGAATCCGACCAAAAGTTCCCCGGGCACCCGACCGCCACCCACTCCTGCAACCGGATCCGGTTCTCCGCCGCCACCGCCCGGGAAACCAGCCGCGCCGCCAGCAGCCGCCGCAATCCCCGCGTCACCCGGTCCGCCCCCAAGGATCCCTCCAGCGGCCACGCTTGGATTTTTTTTAGCGCCGACTCTTCCAGATCCGCCGCCCGGACCGCCACCCGGTCCCACATCCCCTCTTCCCCGGGGGTCGCCTTCCCGGTGCACCCCTCCGCCACCCAGCGGTAAGAACCTTGCCCCTCCCGGCTTCCCGCCGCCGCCGCAATCCTCGCCATCACCACCGCCGAAACCCAGGATGCCGCAAAATCCTCCACCCCCGGATCCGCCTCCAACCTCACCCGCCGGGCCGATTCCCACCTCGCTTCCGGAGAAACCGGCCCGCCGGATACCAGCCTCCCACGGATCTCGATCGGTTTCGGCAACTGTGTCTGGGTCAGTTCGTCGAATAGATCCCCCGCCGCGGCGGAAGCCGTCGCCACTTGGGCCGCCTGCAATCGATCCTCCGCCTCAATCCGCACATGGACCGATTTTCCCTTGGCCGTGCCCGTGGCCGCCCCGGAGGCACACCCCCACCCGCACAACACCAAGACGAATCCCACACCCCGCAGGGTCACGACGATTTGGACGACTTGCCCTCTCCGCCTTTGGTTTTCCCACCCCCGGTGGATTCGGACGACTTCTTCTCCCCGCCACCACTCTTCTCCCCTCCCCCACCGCCCGCCTCCTTCGCCGCCTTCTTGTAGCCGGCACTGCGATAATCCGTGATGTAAAAGCCGCTGCCCTTGAAAATAAATCCGGCCCCGGTGCCCAGTTGGCGCTGGATCTTACCCTTACCCCACACCTTCTTCGGACACTTGTCCTGCGGACAGGTCTTCAGCGGCGCATCCTTCATCGACTGAAAAATATCCAGATGCGCCCCGCACTTTTCGCAGACGTATTCGTAAGTCGGCATGGATGAAAAAATATCGAACCCTGGAGAGGTGTCCAACCGCAAAGGCTCAACCCCGTCGGAACAAAAGGCAGGCGTTCTGTCCGCCGAAACCGAACGAGGGTTTCAGCACCATCCGAATTCCCTGCACTCCCGGCGCGCGGGCCATCCGCACCGGACATTCCGGATCCTCCGCCCAACTTTTCGGGATCGTGGAGGGCAAATAGTCCTCCCGCAGGGAAAGCACTGCGATCACCGACTCCACCGCCCCGCATGCCATGGAAAGGTGGCCGATTCTGGACTTCGGCGCATTCGTCCAAGGCTGCCGTTCGCCAAAGACCTTCCGCAACGCCTTGGCCTCCGCCCGGTCGTTCGCCGGGGTCCCGGTTCCGTGACAAATCACGGCATCCACCTCATCGGTCCCCACTCCCGCATCCACCAAACAAGATTCGATGCAAAAAGCCGCCTCCACCGCATCCTCTCCCGG
>Ga0214923_10008633_pt1 | contig 10791 bp, 10 predicted proteins | sample LL1510_MetaG_FD_177993 | JGI IMG/M metagenome (GOLD analysis project Ga0214923, IMG submission 177993) | Freshwater microbial communities from Lake Lanier, Atlanta, Georgia, United States - LL-1510 | ecosystem: Environmental > Aquatic > Freshwater > Lake | place: USA: Georgia | collected...
ACAAGACTAAGAAGTCTAAAAATCAACTAAAAGCAACTACAAATCATAATAACATATATAACACAATATATGTTATTAAAATAGTAAATCTTTTATTATACTTAAAAACTTAAAAACTTAAATGTCTAAACTCACAATATTTTTATCACTTCGCTGTCTGCGTTTAGATTTTGTAGGTATTTTAGCATTTGTCAAATCTCTCAAGTCTTCAATACTAATAGTGCTGGATTCATTATTTTTTTTTTCATTAACATCAACTTGTTTGGTTTTTAGACCACTTAATAATGACGCAATATTTTGACTAGGAGGAGCAACCGAAGGACCCTTCATTTCTGGGCGCGTAATGCGTTGTTCGCTAAAAGGATTACCTTCGCCATTATCTATCTCCATACCGCGTGCTGACATAATATCTGGGCGATTTATAATGTTTTGCACTCTTTGGCTACGCTCGGGCAATTTTGACTCAACCGGTGGTGGTGGTGGTCCCGAATTAACATTTGGTGGCATTGATGCTCCAAATCCAGGATTAGCACCGTTATTTCCAAATAGTCCATTCATAAATCCCCCCAAACCAGGTTTAGATTGACCCATTGTATTAACTGCTGCCTGAGTAAATTGTTTCATTAATTCTGGATTTTGGCGCATAATATCATCCATTCCAGGCATTGAAGATTTGAATAATGTATTTGACATATGAATCATCATTCCTGAACCACCTAATTGAAACAATAATTTCAGTTCGGGAGACATTTTTGCTTTTGACTTATATTTTTCGTGTAATTCTGCAAAAATCTCATCATATTCATCAATATTTTCATTTATTTGCTCTCCCCAACCATCAAGTTTAATATCAAAAGGATCAAATTTATTATTTAAAAATTCTAATCCAGTTATACACGCCATTAACATTTTTCCTTGAAATTTAATAGCATTTGATTTTTCTTTTTCAGCAATAATAGTTTCATATTCTCCAATCATTTCGTTTAAATTAGAATCCATATTATAGCGCTTGCTAAGTGATACCCCTTTTTTTTCTAGTTCTTCTAACTTGCGTAAATATTTGAATTTTTCTTTTAGTTCCTCTTCTTTAGTCAATTCCGGTTTTTCTTGTGCTTTATCTAAATTTATAGGAACATTATTAAATTTACCAAATCCATCCCACGTTTTATTTTCATTCATATTTGCAGTTGATTTACCCAAATTTATTGTATCGCTTTCCTCATTTTTTGTGACTGGTTTAATATTAGCACCATTATTCTTAGAGTCACCAAATAACCCTCCGAAAATAGATTTTTTATTGGTTCCTGTTGATTGATTATAATTTATTTCTTTTTTATTATCGTTATTAGTATTAGTGTTTAACTTTAATTTGTCATCAAACTGCTTAGAAGTGCTATTATCTGTTAAATCATTTAATTCATTTTCTAAAGTAGTAATATCTTCAATATCTATTGAAGTCGATGTTTTTTTATCAGTTATATTTTTTCCATTCATTAATAACTCAATACCACCTCCAAAATTAGAAGATGGTTTTTTTGATATAATTTCTTCTGCATCACTATCTATATTTGTTTCATTTATTTTAAATTCTGGTATTTGAAAACTATCAATATTTAAAGTTTCCGGTTCTATTTCTATAATATCCATTAAAACTATTATGATAAAAATAGAAGTTTAATTTTTAAATACTCCGCAATATATATTATATATTGATTAATTAATAATAATTAATTACTATTAATTAATAAATATTAATAGTAATTATATATTTCATAATATGATTATTTTAATGCATTAAAATTCTCTAAATAATAAATTCCTTGTAAAAAACAATCTGCTAAATCATCTTTTTTTGAATGTTTAATAAAGAAAGCGTGCTCAATACACATATTTTTATGCTCTAATAGTTGTTTTGTGTAATAAATACTAAGTTTTTTTCGCTCATTATATGATAATTTTTTATCTTTCACTGCATTAGTTTCTTTACAATCATTATTATATTTATTTTCCTTGCTAGTAAATGGCTTTAATTTATTTGTTGCTGAAATAAATTTAATATTATAATTATTACAATCAATAAAATATTGAGATATCATGCCTTGAATAGTCTTCATTCTATTGGCTATAGGACTAATTTGATTTTCTAAAATAATTTGGTCAATACTAGATAACTCATAATTTTTAAATAATTCATTTAATTCGTTTTTTATACTGATCCCAATATCTATTAAATTTACATTATTTGCATTAACACTTTCAATGGCTTCAAAACAAGTAGAGTTTAAATATTCTTCTATTATTTTTATTAGCGAGACTTTATTTATAGGTTTTTCTATTTTAAGTTGATATTGTTCAATAAGCGTTGAGAGATTAGCAACAGATTGTTTATGTAATGTTTTAATATTACACGTTGGCAAACTATATTCGGTTTTTTTTGTATGATTTTTACAATAAAAAACATTGTCTTTATGAAATTTGGCTTCTTTTGAGCAAGATTGTTCATTACATGATATTAATTTGTTGCATAAATTAATTACATCCCATTTTATAATTTTAAAATCTTTAAATTCATTAGCATTATTTTTTTTATCTATAACATCACATTCTAAAATTACATATGCTAAATTTTTAATACCTATATCTATGCTTAATATTTTCATAACTATTATATGTTTATTAATACAAATATAATATATTATTAATTATATATAATATTTGTATAGTTGTTTCTATATTTATTATAATCAAAGTTTATTTAAAAGCACCTAAACATACTGAATAATTTAATCTAGAAATATAATATGTGAGTAGTAAGGTAAGAAAATATGACATTGCAAAACCAAATACCTTATAATTCTTTCTATATAGACTCATTATTCCTACAACTAATGCAATTATTGTGAAAGTTATAGATATATATCCTAAATAATAAAAATACATACAATGTTCTTTGCCCAAAGGCGACATCAAACTATCAAAAAAATTCATTTTATATATAAAATATATAAAATATATAAAATATATAAAATATTAAAAATATAAAATATTAAAAATATAAAATATTAAAAATATAAAATATATTTACTTACTCGTTAGAATTAATTATATACTTTGAAATATGTTTTTGCGCATCTAATTGTTGTTTAGACAAATATATATTTTTTAAATCACTTGTTTCATATCCAAACGGTTGGTCGCGTGATAAAATTGTGTCAAAAATATAAGGGCTTTGTATATTAGTTGTAGGTTGAGAATTATTATTTGAAATTGTCCCAGACTCAACACACGTAATATATTGATTATTTTTAATAATAGCATCAGCATTTATTTGCAAATATTTTCTATAATCACTATTATTTTTTATATTTTTATTATTTTGAAAAACACTATCGTTAAGAACAGATGAATAATAATTGCTAAATAGTCTCGAATCGTCCATTAAAGGAGGAAAATTGAAGTGAATATTATTAGAACCGCTATAACAAGTTCCCCAACTCATAATTAATATTATATTATGTAATAATATTAATTATTTATAGATTTGATTATAAAAATTATACATAATAAATTTATTGTTAAAATAAATCCTTATTTAATTTTTTAGGAAGTTCATGACCGAACATTACCATATATATCAAAACACAGGCAGCAATTAATATACTTCTATTTTCCGCAACTATGTGTCTTTGACCAAAAACATAAATCATAATAACATACAATAGCACACCAAATATAGCCGCATGAATTACCATATTTATGCCTCGTTCCATTTTTTATATAAATAACATAATATTTTAGTATTACTTTTTATTGTTTTTATTGTTATTTTTGTAATAATTTTACTAAATCGGATTTTTTCATTTTTTGAGCACTTTCATTATCTATTAAATTTTTTGTAACAACTAAGGTTTTTAAATCATCTACTTTCATCTTTGAATAATTTTTTCTTTCACCTGTTTTATCATTCGTATTGTCAATATTTTCTAAAGTTATTATTTTTGGATCATTAGTTATTTCTAAAGTAAATGAATTTAAGTTTATAGGTAAGTTTTTCAAAAATGCTTCGTCATCACTATTTGATATGTTTTGTTCATGTAATTTAATATTTTCTAAATCTTCTAAATCTTCTAAATCTTCTAAATCTTCTAACTCTCCTAATTCTTCTAATTTATTATTAGAAATTGTTAAACTTTCTGAGGTATCTTTTCTTATATCAATATTTGATTTTCTTGTTTCTACAGCATCATCATCATCATCGTCGTCGTCGTCATCCTCATCCTCATCGTCTTCATCATCATCGTCTTCGTCGTCGTCATCATCGTCGTCGTCGTCTGGGTCATTTTCACCCTCTTTAGTATGATTTTCCTCTTCAGCATCTTCATCGTCTTCATTATCTTCATCGTCGTCCGAAACAGATATTTTTTCTCCTAAATTTATTTTTTTTATTTTATCAAATTCTACATATTCTGTTCTATTGCTTTCGTCATTAATAATATCATTTTTAACATTGTAATGTGATTTATTTACCAAACTAAGACCTTGCATCTGAATATTATAATTTATAATAAAATTTTGTAGAATCTTACCATGCTCAATTACACTTCTTTCTAATAAATTTAGTCTTCTATAACAATATAGCATAATTCCTCCACTAATTAGTAAAATTAATCCTAATGTTAATAAAAATCCAGGATCTATAAATTTAAATAAAAAGGACATTTATATTAAAGTTAAACTATATTATTTTAAGTAGTGTTTAACGAATAATAATATTTAATTTTTCATATTTGTAATAATATTTTCGGGATAATTTAAATCTTTGAGCACCTTCATTGCTCCTTTTACTTTTGAAATACCCTTTTTAATTTTATAAGTATATTCAAAATCTGTAGCATTAGTATTAACTTTCATGTAAAAATTATTATTTTGTTTATTTAATTTTTTACATAATTTAATATAATGTGTTGTTAATACATAATCTATATTATTAAATTTATTTAAATAATTTAAATAACCATAAGCGCTATTAATGGCTTCGTCTGGATTAGTTCCGCTATATAATTCGTCAAATACACAAAAGTGATTTTTAGTAGGATTATTTTCTATTGTTTCTAAAATATTTTTACATTGTCTTGCTTCTGCTTGATATAAACTATCGCGTCCGCCAGTATCTGGAATATTTATATAGCAATGAATATAATCATATATTTTTACTGAGGCACCACTATAAAATCCACATCCAATTTGTTGAGATAAAATAATATTAAATAATGTAGATTTTAGTAAAGTAGTTTTACCAGATGCATTTGGACCAGTAATAATTATATTTTTATCCAGTGCATATGAATTTTTAATAATTTTACATTCACTTGTTTCACATTTTTCTTTGGCACATATTTTGGAGCAACTTTCTTTATCAATAGTATTCAAATTAGCAAAATATGCTTTCTCGAACGATGTGGGTTTGGAATTATCATAAGAACAATAACTAATAACCTTAGAATCTATAAAGGTTTGCAATGTTTCTAAATTTTTCAAATAACCATTAAAACCAAATGAAAAATATAAACTATTTATAATATTTACATTTTTATTTAGGCAATAAAAACATTTCATTAATTGCCCTAATTCTACTAATTTGTTAAAACTTAAAGCATATGGCGTAATTTTATTCAATTCAGCTAAATAAGATGTAAAAATACTAATATTTTCATTAATAGCATCATTAAAATACTTATAAGTAATTAAATCTTTAGAATATTTTAAGAAATTATTGTATTTATTCAAAGAACCCACAATATATTGTTTTAAATCAAATAAGGTTTCATGAATAAATTTAAAACTTGTAAAATATTTAATACAACTAGTAAAGTTTAAATACATTTGAAAAATATAGAATCCAAAACTAAAAAGTAAATAAAGTTTATTTGTAAAATTAGTATTACTAAATGAAGAAAATAATTGCCCTATAATATGATTGGAAAATACTTTTTTTAAATGCTCAAAATATAGTCTAAATGTTATGTTATGTCCTTGTAGTTTTATTATAAAAAAAGGTAGTAAGAGAAATAATATTGGAATGAGCAAAGAAAAAACAGGCGATGAGAGATTGTATATACTTAGTGCTTGCAAGCATAAACTGTTATTATTATATTTATTCAATAATGGTATATCAATATATTGATAATTATTTATAAATCCTTGATCATATATAATCTTTTCGCACTTATTATATATTACATCACACGATGATGTATTTTTATCTTCACTAAATTCTACCTTTTTAAAAGTAGAATAATTTTTTAATAATAATTGAGTTTCTAATAAAAATTCTACATTGTTTGTATAATATTTAGACCATCTATTAATAATGTTTTTTTCAAATCTATTTTTAGGATTAAAAACATGATAATATAAATTATATGTCTCTTCATATGTCTCGTTAGATGCATCTATAACAGATGTATTTACAATAGATGTTTCTGAATCACTGGTTAAAGCAGGTTTCGTTTTTACTAATTCTAAATCATTAATAATATTATTATTAAGTAGTTGAATACAAGAACCGTCTAAATATTCAATGGGCAACTTAAAGCAATCTTGATATTGTTCTTTAGTATTTGTAGTAGAGTCTTCATAAAAATTAATTAGCGTACTAATAAAATTCATCGTATTATTAATAATAACAATTACTTTATAAATATTAATATAACGAAAATAATTAAATAAATATTATTATAAATTATTAATTATAATAGTGTATGTTAGTTTATACTACACAATTTATTAATAATTATTATACAACCTTGGAAGATGTAAAATTAGAACATTCAATTCAAAGTTTATTAAATACCATATTGGAAATAGTTAATAGTGATCTATCACTAAATAATTATGACCAAGAAACTGATAATAAATTAAAAAAAAAATCAAAGTATAAGAAATATGAAAATTATACTGGGACAAAAGACTTCAATAAATTCAATAAACTTAATATGTTGCAAATAAACAATGTTAGAAAAGTTCCGATTGATAAAACTAAAATAAATATTGCTAAAAGTAATATTAAAGCATTATTGAATAAATTATCACCTTCTAATTATAATAAATTAGAGAGAGAACTACTCACTATTTATGGTGAGTTGTTGGAGTCAAGTATGCAAGAAAATATAGAGGAATTATATTCAATGGACAATTACATAATTGATTATATATGTTATAATAATATATCTTATAGTTCAATATATGTGGATGTATTGTTTTCATTACTTGCTATTTATAACATAAAAAATTATAAACTGGAAAATATATTTTTATATAATTTATTAAAAGAAAAATATGAAGATTTTTTAAATTTTGAAAAATATATTCTAAGCACAAATAATAAAGATAATAAAGATAATAAAGAAGAAGAGGAGTTTGCAATAAATAAAAATAATGACAAATATAAATGTTTTTTAATTTTTATTATTAATATTTATAAAAAACTATTTGCTTATGAATTAGAAAATACGGAAAAAAATAATTACATGCATAATTTGTTTGTTAATGCATATATTATTGAAGATTTTATTTTGCAGTTAAATAATTTTTTTATAACTAATTTACAAATTGAAAAAAATACTGTTTATTGTGAAAATATATTGGAGTTTTTAATCACAATATACAATGAATTATTTAAAGAAATACGAATAATAAAAAAAATAGACCATGGTTTAAAAATATATGAAACTATTAATTTGCTATTAGTTAATAAAAGTAATTATATTTGTTTTACAAATAAGATAAAATTTAAATTAATGGATATTCAAGATAAATATAAAAAATATATATTAGCGTAATCAACTTTATAATATTTGTATGTATGAGTATTTTTACAAATATAATAAATACAATAAATACAATAAATATAATAAATACAATAAATACAATAAATACAATAAATATAATTAATATAATAGTTTAAAAATACATTTATAAAAATAAATAATATATATAATGATTACATCTAATATTGATAGCAAAGTAGAATATGCTATTACAAATAATATTGATAAATCTGATTTAAATCACGAGGCATTTGTATATAATGCCAAAATATACAATAAGCATATTAAATTCGTTTTAGGAACACCTAGATTTGATTTTTTAAGTAATAATATTATGTATTTTAATATTTATTTAGCAAATAATGGTTCGGTTGTTTCAAAAATAGGTATATATGAAACAAATAATACAGATTATGCTTCATTATTAGATTCTAATGGAGATGTTGATTTGAACAAAATGTCTGAACCAATTATATTTCCTTTTGCTAAACCATTAATTATGAATAATTATGAGTTAATTGATAAATTTGAAACAATGTCTAATGCGAGTGATTTTAATAGTAGCGATGATGACGATGAGGATGATGACGATGAGGATGATGATAATGACGATGACGAGAATGGTGATGATGATGATGAAAAACCACAAAAACTTATAAGTAAGAGCTATGATTTATTAGAATTAAATAGTCAAACAAAAGAAGAAAGCGATTATGAAATGAGTAAATATGAAGAAGATGCATCACATAAATGGATAAATAATTATTTAAGAAGCAATAAATATGAGATAGTAGATAACGAAGGGGGTGGAGATTGTTTTTTTGCAGTTTTGCGAGATGCATTACGAAGTGTGAAAATAGATACATCAGTCAAATCTATTCGCGAAAAATTAGCAAGTGAAGTCGACGAAGAAATATTAGCAAACTACAAAGAATTTTTTGGATTATTTTATAATAATATGAAATCAATACAAACCCAATTAAAAGAACATAAAAAGAAACATTATACATTAAAAAAAATGATAACAGCAAGTGCAGATGGTGAGGATAAAATGAAAATGATTAGTGACGTTAAGTCAAATTTTGATAAAATGTCCTTAATTAGTGATCAAAACAAAGAATTAGAAGAATTAACAAAAGAATTTGAGTTTATGAAAGATGTGGAAACAGTAGATGATTTAAAAAAAGTAATAATGGAAGTAGGAGGTAAATATTGGGCAGATAATTGGGCTCTAGTTACATTAGAACGATTATACAAAGTTAAATTTATTGTGTTATCACAAGACCATTTTCTGAATGGTGAAAAAGAGTTGGTTTTACAATGTTCTGAAGCTGATAAAAAATTGCAGGCACAAGGTATTTTTGAACCAACTTATTACATAATTACTGATTATATTAAAGGTGTTCATTATAAGTTAATAACATATGATAAAAATATAAAACGCGGAGCATTTACATTTAATGAATTACCATATAGAATAAAAGAATTGGTTTTAGAAAAATGTATGGAAAAGGGTGCTGGGCTATATGTTTTAATACCTGATTTTAAAGCATTTGCTAATACAAATGGAGTTCAAACCTCAACTATTAGTAAAACTAGCAACTATGATTCTTTGGTAGCTACTAAAACTCCTAAATTTCAAGATTATAGTGATTCAATTATAATTCAAATATATAGCAAATCGAAACACGAAAAAGTTGGCGAAGGCAGTGGAGAATCTATAAAACCGGAACTGAAAACATTAAAAAATGTTTTAGAATTAAATAATAAGAAAAAGTATCCGGACTGGCGTAGAAAAATAGATAATGATTATTTAGTTCCTAATTTAGTAATTGATGGAAATAATTGGGCAAGTGTAAAACATTATATGTTGGGTTCTCGGTTTAAAGAATTGGTTGACTTATACAGCAAATTTATGAAAAATGGAGACGTTGGAACAAACAGTGAAGATGCGTTAAAATTATACAATTCTAATATTGTTAAAAAATCTGTTAAGAGTGTAATCCTTAATGATGAGGATTTTAAAAAAATAGAATCAGGCTTATTGGAAAAAGCGCTATATTCAAAATTTACACAAAATGATGAATTAAGAGAAATCTTACTATTAACAGGCGATGCATTGATTAATGTTTTTAAGCAAACAAAAGGGGCAACTCCGGCAACAGAATTAATGAAAGTTCGCAAATTAATAACTAAGTAAGTATTTTTATGACCGTTTATCATTTCAAGCGCCTGTTTTTTCTGTAAAGAAAAAATAATATTAACAGTGCCACATTTATTATCATGCTAACCGTTCCTGCTACAATTAGTGAAATATCAGTTATAAAATATCCGTGTAGCAACCAAAGCAAATTAGTTAGTAAAATGAGTGATAAAGAATACAATGATAAATCTTTTACGCTTTTTGTTATATATGTTTTGTATAATTGGGGAAATAATTGAATTGAATTTACTATTGGTGCTAATGTTGCTACAATAATTGGTATCATTATATATTTATTCTACAAAATATTCGGCGTTTGAAATGATAAAAGATGTAATATATAATAATTTTTATAATATTATATATTAGCATGTATGTATTAGTCTATAGTATTTATTTCATTTTATGATATGCTGCTTTGCATCTGGGATCCTTTAACGCATCTCTGAAATCCATTTTGTTGGCTCTTGAAAAATTTTTAACGTGAGTTATCCATTTACTTACTTTTTTTCCTTTGCGTGTTTTCATTCTGTGCATTTTGCCTTTATGCATTTTGCCTTTGTGTGTTTTTCCTTTTCTACGTCTACCACCTACTCGTGGTTCTGGTTCTGGTTCTGGTTCTGGTTCTGGTTCTGGTGGTGGTTCTGATTGTACTGCTTTTAGTTCTTCTCCTGACGCATCCTCCGCACCGCCTCTATACATTCTTTTCATATATTTTCTTGATCTTCTTCTAGAGTTTCTTTTTCCTCGTTTTCTACC
>Ga0214923_10008635_pt1 | contig 10789 bp, 12 predicted proteins | sample LL1510_MetaG_FD_177993 | JGI IMG/M metagenome (GOLD analysis project Ga0214923, IMG submission 177993) | Freshwater microbial communities from Lake Lanier, Atlanta, Georgia, United States - LL-1510 | ecosystem: Environmental > Aquatic > Freshwater > Lake | place: USA: Georgia | collected...
ATGAAAAAGAGTCGCTGCCTGAATTGCCTGCAGTGGGCTTAGTTGTGTCAGGTGGACATACCAGTTTATTTGAGATCAAAGACTTTACGAAGGTGAAACTTTTAGGCAGTACGAGGGATGATGCAGCGGGTGAGGCTTTTGATAAGGTGGCAAGGCTGCTGAATCTAGGGTATCCCGGTGGGCCGATCATTGACCGTTTAGCGAAAGAAGGCGTTAATCAGCAGATCAAGTTTCCCAAAGCTGATTTAAAGGGTAGTTATGATTTTAGCTTCAGCGGTTTAAAAACAGCCGTTTTGTATCACACGCAGCGAAATCCAGATTTCGATGTTAATCAGGTTGTTTATTCATTTCAACAAAGTGTTGTTGATGTGATCATTGATAAAGCTATTAAGGCCTGCCGGCAGAAAAAGGCTAAGAGTTTATTGGTTGGAGGAGGGGTGGCTGCAAACTCGGCTCTCAGATCCCAGTTGACACAAGCTGGTGAGCGTGAAGGTATTAGGGTCTGTTTTCCTCCCATGGTGTTTTGTTTAGATAATGCGGCGATGATCGCAGGCTTAGGGTATCGATTGACGAAGTCTAGGTAATTTGTTATATATGTCTATCTGTAGAGATGAGGAATTGCTTCATCTCTGCAAAATTAACAGGGAGTTTAAGAAATGGCATTTAACCGTAAAGAAGTGAAGGAAGTACCGCCGCCAGTAGAAAAGGTGATTGAAATTAGTGCCGGGATGGAAGGCCACTTAGCCTTTGCTGATCCGGTCAATCTTAAGATCACCGGTAAGTTTACGGGTAAGCTAGATACAAAAGGCACCCTCACGATCGGTCAAACAGCTATTGTTGAAGCTAATATCCAAGGTGAAAATATTATTATTGCCGGTAAGGTTAAGGGTAATGTCAATGCGCGTAAGATGCTGGTGTTGATGCCTGGCGCTGTTTTGATAGGTGATATCTCAACCCCTAAACTGAATATCGTTGAAGGAGCTATTTTGCAGGGTCGCTGCCAAATGCTTGAAGATTTTCTCAATGTGGAAGACTTGTCGCAGTATTTAGAGATCGAAAAAGCAGCGATCGAAGACTTGGCTGAAACAGGCAAGATCCCTGCGATCAAGGATGAACATGGTTGGCGGTTTGAACGTGCAAAGATCGATCAATGGGCTACATCGGGTAGGGTAAAATAATGAACGGTCAGTATATTACTGTGCGGGAATCGGCTCAAATCTTAGGCGTATCAGAGAAAAAGATCACTGATTTGATCGACGCCGGTCAGCTTCAGGCTTATAAGATTGCAGATCAGTTTCTTCGTTTAAAGCGTAATGAAGTCATGCAGATCAGAAGCAGTGGCCAAGTGGTCAGCGAGAATGTGAAACATGATTATACCGCAGCTGAAAAGCTGAAGGATTTCTTTTATTTTAATGATTTTTATATCTTTTCTTTTGTGCTGATTGCCGTCTTGCTGTATATCATCTTCATTGTTTAAATATTCAGTTGTTCATCAATTCAGATAATCCCTCGACCGTCATTGATGGTGGAGGGTTTTTACTTGAGGTAAATGAAGATGCGTATCCTGGTTGTTGAAGATGAAGACAAGATCTCAAAATTCATCAAACGCGGACTTAAAGAAGAGGGTTACTCAGTGGACTTGGCCGCTGATGGTGAAGAAGGTCACTTTTTGGCAACAACGAACTCGTACGATCTGATCATCTTAGATGTGATGCTGCCAAAATTGGATGGGCTTAAATTGTGTCGGCAATTGCGTGCTGAGCAGCTGCACATGCCTATTTTAATGCTATCCGCCAAGGATGCAGTCAAAGATAAGGTGAGTGGACTTGATTCAGGAGCCAATGATTATCTTCCTAAGCCTTTCGCTTTTGAGGAGTTTTTAGCCAGGGTTAGAGCATTATTACGCAAAAAAGATGCCAGTACGCCGACACAGCTGGTGGTGGGCGATCTGGTAATGGATCTCTTAACCCATCAAGTTACCCGGGCAGGTAAAGATGTGATCTTAACGGCAAAAGAATATTCTTTATTAGAGTATTTGATGCGTAATCCGGGCACCTTGGTTACCCGAACAATGATCTCTGAACATGTCTGGGATATTAATTTCGATACCCTGACAAATGTGATCGATGTGTACATCAATTATCTGCGTAATAAGATTGATTCAATGAGTGAACATAAAATGATCCATACCATTCGGGGTAAGGGTTATATGCTAAAGAAGTAACATGGGTATTCAGTCAATCCGCTTTAAAATAGTGCTTTGGTATATGCTTATCCTATCGGTTACCTTAACCGTCCTAGGAGCTATTCTGTACCACAATTTCCAGCAAAAATTAACGAATGACATGAATAATCTGCTTCGTTCCCGTGCGGGAGGTATTACAGAATCCATTGATACCTATTGGGAGGCGGAGCATTTACAATCCGGCTTACGTCTGCAGGATCAATTTACTAAGTTTGATAATCTGAATTTTACTAAGATTGCTGAACGCTGGGTTGATGATAAAAATACTGATCCTGCATTGGTTGGATTCATTGTGCGTATTTTTGATGGCAAAGGTAATTTGATCGCATCGTCTAAAGATATTACAGCGGCTGGATTAAATTCGGCTCATGCTCAGGATATCAAACGAGGTCAAAGTTTCTTTGAAGACATCGCCATTGAGCTGAGTTCATCAAAAACAACTATGTTTCGATCCTTTACGAGACCGGTGATCGAGAAGGGTCGTTTAGCATACATTGTTCAAGTTGCCAGTCCCTTAAGCGGACTTCGTTCGGCCCTTAATCATCTTTCTATCTTGTTGCTGCTGTTGTTGCCAGCGACAGTTATATTAACAGGCTTATGCGGTTCATTCTTGGCCATGATCGCGTTAAGACCGGTCCATGACATGATCGAAACGATCCATCAAATTACAGCTGAGAATCTAAAGTTAAGGATCAATATGCCTCAGACTAAGGATGAGATATACGCCTTAGCACTGACATTCAATAAGATGATTCAGCGGCTGGATGATTCCTTCAGCTCTCAACGTCAGTTCATGGAAGATATCTCACATGAACTAAAGACGCCGTTATCTGTTCTTAAGGGAGAGTTGGAGGTTACTCTAAAGAAGATCAGATCAGCACATGAATACGAAAACACCTTGCAAAGTTCGTTGGAGGAGGTCAATAGATTGGTGAGGATTGTTGAGAATCTCCTGATGTTGGCTCGTTTTGATACAAAGACGGTGAGTCTAGAGCCAAAGAGTGTTGAGCTTATCTCACTGATCCAGGATGTTGTTCAGGACATGCAGGTTTTGGCTCAGCAGAAGCAGGTCGCATTGTCATTTAATCGTGTTGATGAAATATTAGTTCAAGCAGATATGATGCAGCTAAAACGTCTCTTTCTTAATTTACTGGATAATGCAGTTAAATATACACCGAATGGCGGTAAGGTTTCGGTGATGGTTCAGCGGCAAACGCATACGGTTGAGGTAGAGATTATTGATAACGGTGTCGGTATTTCATCACAAGAGATGGATCATATTTTTGACCGTTTTTACCGTGTCGATAAATCACGCAGCACGGCTGGATTTGGTTTGGGTTTAAGTATTGCGCAGTCGATTGCTTGGGCGCACAACGGTGATATCAAGGTGCGTTCTAACCCAGGCGGGGGTTCTGTATTTGTTGTTACTCTTCCTGTTTGATCTTCCCTAAAATCAACATTAGAAAAATTTAATCTTTCACTAATCTTCCTTTAATGGCTGCAAGGTTACACTTGCAATAAGAAAGGAGGGAACTATGAAAAAATTATCTGTATTATTCATCGCGGTCATGTTTGTCGCAATGGTGTCACATGTGTCCTTTGCTCAAGAATTAACCAACACAACAGCAAACACGGTTGCTGATGCTAAAGATGCGTCTAAGGATGCTGTTAAGCCTGTTGCAAAAAAGAAGCATGCAAAAAAAGCTCAAGCTCATAAAGCTCATGCAAAAAAAGCAGCAGCTGCAGTAACTAAATAAGATTTAAGAAAGGGTTTACTATGAACAAGATTATTTTATCCATGTTGGTATTGGCTAGCGCTTCAACACTCGCGTTGGCACAAGAAGCTCCTAAGGCTGTAGTTGCTAAAGCAGCAGCGCCAGCTGTCGCAGTGGCTAAGAAAGCTCCTGTAGCGGTTAAAGTATTAGTCGGAACAGTAAAGTCCGTTTCCGTAGCTGATGCGGCTAAAGGAACAAAGTCTGAGATCGCTATTGCGGATAAAGCCGGTGTAGCTACAACTGTCTTGGTTGAAAAAACCACTACATTGTATGATGCTCAAGCTAAGGCTATTACTTTAGACAAGATCGCTGTCGGAGCTGGTGTAACGGCTACGTATGTGGTTAGCGCTGAAGGTTTAAACAAAGCAAAATCGATCAAGGTGATCAAGTAATACCTTTTTCATTTTTCTCCTTAACCCTGCTGCCTTTTTATAAGGCGGCAGGGTTTGTGTATTTGAGGGAGGCTCTTTAAGCATTAGAAATCGCTTGAATTTTCTAATATTATACGTAGAATCTTAGCTTCTTTGGCGGGGTAGCTCAGCTGATAGAGCATTCGGTTCATACCCGACAGGTCGGAGGTTTAAATCCTCTCCCCGCCACCATTCATTTCTTCACCACTAAGCTTGTCGATGCATTATTGACCCGTTGTATCTTTATTGAAAAATTCTGTATTCTCAAGAGATGAAATTACTTGGTAAATATATTTGTGAGCAGGGATTTGAATATAAGAATCTCATCGAGCAAGCTGGGATCATTTGCAGGTGGGAGGAAGTTAAAAGCGGGCTGGTAAATTTCAATAGCCGAGGCAAAGGCAGGTCGCCATCGATCCTAATTTTTGTAAATAGAGAGGATTTCGATAAGGCGTTAAGTATCATAAAAAAGCGTAAGTCTGAACAACAAATAGCGGTGAATCAGATCTCAACGACGCTGGATCAGAAATTTCTCATGGTATGCATTGCTTTTATTGCATTATTCGGGCTTTTGATCTGGGTTGGTATTCAACAGGGTTGGTGGTAGTAGGGGGTGATTTGATGGCTAGACGCATGATGTGGTTGGAACATAAACATGAACCGTTATTGCCGCATTCTCTTTTTCTTCAGCGGATGCTCAACTGCACCTTTATCGCGGTTAGTCTTTTGTTCTTAGGGAGTTTCTTAGGCGCTATCGGTTATCATTATTTAGAGAATCAGTCATGGTTGGAAGGATTGCTTAATTCCGTCATGATCATGACCGGCTTGGGATTGTCAGATTCGCTTAATACAACGGCAGGAAAGATCTTTACGATCGTTTATTCGTTATTAAGCCCTTTGATCTTTTATTCAACCTTAGTGATCTTCTTTACACCGCTGCTGCATCGACTGCTTCATCATTTTCATCTTGAATTGGATAAAGATAAAGACTAGATAGCTTAATTGGGATTTGTGTAGTACACTTGGCGACCTATGGCACTTATTAGTTTACAGGAAATTACAATTGCATTCGGCGGTCCTCTCTTATTCGATAAGATGAGTTTCCAATTGGAAGCGGGCGAGCGGGTGGCTTTGCTTGGGCGTAACGGTGTTGGTAAGACAACCTTGATGAAGGTGATGGCTGGTCAGATCGGTATAGACGGCGGTGAAATTATCTACCAAAAAGGTATCACGGTAACCCATTTGCCTCAAGAAGTGCCGGCCGGGATCACCGGAAATGTATTTGATATCGTTCTGTCAGGACTTGGCAAGCGTGCAAAGTTGTTAAGTGATTATCATCACATTGCTCATCGCATGGAAACTGATCATTCACCTGAACTGATGCGTCAGTTGGATAAGCTTCAAACAGAGCTTGATCATACGGATGGGTGGGATCTAAACACTGTTGTTGAAGATATCCTCGTTCATATGAAGCTTGACGGTGATAGGGATTTTGAATCCTTATCCGGTGGTCAGAAAAGACGTGTTTTGATGGCGAAAGCATTGGTCCTTGAGCCTGAGATCCTTCTGCTGGATGAACCGACGAATCATTTAGATATTGACTCAATCACTTGGCTTGAAGAATTCATGAAGAAGTACAAGGGGACGATCTTTTTTGTTACCCATGACCGTATGTTCATGAAAAACTTGGCTACACGCATTCTGGAACTAGACCGCGGTAAGATCTTCAACTGGTCTTGTGATTATGAGACATTTTTAGAACGTAAACGCATGGCTTTAGATATTGAAGCTCAGCAACGTATTGAATTCGACAAGAAGCTGGCGGAAGAAGAGGTATGGATCCGGAAAGGTGTTAAGGCGCGTCGCGTGCGTAATGAAGGTCGTGTGAAAGCGTTGGAACGTTTACGTGAAGAAAAAGCCGCGCAGCGTAATCTGATCGGTAAGGTGCGCATGCAGGTGCAGGAAAGTGAATCGTCCGGTCATCTGGTTATGAAAGCCTCCCATTTGGGTTTTGCTTACGGAGAAAACTGTTTGATCAGGGATTTCTCAACACAGATCATGCGGGGAGATAAGATCGGTGTGATCGGTCCGAACGGATGCGGTAAAACAACCCTGCTTAAGATCTTACTAGGTCAAATGGAACCTCAAAAGGGGAAGGTTCGTTTAGGGACAAATCTAGAAATTGCGTATTACGATCAGTTACGTGAGCAATTAGAGGAAGAGAAGACGGTTATTGAGAACGTTTGCCCAGGCGGTGATACGATCACGATCAACGGTCGTCCGCGTCATGTTATCGGTTATTTGCAGGATTTTCTCTTTACGCCAGATCGTGCCAGAACGCCTGTTAAAGTTCTCTCAGGTGGGGAAAGAAACCGCCTATTCCTGGCTCGGTTATTTACCAAGCCGTCCAATCTATTGGTGATGGATGAACCGACGAATGATTTGGATATTGAAACGCAGGAGTTGCTCGAAGAGCTGCTGATGGAATACACGGGTACCTTGCTTTTAGTCAGCCATGACCGTGCTTTTCTAAATAATGTTGTTACATCAACGATTGTTCTTGAGGGTAAGGGAGAGATCAGTGAGTATCCGGGCGGCTACGACGATTGGTTAGCTCAAAGCAAGAAACCTGGTATTTTACGTGGTGATAAGCCAAAAGCAGTTAAGGAAGTTGAAAAGCCTGTTGTGATCCGCCGAAAGCTGTCTTTTAAGGAACAAAAAGAGCTTGATGGGCTTCCAGTTAAGATCCAACAGCTTGAGCAGGAGCAGGAAACTTTGGCGGCTAAGTTGGCTGACATTTCATTTTATCAGCAGGATCCTAAAGAGATCGAACGGGTAAGTGCCCGTTCTGAAGCCTTGGTGGATGAATTGCTTAAAGCATACGAACGTTGGGAATATTTAGAAGAATCAAAAGAGAAACTTGAGAATGATCAGTCTTAAGAAAAGACCATTATCTGTTCTAATTCTTGCCGCAGTCCTTATCTTGACCTCTCTTAGTCTGTTGCATTACATGCCTTCCTATGACTTTTATTTCCGGGTGAATCAGGAGTGGCCGGATATTATTGTCAGGATCCGCTATATCGGTTCCTATCTATTTAGACTGATCGGTTTGATGGGGGGGATAGGTCTACTATGCTTGAATAATCAAGTTCGAGTATTTTTGATCGGTTTCTCATGGTATTGTCTGTTTACACTTCCCTTGCGTCATACGTACCGGTCACATTTGTACTTTTGTGAGCCTATTTATCAGCATTATGGGTCTAATTTCACCTTACACACGTTTACGTGGTTGGCTGTTCTTACGCGCTGGATCATCGATGGGGCTTTTTCTCTGATCTTAATTCACTATCTGTCTAAATCATCTGTCATTGATGCGTTTAGACGTGAGTCTTGAACTTAAATTAACCATTAATTTGTTCAGTATTGATGATAAATACTGTAGAATACCTGCCTTATGAGTAATGTCTTTTATCAGCGCTTTTTAATTTTACTATTCTTGTCTATCGCTCTTTTCTTGGGGGGGAATAATCTGGTTCATTTAACTGATCCGGACGAAGTTTTCTACACCCTGACCGCTAGAGAAATGGCTGACCGCAATGAATGGTTGACGCCATATATTTTTAATCAACCCCAGTTTGAAAAACCTATTCTAACTTATGATTTGATCCGCGTCTCGTTTGACGCTTTCGGACAAACTCCTTTTGCTGCTCGTTTCTTTCCTGCTGTTTTTGCCTGTTTCGGAGTTTTAGGTATTTATGCGTTGGGTTTATTTGGTTTTGGTAATGAGCGTAGGGCTTTTTTAGCCGCTTTAGTCATGGCTACATCTGCGTTTTATATGGCCATGGCAAAGACGGTGTTTACGGACATGATCTTCTCGGTCTTAATTTTATATTCGTTACTCTCTTTTTATTTGGCTTATCTGAATCCTGATTTTCGCCGTGCCGGGATCTTTTCATTCTATATATTCGCTGCTTTAGCTGTATTAGCTAAAGGTCCGTTGGGGTTATTGATCCCGTTAGCGGCAGTTATTATCTTTTTATTGTATCAGCGTGAAATCAGCTTTCTTAAGACCCCATGGTTTTTGATCGGATTTGGTCTGTGTTTGGTGATAAGTATTCCCTGGTATTGGTATGAGATCAGTAAATACGGAGATGTGTTTATCAAAGAGTTCTTCGTGAATGATCATTGGAGACGGTTAACGGAGGCGGAACACCGCAGTAATGACACTTGGTATTTTTATCCGATAACCATGTTGGCGGGGCTTTTTCCTTGGACTTTGTTTGTAGCTGCTGCGTTTGTCGATTTATTCAAAAGATTAAAGTTTACGATCAAACCTTTTGAGTATTTCCTATTAAGTTGGATTTTGGTTGTTTTTATCATCTTTCAGGTTTCACATTCTAAGCTGGCCAGTTACATTTTACCGATGTTTCCAGCGCTTGCCTTATTAGCCGCTAATTATATTGATGAACGTTTGGAGCAATATCAGCACCGGGTGTTGAAGATCTTCGCTTACTGTATGATCGGTTTCTTAACAGTGTTAGGCATCGGTGTATTAGCCGCTCATAAGGCCTATGATGTGTATATCCCGACATTAGTACCGGCTTATTGGCTTTCAGCGGTATTAATCTCCCTTGGAGGGATCAGTTTAGTTTTGCTCTTTAGAGAAAAAATCCGTGAGGCGCTGATTCTATTAGGGTTTTCATTGGTATCGATTTTTATTACCGCATTCATGATTGTCGGTTTTATCGAGCCTCATATTTCAATGAATGAAGCTTGTCTTTATGTGCCATCATTAGCCATGAAGAAAACCACTATTTTAACGTCCAAGCCATATGCCAGAGGTGTTGCTTTCTATACACATCAAGAGGTGGCAGTTCTTAACATTGCAGGGGAGAATTACTTTAGCCCTCATCCGATACCTATTATTACTACCGAAGAGGCATTGGAGATTTTCTTAGCTGCACAGCAGGAGACATATGCGATTGTGCGTAAATCTCAATACGAAGATATTAAAAAACATGTATCTGATAAGTTTCAGGTTAATTTATTAAAGATTTCAGGTCGAAATTATATTCTTAAAATTGACCCGATTAAACCGTAATGGTCCAGAATTTTTTATGTTGATCATCCGTATACTCATTGTCAGTAGTTTTCTTATCACTCCGCTTTTGGCTCATGCTGAGATCGATGAGCTGATCCATGCTGATTCGTCGAATAAGGAAGCTTTGGTGTTGAAAGTCCCGGCCTCGGATATGATCGTTTTGGAAGATGGTCAGCGAATTAAACTGTTGGGCGTGGAATCTTATGGTCCTCCGTCGCGTCCTAAGGTGGTATTTGACAGTAAGGGACGTCCGATTGAAGATAAAGAAGTTGAGCCTACAATTCCACTCGAAGAGCAGGCGATCGTGATCGCGCAGGATTTGATGGAAGGAAAGAAGGTTCGATTAGAATTCGATGTTGAATCCCGTGATGATAAGGGATATAAAACAGCGTATGTCTTTTTGCCTGACGGTCATATGGCCAATGTGGAGCTTTTACGACAGGGGTTTGTGCGCTTAAGGATACGTCCGCCTAATGTTAAGCATGAAGATTTATTACGACAAGACTATCAGGAAGCGCGTAAAGAGCAGCGCGGATTTCTTAGTTATTAAGCAGTCTCTTTAGTTTGATCTCTCATTTCTTACCATGGATTTAAAATCTCATTTTCTTCAGACCGTTGTTCGTGAAGGTTTCTTTAAGCCGGGGGATAGAGTGTTGGTCGCTGTCTCTGGCGGTGCGGACTCTGTTTGTTTGCTGCATCTGCTTTACTCCTTTCAGGCTAGATTGGGAATATCGCTGCAAGTGGCGCATTATAATCATCAGTTACGTCCAACGGCAAATCGTGATGAGGCTTTTGTTAAATTATTGGCAAAGAATCTTGATCTGCCGATATCTGTTTATCGCAGGAATAAACCGAACAAGCAGCAAGCTGTATCAGAAGAGAAGGCACGTGAGTGGCGTTTTAAGTTTTTAGTGAAGACGGCGGTTCAAATTAAAGCACAATGCATTGCGCTGGCTCATCATCAAGATGATCTGGCGGAAACAGTGCTGATGCGTTTACTCAGAGGTGCAGGGCTGCTTGGTTTGCGCGGAATTTTGACGGATAACACCATCGCAAAGCAGCGGTTCATTCGTCCATTGCTGACGGTGTCACGCGCTCAAATTGAAATCTATTTAAAGCAGAATAAGCTAACGTTCTGTCAGGACGAAACAAATCAGCAGACGCATTATCTGCGCAATAAGATCCGCTTAAAGCTGCTGCCTCAGTTAACTTGCGAGTACAATCCCAACCTTTCAAGCGTACTTACTGATTTGGCTTA